>JGI26063J44948_1000544_pt1 | contig 9959 bp, 8 predicted proteins | sample MarorgKNORR_S2LV_4_FD_44948 | JGI IMG/M metagenome (IMG submission 44948) | reverse complement strand
TCCTTTGAATTTTAGTTTTACTTGAGCTCCGCTTACCTGATTCACAGTTACAATGTGCTGCATAACAGGCGTCCATTGGAGTAGCAATTGATCAAGAATTTCGGGAATAATTACATTTGTGTTCCAGGTTTTATAGGAAATTTCTGCAGTTGCCATGGTTGTACTTATTGATGATTCCGAAAAATCCCGCTTTTGTGACCAGAAAATAAGTTGTGCTATGAGCTTTCCTTGAGGTGATTTTTCAGGTTGCGGGCTCAGCCTAAGTTTTAGTTCAAGTAATGCTACATTAGTCCCGTTTCTTTTCTCAGAAGATTTTAGTGGCAACAATGCTAGTCGAGCCGGTAGACCTGCTTCAATCGGTAACTTGCGGCCTTTTGTTAGGATTACTCTGGTTCGAATTCGATAAGGTCTCAGCCGAATTTGCAGTTGTTCTAAAAACAGATTCAAAACTCTTGTTTGACGTAATGCGTGATCCGCATCATAGATTAGATAAACATCCATGAATGGAATTCGTTCTTGTTCTGTAACTAATCCTAATTTGCGGAATGCTGCCAGTAAACGTGAATGAAAAATTCGTGTTTCAATATTTAATGTAAATTCAGTCAGGTCTGCAGTGTTGCCCTCACTGATTACACGAATAGATTCAATATAAAAATCGGGATGTTCAAAAAACTGTTGAATCAAAAGTGGCTTTAAATAAATCATACTTTCAAAATCAAGAAACCTTGCAACTGCCTGCAGAACAACATTTCCTTTTGCAGTTTTCAGTGCCTCAGCTTTTGCTCGTACCAGATTGTCCTGCTTAATTTCAATAGTTGATTCTGCCTGTTCAACAAGTAAACTCTGCCCCATCAAAGGAGCAGAAAGAAGTCCCAGGAACAGGAATGCTGTAGAAATTATTCGAATAATTGACAATCTGTATTTATTCATTTAATCATGTTCATTGATCGCTGAGAAATTCTGCCTGAATTTCAACAAGACGTTCCTGTAAAAGCGCAGAATTTTTACCATGTAAATTAAAGTAGTATTTAATTTTTGGCTCAGTACCGGAAGGTCGAGCAGTAATTCTGGTATTGTCGGACAATTCCAGTGAAATCACATTTGACTTAGGTAATCCCGGCCCTTGCAAATTCTTAGTTGCATCTGCACAAATTATAGTATTTTCTAAATAATCAGTTATTTTTACTACAGTTTGACCTGCCACAGATTTCGGAGGAGAGTTNCGTAACTTNCGCATAATCTGCTGTATTTTNNCCAAACCTTCTGTGCCGGTATAAGTTTGCGTCCTCAGAGNGTCGAGATGGGGCCCATATTGTTGATGAATTTGATTCAGCCTGTCGATTGCAGTCAAGTTACTTTTCTTCAGTGTAGCCACCATTTCAGCAAAAGCCATAGAGGCCCAAATTCCATCTTTATCTCCCGAATGGCTTCCCATCAAATAGCCGTGACTTTCTTCCATGCCAAAAACAAACTTTCCATCAACCTCTTCTTCATAACGCAAGGCAGCTTGTCTAATCCATTTAAATCCTGTTAACACTTCAACGAGATCCAATCCATTTTCCCGGGCCATTTTTGAGACAAGAGGAGAGGTCACTACAGTTGTAATGATTACTCCTTTTTTCGGAAAGCGATTTTGTTGGTGCAATGCAGAAATGATTGAGTCTAGAATCAATATCCCAATTTGGTTGCCCGTCAACCAATGCCACTGCTTCTCTTTGTCACGGACCATAACGCCCAGACGGTCCGCATCAGGATCATTGGCTAAGATAAGGTCANCATCATCNGTTGCTTGTTCCACTGCCATTTTAAAGGCNTCCCTGTCTTCAGGATTGGGTGATCCAACTGTGCTGAAATCTCCATCCGGAACCATTTGTTCTTTGACGACTTTTACATTTTCAAAGCCTTGCTGTTGTAACAATTCTGGAACCAAACGACCGCCGGTACCGTGAAGCGGAGTAAAAATCACACCTAAATCCTTATTATTTTCACGCAGCCCCAAACTTAATTTTCTAACGGTCTTCAGATAATATTCGTCTGCTTCATTATCAATCCACTCTACTATTTCAGTCTGAAGTGCATTTTCAAAAGATATCGTTGGAATTTTGTCAATACGGTTGATGTTCCGGACTTCTTCTATAATCTGACTGTCTTCCGGAGGAACAATCAAACCTCCATTTTCCCAATAAACCTTGTAACCGTTGTATTCCGGTGGATTATGACTGGCAGTGATAATAATTCCGGCTATTGCTTTACGCCTGAGAATCTCACAGGAAACGAGGGGGGTAGGTGCAATTGAACGGAACAAATAAACAGGTATGCCGTGTGCTGCTAAAACTTCGCTGGTTACTTTTGCAAACTCAAACGAGAAGTGACGTGAATCGTAACCAACGACCACACCTTTTGCACCGGACTCATTTTTCTTATTTTTTATAATACGTGCGACTCCTTCTGTTGCCATTTGCACAGTATAGCGGTTGATTCGATTTGTACCAACACCCATTATACCTCTTAGACCGCCTGTACCAAATTCGAGCAAACTGCCGAAACATTCTTCACGTGCATTTTTGTTTTCAGCAGCCAGAAGGTTTTTAGCCTCTGCTTGTGTCTCAGCATCAAAGCAAGGGTTTTCGGCCCAGAATTGTACTTTTTCAATTATGTTCATTGTTGATCTGGATATCAGTGAAATTGTTTTTGCTTAACTACTCTGTTTCAATTCTTTTAATATTTTTTCATTGTCAGAACGAATTACAGTTTCTTTTCTTGTAACAGGATGTGGGAATCGGATTTCTACTGCATGCAGTAATTGTCTATGGAGCGGAAAATTTTGTGAAAGCAAATAATCGTCACCTTCATTAAGCCAGCGTATGAAGCCATCATTTGGAAGTCCATAAAGCTTATCGCCCACAACAGAACAGCCCATGTGTGCAGCATGAACTCTGATTTGATGAGTCCGACCACTGAAGGGACGCACTTCAACAAGTGAATAATCACCCATTTTCCCAATTTCCCTGAAATAGGTATGGGAAGGTTTTCCTAGAGAATTTACGCTTTGTTTAATGCGGATGTTGCTGTTTAGGTCCTGACCAATCGGCAGCGAAATGAAAATCTCCGGAACTGTTGTCTTTGAAATTTGGGGAAGGTGTCTGCTGAGGATTGCAGAATATATTTTGTGAACCCGGTTTTTTCGAAAATGAGCAGCCATTGATTGGGCAACTTCGTGTCTTTTAGCAAAAATAATTACCCCGCTGGTTTCACGGTCAAGTCGATGCAGAGTGTAAAGTTTTTTCAGGCCAAACTGAGACTTGATCAAACTGACCAGTGTATTTTTGTAATACTTACCTGAAGGACTTGTCGGCAAATTTCCCGATTTGCAGACTGCAATTAATGCATCATCTTCGAAAATAATTTATCAAAGTCCAGATCAACGTCCGGTTCAAGAAAATCTGGACGCAAATAAACAATTTTTTGATTGTTTCGCAGCTTAAAATTTGTGCGCCCCAATTTGCCGTCGACCCAAATGCGTCGATCATTGATATTCTCACGCCACTCCTGATCATCCAAATAGCGAAAACGCCGGAGTAAAAATTCCAACAGCGTTTCCTCCCGTCCTTCCACACGCATATAATGGAAAGTCAGTTCAGTGTGCTCGGATGTCATCCGGATTGACATATCAGGCTAAGAAAGGCTATAAAATGTTGAATCGTTATTCACTGAGCAAAAGTTCCTTTCCTTCCCAGGAACTTATTTCATAAAACCTGCCATTCACTTGCTGGTTATAGATTTCCATTTCATCACGAAGTTTTGAATCTTCTGCTTCAGAAGCGCCTGATGCTACCAGTGAAATACCCATCCGCATGCTCAAAATATAATTTTCATTTGATGCTATATTATTCCTTAGGTTCAATGTATAAACTCTGCTGTCAAATAACGACACAAACAATGTTGTTTCTATTAAATCTGTACCTTCTGCTTGCTGGGAAACAGAATCATTTATGTATAATTTGGAAAAAGAAAGCTTCCCCAGCCTGTTGAGGAGAGTTGTTATTTTATCTGAGTCCGGTACATCTGATTTTTCAGAGGAGGATTTCCAGTCTGTTTCAGCACTGTCACGGTTAATGGAAAATGAACCTCCTTCTTCGTTCTTAAGCACAAGGCTTTGGACTTGATTTGACTCTAATGCAAGTAAATCCTTTTTCAGCCAATCATTTGCTTCTGAATCTATGGACAAGCCTTCCGGAATTAAAAAAACTTTATTAGAACCTTTGTGCCTTACATACTGCCCTGGACCACTAGTACGATTCATTCCAAGAAGAAAGCTTAATATTGAAGTTCCGTCTCCCCGCAAAAGGATTACAGAAATTCCATGTCGATCTTCGCTCCAATCTTCCTTGTTTTCCGGAGGAGTTAATAATTGAAAACGTTCGTGATGATCCGGATTATTTGTTACCAGATCTCCAAGACGTATTTGAGATAGATTGAGCAGCAAATCCTGAATGGAAATTGGATCTGCCTCATAATTCAAAGACTGCTCTTTCCAACCTCCNCCTTTTAACTGCATTAAGTTTACNGAAGAGCCCTNTGACTCNATTTTAATCTGGTTCAGGGCTTTGGTGTCAAGTTGTTNTGGAAAGAGTCTATTGTCTTTTGATATTTGTGGTTTTGTAAAGTAGTTGTCATCTTGATAATAGATTAATCCACCTCCAATGATGAACAAACTAAAAGTNGTGAATAATAGAGGTTTAAACATAATTAAAGCAATTCAGATTATAATTTCAAAAAATAAATTTATATCCCCATTATCTATTATTTTACAACAGGCTTCAAGACTAGAGGTGTCTTTTTAATCTTTCTTAATCCTATTTTTGGAATTGGGATTACTTTTTTTCAAATCATATAAACTTGAGATTTTTCAAGAAGTTTCGTAAATTTAGTATTTTATTTACTTTGATCACAATGAAGTTTTTAAGTGAATATTTAACTCAGGAAGCACATAAATTTTTCAAACAAACATAAGAGATATGAAAGACAATCAGTTTGGTTGCCGGATAAATTTTGAAAGTAGCGAAGGCAAAACTGCTCTGTACAGTTTAGAAAAGTTGCAAAAAGATGGAATTGGTACGATAGACAGACTCCCATTTTCCATACGGATATTGTTGGAACAGGCACTCCGTAACGTTGATGATTTTCAGGTTTGTGCTGAAGACGTGACAGCGCTTGGCCAATTGGAATGCTGCAGAAAAATCCAATCAGGAAATTCCTTATAAACCCACCCGGGTGATTTTACAGGATTTTACAGGAGTACCTGCAGTTGTTGATTTGGCTGCACTGCGTTCAGCGATGGTTGCAATGAATGGCGATCCGAGTGTAATTAATCCACGTATACCAGTGGATTTGGTGATTGACCATTCAATACAAGTTGATGCTTTTGGAAGTTCGGGAGCACTCAAAAAAAATATGGAAATTGAGTTCGTACGAAATCGTGAACGCTACGAGTTTCTGAAATGGGGAAAGCAGGCTTTCGACAATTTTAATGTCTATCCTCCAGGTATCGGAATTGTGCATCAAGTGAACCTTGAAACGGTGGCAACTGTTGTTCAATCCCGGGATGGTGTTTGTTTTCCGGACACATTNGTGGGCACAGANTCACATACCACAATGATCAATGGTCTTGGAGTAATGGGCTGGGGAGTAGGTGGAATTGANGCAGAATCGGTGATGTTAGGTCAACCAATCAACATGCTCATTCCGGAAGTGATTGGTTTTCGTCTTCTTGGNNAACTGCAACAGAGAGCAACGGCGACTGATTTGGTTTTACGGGTAGTTGAAATGCTGCGGGAAAAAGGTGTAGTGGAAAAATTTGTTGAATTTTTTGGACCTGGTTTGAATAATTTGAAATTAGCCGACCGTGCAACTCTGGCAAATATGGCTCCGGAGTATGGTGCTACCATGGGTTTTTTCCCAGTAGATGATGAAACTTTAAGATACTTGCGTGATACCGGACGACCGGACTTGCTGGTTCAACTCGTAGAACGCTATTGCAAAGAACAAGGTCTCTTCCGGACGAGTGATACTCCAGTTCCGGAATTTTCGGATACTTTGGAGCTGGATCTTTCCACTGTTGAACCTGCGCTTGCAGGTCCTAAACGTCCACAGGATCGTGTCAATCTTTCGCAAATGCAGCAAAACTGGCAAAAAACTTTGCGTGTATCCAGGAAAGAGCGTGGATTTGAATTGAGTGATGAGCAAATAGAAACCTCGGTTCAGATGCAGGGTATTCCTTCCGGAGAACTAAAACATGGTTCGGTGGTCATTGCGGCAATTACGTCCTGTACAAACACGAGCAATCCTTCCGTTATGCTTGCAGCAGGACTGCTTGCAAAAAAAGCAGTTGAAAAAGGCTTGAATAGTCAACCTTGGGTTAAAACATCTCTTGGGCCGGGTTCACGTGTGGTGACAGATTATCTGGAAGCAGCCGGATTGAATGAACCGCTTGATGCACTTGGTTTTCATACAGTTGGCTATGGCTGTACTACCTGTATTGGTAACTCAGGTCCTCTTCCGGAAAGTATTGTTACAGCAATAAATCAAGGCGATTTGGTAGTTGCCTCAGTTTTGTCTGGAAATCGAAATTTTGAAGGACGGATAAGTCAGCATATCAAGGCTAATTATTTGGCCAGTCCTCCGCTGGTTGTAGCTTATGCCATTGCTGGAACGGTGAATCATGATTTAATAAATGAGCCTCTTGGCAACGGAAAAGATGGTCAGCCGGTTTTTCTAAAAGACATTTGGCCCGCTCAGGAAGAAATAGATGAAGTAGAAAAACTGATTACCAGCGAAATGTATGAGAAAGAATACAAAGGGGCAGGTGAAAGCTCTCCCCTGTGGAATGCTATTGAAGCGCGAACAGGTGAAGTCTATGAATGGGATGATTCATCGACCTATATCCAAAATCCACCATTTTTTCAAAAAATGGATCTTGATGTTAATGCTTTGCAGGATATTACTGGTGCAAGAGTTTTAGCAAAATTAGGAGATTCGATTACAACAGATCATATTTCCCCTGCCGGAGCTTTTTCCTCGGAAACTCCAGCAGGGAAATATTTACTGGAACTTGGAACGGAAATCAAAGATTTCAATTCTTATGGATCCCGTCGCGGGAATGACCGTGTCATGACGCGGGGAACTTTTGGGAATGTCCGTTTGCGAAATGAGTTGGTTCCCGGAACAGAGGGTGGTTTTACCAAACTAATCCCTTCCGGAGAACTTACAACAATTTACGAAGCAGCACAAAAATATAAAGATAGTGGAACTCCGCTAGTTGTTTTAGCAGGTGCCGAATATGGAACTGGCTCCTCGCGTGATTGGGCTGCAAAAGGTACATTGCTGCTTGGTGTTAAGGCTGTAGTTGCAACGAGTTTTGAGCGTATTCACCGCTCCAACCTGGTGGGGATGGGTGTCTTGCCTCTTCAATTCAAGAACGGTGAAACTCATAAGTCACTTGGCTTGAGCGGAGAGGAAGAGTATGCGGTGTTGGGTTTAACTGATAATTTGAAGGCGGGCCAGGATGTAATCTTACGTGCAGATGATCGCGAAATTACAGTCACTTGTCGTTTAGATACGCTGGTTGAATTAGAATTTTACAAAAACGGTGGAATTTTACACACAGTTCTGAGAAATTTCATGCGAGAAAGTCTTAGGGAATAGTGTTGAAAGATTAACTAATTATTAGTGTCGAAATGCAGGATGTACTTTTACTAAATCAAGACGGGAACCCGTTGACACTGTGGCCTTTGAGTACACTCTCCTGGCAACAGGCTATCAAGGCTCTTTACCTAGATAAGGTGACTGTTCTTCGTTCTTATGATGATTGGATATGTCACTCCCAGCATTTGGCCTTACCCGTGCCAAGTGTGGTTATGATGTCACGTTATCATCAACAGCAAGGTACGGTCAATTTCACTCGCCGCAACATTTTCCTGCGGGACCGTTTTCATTGCCAATACTGTCTGCATCAATTTTCGGCAGATCATCTTACTATTGATCACGTAATTCCAAAAAGCCGAGGCGGAGGAATGCGCTGGAAAAATGTGGTCGCAGCCTGCCACAAATGCAATTTAAGTAAAGGCGCAAATATTGTGCAACCATCACAGCCCCCGTTTGAACCAAATTATTGGCAAATGGTCAAAATCGCCAAAACTCTCCATATCAAAATTCCTCATTCCAGTTGGCAGGAATATTTGCAGTGGCCAAATCATCTGGTGAAGATTGATCAGGCAAAGGCTGCTTAACCGTTCTTTCGTTCAAATTCTTTCATGAACTGAGCCAGTGCATCAACTCCTTCAAGAGGCATTGCATTGTAAATGGATGCTCTTACTCCACCAACTGAAGCATGACCTTTAAGGGCAAACAAACCTTCTTTGTCAGTTTCAGTTAAAAATTTCTGGAGTAGTTTTTCTTGCGGCAAATGAAATGTTACGTTAGTTATTGAGCGGTGTTTTGGATGTGCTACAGAACTGTATAATTCTGAATTATCCAGAATCTCATACAGCAAACTGGATTTTTTTTCAGCCAGTTTTTCCATTTCCGGAACCCCTCCTTGTTCTTTTACCCATTCCAAAACCAAACGCATTACGTAAACTGCAAATACATTGATTGTATTTGGTAAGGAGTTGTGTTCATCAAAAAGAGCATAATCAAGTAGTTTTGGTGTTTCAGGCAGTGCATGCCCGAGTAGATCTTCACGGACCACCACTAAACCTGTTCCGGAAGTTCCAAGATTTTTTTGTAAACCCGCATAAACTATTCCAAATTGAGAATAATCCATTTCCCTGGATAAAATATCCGAAGTTGCATCGGCCACGAGTGGTACATTCCCTGTGTCAGGAAATTGGTGCCAGCGAGTTCCGTAGAGTGTGTTGTTTGTCGTCAGGTGCGNGTAGCTGGAATCCTGGTCCAGTGAACTGGTGTCATATTGCGGAATTTGCCGATACTCAAACTCTTTACCATCCATCAGTNTCTCGGTATTCCCATATTTCCTGGCCTCNTTTTCTGCAAGTNTACCCCACCTTCCAGTGATGAAATACGACCCTTTGTGAGACTTCATTGACATCAAATTTAATGGAACTGCAGAAAATTGCATTTGAGCACCACCATGCATGAAAAGCACTTTGTAATTATTTGGCAGACCAGTTAACTCACGAAAAAGAGATTTGGTAGTTTCTATAATGTCTTTAAAAACTGGAAGTCTGTGGCTGATTTCAACAATTGAGGCTCCAAGTCCATGAAAGTCCAAGAATTCTTTTTGAACTGTCTCCATTACAGGAATCGGCAGCGTAGCCGGTCCTGCACTAAAATTATAAACGCGGTTAGTCATTTAATGTCCTGGTTAATTTGTTTTTATAAACAGTTATTAAGGTTCTCTGAAAAAGTATTGTTAAAGCAGTCGCGGACTTGATCTGTGCTACGGATTTCAGACTAGGTTGGGGTCTGGATATTAGATAATGATCCGGGGTTCCCGGTATTCACTTTGTTTCGCCTGAAATGACGAAGGAAAACATAAAAAAGCTGCATAAAGTGGATAATTATTTCAATATATTTAAGATCTTGGTCGTAAAACAAGTTCAACAGTAACTGACAGAACACGATCATTACGGATGTAGTGGATAGTAATCTCTTCACCGGCTTTACGTGTTTCGATTTGCTGAGCTAAATCTTCCATTGTTGTTATGGGAATTTTGTTTATATGTGTGATTATGTCACCGCCCCAAGGGACCTGATAACGTCCGACTTTTACTGTTCTAGAGGCACCTCGTAAACCTGCTTGATCTGCAGAGGCTCCCTTAACCACTCGCTTAATTAGAAGACCGTCAGGTACGTCTATTCCAATGCGGCGCAGATAAACTGTTGGAATTGGCTCAATCCCAAGCCACGGTCTTCGTACATAACCGTATTTCAGGAGG
>JGI26063J44948_1000541_pt1 | contig 9986 bp, 7 predicted proteins | sample MarorgKNORR_S2LV_4_FD_44948 | JGI IMG/M metagenome (IMG submission 44948) | reverse complement strand
GGTCCGGTGATGTGATGCGTCCCCAGCATCCTAGCAACAAGTCTGATGGTCCGTTTGAGTTCTTTTTCCTCAACTGCCTTGGTCATGTCGAAGGCCTCTGCGATATCCTCTATNCTGCGAGGTATCTTAGCCTCCCTTGCGGCGATGTAGACGCAGGCTGCGGAAACGCCACGGATACTGCGTCCGGTGACGAGACCACGTTCGACTGAGTGTCTGTACAGAGAAGCCGCCTCCTGCTCTATCTGTGACGGCAGATCACCGCGGTCGCGGATGAATTGCATTGCCTTCATGAGATTGCGACTACGACTGTCCCGGGTCTTACTGCGCTGGTCGATACGCTGTCGACGCCTCCACCCGCGCAGTGCCTTGCCAGACATGCCGTGTCGCTTGGCACCGCCTGCAGTGAGGTCCGAGCGACGAATCTCGGTAGAAAGTCCCTTGTCGGATAAGGTGAGTGTTGAAGGTGCACCCACACGGCTCCTATCGTCGCCGTCAGAGTGGTTAATCCACTCTGCCCCGGGGTCAATCATGTTCTCGGCTACAACGTAGCCGCACTCTGAGCAAGAGGTCTCGCCTCTGATGTCGTCGGAGTCCCATGAATTGGCCCCGCACACTCTGCAAGGGCCTGTCATAGATTCCGTGCCACGCTCCTTAGACGGGCGTCGCGCAGGTCGAATCGGCTTTGAGCGGCTTCGCTTCTGGGAAGCACGCTCAGATTCGCCGGTCTGCCTAGCAGTGTCTCGTTCCATCTTCTCAACTCGCAGTTGTATAGTAGGGTCCTTATTATTTAAGTCTTCGTTTTCGTTGCTCATTGTTCTCCCTCCACTTGCAAGTCTCTTCTCAGTGGTCCTCTTTCCCGTAACTTCTTGCACCCCTCGACCCTCCTTCGACACGTGTCTGAAGACGGGCTGACCAGGACAGCGCTGTACGAGGCCCATCTCGATGCAGGTGCGAAGATGGTCGACTTCCACGGTTTCGAACTACCAATCTGGTACTCTTCGATTCAGGAGGAGCATCTAGCGACGAGGGCCGGTGCCGGCCTGTTCGACGTGTCTCACATGGGCTTCCTCCGGTTCTCCGGCGACGGTGTTCGTTCATGGCTGAGTGGCATTTCGACTCAGGAGTATTTGAACTTCGCAAGCGGCAGGTGTGGATACACCCACTTCCTTGATTATGAGGGGTACATCATCGACGACATGATCTTCGCAGTGAAGTCCGAGAACGAAGTCCTTGGAGTTCCCAATGCATCAATGGTTGAAGTAATGCTCGATTGGTTCTCCTCGCTTCTTCCAGACGACGGCTCGATCACCATCGATGATATTTCGGATGAGACCAGTATACTCGCCCTCCAAGGGCCATCGTCAATTGCTGTGCTCAGAGAGGTGCTTGGGGAGGCCAATGCTATTGGCAGGTTCCGGTGCCAAGAAATAGCCGGCAACGAACTCGGAATCTCCGGATGGATACAGGGTACCGGGTACACCGGAGAGTCTGGGGTTGAGATCTTCTTGAGCAACACTGACGCACCACGTCTGTGGACTGCTTTACTCGAAGCAGGCGTCGATTCGGGATTGGTTCCGGTCGGACTAGGGGCTAGAGACACCCTACGCCTCGAGAAGGGCTACTTACTGTCCGGCCAGGACTTTCTCTGGCCCGGCCTCGGCATTGAACCGGTGGCCAATCTGCCTGATGGCTTCCTAGCTAGGGATACCGGAGAGACTGCGGTGCCGTACGGCCTCGACACTGAGCACGACTTCGTCGGAAATCATCGTGTGGCCGAATCGCTCAAATCTGGAGCTAAGTGGCATGGGCTGGAGTGCTTGGAGAGAGGCCCCTCGCCAAGGCCAGGTCACGCCGTTCTCTTAGCCGATGAGGAGGGTGCGAGCGTGCTCGGCTATGTCACCAGCGGAGGTCCCTCGCCGAGTCTGGGGCGAACAGGAATTGCCATGGCGTACCTACAGCCATCTAGTCTGGGTCAAGAGGTCTGGATACAGTCGAGCCCGCGAAAGAGGGTCAAGGCGAGCATCAGAAGACCACCATTCGTGTGATTTACACGAAAAGTAGAGAAGTCCGCCGGGCAAATCCTCATTGCTGTTCACCCTTTTCACGGACCATGATGGAGGGCGCCCGAGGGACTATAGAGGCCGTAGCGATCAAGAATCTGCAAGAAGTCCTCCGTAAGAATGGCATAAGCGCAGAGGCCTTGTTCTCAAAGTACGACTTAGATGGTAATGGCAGTCTTTCCGAAAACGAGTTCGCGGCTGCTCTCGAGTCGATTACCGGCCAGCAGGCACCTGCGGCTATACTGAGGGCAGTGTTCGGGGCCCTTGATACCAATTCAGACGGCTCGGTAGATCTCCCCGAGATTTTGGCTATGATGGAAGGGGATTCGACTGAATCAGTCCCTGCCGGAGAGGGCGTTTCAATCTCCGACCATCCCAACGAATCATACAACGGAGAATACGATCTACAGGACATTCAAATCAACGGCAAGGCCCTGTACAAAAGCGCCCGGGGAAACCGCCTTTACTTCTACAACGCCAACAGTGGTGGCGCACCCTCGTGGAGTCTCGATGACAGAGAGCAGGACGGCAGCAACGACTGGTACAGAGGTGGCTGGTCGCGATCAAGGGGCGACGGATCACTACCTACGGGAACCAGAAGATGGGTCGGCGTGGGCAAAATCACCATCTCCGTTGTTGGCGAATCGAGCGAGTCAACCGCCGATGATACCGCTTCCAGAGCCGCTAAAAACTCCTCCGGCGACGAACAAATCAAAATCACTCTGTCGCGGTCTTCGTTCAAGAGCGGCGAAAAAATCAGTTTCTCCTTCACTACCTTCGAACTACCCAATGACGCCTGGATAGGAATCGTACCGGCAGAAATTCCGCACGGCGACGAGGCAGTCAACGACCAGCACGAAACTAGCTACGAGTATCTTGAAGGCAGGACCCACGGTAGTTTCACTTTGCCCAACCCAGGACTAGGAGAATGGACTCTAAGGTTACATGACACCGACAACAATGGGCGCGAGTTAGCCTATGTGCCGTTCACTGTTGCAACCGATGGAACACCCTCTTCTCCTCCAGATTTCGATGCGGGCAAATCTGAATTCGACATGGTAACAGACAATTTCACAGAGCTGATATCTAAGTTAGAACAGTCTGTCAGTGATCAGGGCCTGTCAGTCGAGCAGGCCAGAGAGATTGCCAATTCTGAGGTCGAGAAGGAGATTGAGAAACTGCCTTTCTCCATACAGTCCGCCGCTCGAAGAATTTGGAGAATTCGTGCCAACTCTGCGCAGGAACAAATCGTTTCGAGGATGTCAAGCCTCGAGGCCATCGCTGCTGGAGCAGCCGCAGTGGGTGTTGCCGGTGTAGTCGCTGCTGACATGCAGGAAAACGCAGAGGAAGCACCGGCGAGGGGAGCACCTCCTGAGCCGACAAGGTCGGAGGATATGCGCAGACGAGCCAACGATATGGGATACGCCAGCCACGATGAGTGGCATGAGGAGCACCATATCGAGATCCCCGACCAAGTCGAGATCCCCGACCAAGTCGAGATCCCCGACCAAGTCGACGTTCGCGAACGAGACGTATCGCGGACCTGGCATGACAGTCACCGCGTCACCTCATCTGATAGGGTATCTGTTCCGGATAGAGTCGAAGTTGGCACACGCAGGAGGCCCCCTCCTTCTCGTAGGAGGATGGAGGCCCCAGAAGTCGCCGCATCTGTGGCCGATGCAAACGTTCCGGCTGTCTCCGTCGACCTCTCTGACCTCTCCACCGCATTCTCCGAAGCTAGGATGCTCTCGGACCAGAGGAGGCTCGCCGACTCCGTCGAGGGGCAATCTCAAAACATTTCAATGAAGGTCACAACAGCCCCCGAACGCACCTTCGGAATAGGTGTGGACGACGCCTATAGGGGTGGAAGCACTGTTATTGCCGAAATCCCCGGTGTCGGGGAGGTCGAGATCCGACTTCGAAACGATGCCGATTCGAGCTTGTTCCAAAGCGGCTCCGAGCACTCGCTGGACACATCACTCACCGGGTGGAACGGTATCCGCAAGCGACTGATACTGAGCGCTCAGTGACCCGCAGCCTCGAAGGCCTCAGCAATCATCTCCTCAAGGCTGATCTGTGGCCTGAAGCCNAACCTCTCCTCAAGCACCCATGCATCGACGATTCCGAAGACCTCTCCCTCATCGCTCTGTCCGAACTCTGGGTCGCACCCGGTCCTCTGCTTATAGGACGCCGCTAAGTCCTCCATTGAGATTCCCTTGCCCGAGCCGACTGCAATGCTCTCTCTAGTCGGAGGCGGACTTGAAAGAACTGCATCGACCACTCTGACTAGGTCTTGGACGTGGATGAAGTCCTTGAGATCGGATCCATCTCCCGGGATGTTGATCCAGCCAATCTGGCACTCCTCAGCCCATCTATGTAACAGGCCGTTGCCAGGCGGACCTTCCAGAGGTACACCTTGGACATTCGATGCCCTGATGATACTCACAGGCCGTTCAGCCTCAGCCCGTTCCAACGCGTTCTCCTCCACCCACAACTGTCCCTCGGCCGCGATGTCACGAGGGGCTAGTGTGGACTCGAGTCCGTAGTACGAATCTCCAGGGTTCCACTGTGGGTGTACACGCAGGGTCCCTAGAATTACCAGATGTAGCCCACCGTGCCTATCGACTGCATCTAGAATCGGTCTGGAGGCCTCCATCATCGAGATGTAAGCCTCCCTGTCAGTACGCCCCACCGAGGTGTCGATGGGGCGCGAATTGATGTGTATCAGGGCGCGGCAAGGAGTTAGCATGGCATCGAGAGAGGTGGCGTCAGAAAGCACCTCATCAGGCACCACTACAGCGGAGGCACCGAGCATTTCAGCGATGTAAGGTGCGACGAACGCGTCAGATGCCGAGATTGCGACCTTCATGTTATCGAGACTGACTCCCTTCGGACGATTAAGAGTGTGCCGGTGGTCCGACTAAGCCACCGACGAACATTGAAGACTCTCGCTATTCTCCTCGATGCGCCGAGAGGCGGGAGAATGCCACAGTGGACCAATTGCCGAATCTCGGAAGAGAGCAAGAGATGCTCAGTGAAATGGGAATGAGTTCGCTCGACGAGTTGTTCTCAGATATTCCCGAAGACATCCGAAGAGACACCCCTCTGCCCCTTCGAGGTCCACAGTCCGAGGAGGAGATATGGGCGGACGCCCAGCGACTGCTCGGAGCCAATGTGAGCCTTGACGACAGGCCAAGCTTCCTCGCAGCCGGACTTGCTAGAAACTTCGTCCCTACGATGGTTGGAATGCTCGCGACCCGCGGAGAGTTCCTGACTTCCTACACTCCCTACCAGCCTGAGGTCAGTCAGGGGATGCTGCAGGCGATGTGGGAATTCCAGACGATGGTGAGCGAGCTGGTCGGTCTGCCGGTGGCAAACGTCTCGATGTACGACGTATCGACAGCAGTGGCAGAGGCCATCACTTGTGCAGTGCGCGTCCATCGGCGTAAATCGACACAGAAAAACGTCGTCTACGTCTCCATGTTCGTGCCTCCTCAAAGGCTTGAGGTAATCAGGAACTACACTCAGGGCAGCGGTCTAGAGATTAGGATTCTGGAACACCTCGAAGATGGTCACATAGACATGAGCTCCGCTGCCGAGGCTGCAGGTTGCTGCGCTGTCTATGTGGAGCAACCGAGTGCCTTTGGTATCCTTGATCCCGGTCTGATGGATCTGAAGGCGATGATTGGAGAGGAGACGGCACTCATTGTTGGTGTAGACGTCGTATCTCTCGGCATCGTCGAGCCCCCGGGTAACTGGGGTGCAGACATTGTTGTCGGCGAAGGTCAGCCGTTCGGCATCGGTCCGACCGCCGGCGGGCCGATCTACGGTATCTTCGCCTGCGGCGAGAGATACACTAGGCAGATGCCAGGAAGAATCGTCGGTCTGACGAAAGATGTAGACGGAAAACGCGCATTCACACTCACGTTGTCGACACGCGAACAGCACATCCGCAGGCACCGTGCGACCTCGAACATCTGCTCGAACGAGACCCTGATTGCACTGATGGGGGCCATGCACATGGCGCTCCTAGGTCCACGCGGTATCGAGAGGCTGGCTCTGCGTGTGGCCTCAGCCACCGAGGCCACGAAGAGAGCGGTCGCCTCAATCGACGGTATTGAGTTGGTCGATCCTCAGGCATGCAACTTCAGGGAGTTCGCCGTCAGGCTGCCCGGAAAGGCATCAGACGCTCTGGTCCACCTAGACACCAATGGGGTGCTTGGCGGATTCGATCTAGGAGTCTGGTGGGACGGCATGTCTACATGCCTCCTCATCGGTGCCGACGAGCGCACTAGCGAGTCTGACATCGAAGCACTCGTGGCAGGACTTTCCTCATGGCTCGAGGGGGCTGGCTCATGAGCGATTTGTTCGCATTTAACGGCGCCGAGGGCGCAGGTTGGTCTCAGCCCTCCCCTTCGCTGGGCGTTGATGAATCATGGTCCACAGTCCCAGAGTCTCTGCGCCGCGTTTCCCCTCCTGGTTGGCCCAGAGCCAGCGAGCCGGAACTGGTTCGCCATTACACTTGGTTGTCGAGCCGGAACTTCGGTATCGACACTGGATTCTATCCTCTGGGTTCGTGCACCATGAAGCATAACCCCCGGCTCAACGAGAGAATCGTCCAACTGCCAGGAATAGACCGTATCCACCCCCTGCAACCAGAGCACCAGATACAGGGGCTTCTAGCGATATTCTTTGAGATGCAGGAGATGCTCGCAATCTGCTCAGGAATGGACGTGGTGACGCTGCAACCGGTTGCGGGGGCGCAGGGAGAATTCACCGCCATGCGCTGCATTCAGGAGTACCATCGCAGTATTGGCCAAGATCATCGCGACAAAGTCATCATCCCAGACTCCGCACACGGCACCAACCCCGCTTCGGCAGCGATGTGCGGCTATGACATCATAGAAATCCCGAGCGCGACCGACGGCAGAATCGATCTCGCCGCACTTGAGGAAGCACTGGGCGATGACACCGCGGCGATGATGATCACCAACCCCTCTACGCTCGGCGTCTTTGAACCCGACATCTCTCGGGTCACCGAGATGGTTCACACAGCCGGCGGTCAGATGTACTACGATGGTGCCAACTTCAATGCCATCCTAGGCAAGACCGACCCTGGTCGGATGGGTTTCGATGCAGTTCACTACAACTTGCACAAGACCTTCAGCCAGCCACATGGCGGTGGTGGCCCGGGCAGCGGCCCGATTGGGGTGAAGTCACACCTCGCAACCTTCCTGCCCAGTCCGATAGCCGATCGGAGGGAGCGAGTTGGAGATGACGCTAAGGGAGTGGGCGACGGCTACTGGTACGTCTGGAAGGAGGTGGGTGAATCCAGTATCGGTAAGGTTCAGCAGTGGCACGGNAACTCAGGTGCCGTGGTCCGCGCNTGGGCGTTCTACCGTAGATATGGCAGAGAGCTAGAGCGGATGAGCGAACACGCTGTCTTGAACGCCAACTACCTACGCCACCGTATCTTGAATCCTGACTCGGACACTGCGGAGAGGATGCACGCGATGCCGCTAGATGGAGTCCCTGCGGAGGTAGTGAAGCACGAATTCACGCTGTCCATGAGCGCTCTGAAGGACGCAGTTGGCGTCACTGGCAGGGATGTGGCCAAGAGGTTGCTAGACTATGGGGTCATGGCTCCAACGCTATATTTCCCCATGATTGTCCCCGAATGTCTGATGATTGAACCCACTGAGACTGAATCGAAGGAGGTCATGGACCGTTTCGCCGCTGATTTTCACACGATACTGGGTGAGGACCCAGAGATAGTGACCACCGCACCGCACTCAACTGATGTCAGGAGGGTGGATGAGGTATGGGCGGCTCGCAATTTGATTCTCAGACATCCCGGTCCTGAGTGATAGCCGAAGCGGACAAGACCCGACGACCCTTGCGGACCTCATGGAAGTGGGGCTGGACCACCAGTGGCTGGTTGGCGAACCTAAGTGGAGGAGGCTTCCAAACGACTCCTCGCAACAAGATACCAAGAGAGGCGAGTCGAGCCCGCCCAGGTCTTGGTTGAGCACAACTGCTCAGGAGGGTGGTAAGGGATGGGCTAGACAGTGCCTGCAACCCGTCGCCCCGTCGATACTGATGCCCCTCGCATGGTCGCCGCTGTTCCTGTTACTCTCTGCTATCCCCCTCATTCTCCCCGATCGTCTCCCTGCCGATGATCAGAGCGTAGCAGCACTGTTCTTCACTATGGCATGGATATTGATTCTGGTACCGCTCTACCTGGTCCGTTCTGCCCAGCCGATGTCTGAGGACGCACTCCTGTCCTTGCCTTTCGACTGGGCGACCTTCGCCGGTGCTTCGGTAATTTTCGCCCTTCACATACTGGTGAGCCCAATTCTCGGTTGGGTCTCTTACGCTCTGTTCTGGGTCGCATGGGTCCGCTCGTTCCGCCAAATCGAACAAATATTGCAGATCCCGGCAGCGAGGTGGCTTCTGCCGATTGACCAGTCAGGTTGGAAATCGTCATCTCAGTTACCTTCTGAGTGGCAGGTGATTTCCGAGAGCTGGACCACTGGTTCAATCGCCAGAGTGGACTGTGAGTACGGACACTTGGTGATTGCAGGAGCCAGCCGCGGCAGTGACCGCTTCCTCGCCCTCGCCCTGCTCGATGGCGCCGGCTTCGTTCACGACCCCTTCTNCGACGGACCAATCGAAAAGGCTCTGGCCATCAGCCTACTGTCACAGCCGCCGGTTGCCGACCTTGGACTGGAGTGGCCCAAGAGACTACTCGTTGGCGACGCGCAGAGCAACGACGCCGCCCCGACGGCAGGCATTTGAACCGACCACGTCCCGGCAGTACATGGACGTCTGCATACTGCTTGGGTCTAAGACTGATCTGCCGGTCGCCAACAAATGCACTGCCGTGCTCTCTGAGTTCAGCATCCCACACGAAGTTAGGGTCGCTTCAGCTCATCGGGCTCCCAAGTACCTAGAGNACGTCGTCTCCNCTGCCATCGAAAATGGATGCCAGATTTTTATTGGGATGGCAGGGATGGCNGCGGCCCTCCCAGGGGTGGTCGCAGCGATGACCACTCTGCCGGTGATTGGTGTCCCCGTCGGAGGCAAGGTGCCCCTGGATAGCCTGCTTTCGATAGTCCAAATGCCACCTGGGATGCCTGTAGCAACCGTAGGAGTTGACCGTGGCGATAACGCCGCCGTGCTAGCCATCCAGATGCTCGCTATGAGCGATGTTGATCTCGCCTCCAGATTCGCCGAGTGGAGAAAGTCACGCACTGCGAGAGTCATCGCGGACGANGAGTCGCTGAGGGAGTGANNTCTTGATGCAGACTCAGATGCTAGTAGATGAAGCAGTCGAGACCCTGCAGTCTCAGATTGACGACACCACAATCATCGCCTGCTCTGGAGGCATAGACAGTACGGTGGCCGCAGTGTTAGCCCACCGTGCCGTGGGGAGNCTCTTGCACTGCGTCTACGTCGACACCGGANTGATGCGTAAGGACGAGTCAGATGAGGTCACACATATGTTTTCTGACCTTGGCATCGAGCTCAAGGTGGTGGANGCCTCGGAGCGCTTCTTGAACCACCTCTCAGGAGTCACTGACCCAGAGGAGAAGCGCAAGGTCATTGGCGAGCAATTCATCCGAGTCTTCGAAGGCGAACAGGAAGGATGCGGAGCAAAATTCCTAGTTCAGGGTACCATAGCGCCCGACTGGATAGAGTCCGGTGGCGGTAATCGTGACGTCATCAAGTCGCACCACAATGTCGGTGGACTCCCTGAGGATNTCGACCTAGTCATAGTCGAGCCACTGCGCGAGTTCTACAAGGACGAGGTTCGCGCCATCGCCCGCGACCTCGGTATCCCGTCGAGCGAGCGCCAGCCGTTTCCCGGGCCGGGCCTCGCAGTCCGGATCCTCGGTGACATCACACCAGACAGGGTAGCGGCTT
>JGI26063J44948_1000538_pt1 | contig 10009 bp, 8 predicted proteins | sample MarorgKNORR_S2LV_4_FD_44948 | JGI IMG/M metagenome (IMG submission 44948) | reverse complement strand
ATTGGTGCATTCTACCTTCTTTATCTTGCATGGCTTTCGGTTCAAAACAAAGAGTTAAATTTAGGCGGAACTGACAAAGACAGTACAAATCGCTCTTACTACTTTACTGGCGTTATTATGAATTTGACTAACCCAAAGGTGGCGCTCTTTTTTTTGGTTTTTTTGCCACAGTTTGTAAACACCAGTAATAACAATATCACTCTCCAAATATTTTTACTAGGACTGTTATTTATCCTCAGTGCTCTTTGTGTCTTTACATCAATTGCATATCTAGCTAGTTTTCTTGAAGACATACTTAAGAAATCGAAAACGGTAAACAAGAACCTTAACATACTTGCAGCTTTAATATATTTTGCTCTTGCAATTAACCTATTTTTTGTGAACTTTTAGACAATATAATTTTGAATGAATATTACAACCATAATTTGTGACTATGAATCCTATACTGAGGATATCTGTGCAATAAGATACGAGGTTTTTATTGACGAGCAGAATGTACCAGAGGAGCTAGAAATCGATGGTCTTGATGGCGAAGCGAAACACGTTTTGGCTTTTGTTGATGAAGTGTCAATAGGCACTGGGCGAATACTAAGTGATGGACATATTGGTAGGGTAGCTGTTCTAAAGAATTACCGAGGTCTTGGAATTGGTAAGTTAATTATGAAAGAGCTAATTAAGTGGGCACAGGACTTGAGTATAAAAAAGGTTTGGTTGTCTTCTCAATGGCATGCTCATAGTTTCTACCTAGATCTTGGCTTTATTTGTGATGGTGAGATTTATAAAGAAGCTGGTATTGACCACATTAAAATGTATAGGTTGCTTTGATAGGCTTTTCTTTAAAAACTAGAATTAGTTTTTACGCTAGTTTACTTTGGTTATTTTTTTCATTTTTTATTGCTACTACTTATTCCAAACTTAGCGGTGAAATAGTTAAATTGTGAATAAATTTATTCAATGGATGAAATACGAAGTTGATAATATATAATTAAATAAGGAAATGGGGATCTATGGCGTTGAGAATTACACTTGGCAATCTACTCCATGAATGTGCAGAAAAATTTGCTAAGCGACAGTTATTAGTTATTGCTGAAACAGGCGAATCACTAACCTACCATGAATTTGAAATTCTGACGAATCGCCTGGCTAATGGATTGTTGGATAAATTCAGTGAGGCGCTGTCATACGTTGATATTTTTTTAGAAAACAGTACGCAATACCTTGCTATAACTTATGCTCTAAAAAAAGTGAATGCGGTAGAAGTGTCTATTAATCCAGCTATGCGGGACGAGTCTCTGGCGCGAATGATTGACCAAACAGGATCAAAGTTGTTGTTTACCTCAGGTCTGCAACTTGAAGCATTAGATCAGATTCGTGACTCGATACCAAATGTACAAACTTTGATTATGATTGATGGTGCAAATGAAGCACGCAATCTGTTCCCAGAGCTTCAGATTATATCCTTTGAAGAGATTCTGTCTAGTTGTGAAGAACATATCGTGTCACCTGCTAAAGATACAGATATCGCAACAATTCTTTTTACATCTGGCACCACTGGTGTATCAAAAGGTTGTCTCTTGTCTCATCGTTATGCTGTAAGAACTGCCGAAAATATGATTGAGCCCAATAAAGTTTCAGGGGATGACTGTGTTTATACCTTTTATCCGTTATCTCATATCGGCCCTGCTTATTATGACATACTACCAACCATAATGACGGGTGGGCGTGTCGTTATGCGACAGCGCTTTAGTGTTTCTAATTTTTGGCCGGAGATAAAAAAATACGGTGTCACTTGGTTTATGATGCTCGGCTCGGTTCAACAACTATTATGGGCACATCCAAGTTGTCCGGAGGAAAGAGATCACAAAGTTACTCGTTGTTGGGGCGCGCCTACTCCAGTCCCCAAAAAAGATTTTGATGCTCGTTTTAATCTACATTTGGTGCCCGGTGGAGGATACGGATCGACTGATGCTGGTTGGGTTGTGGCCCCACAGTGGGATCATCCTGGCGGAATAGTACTCCCGCACTTTGAAGTTGCTATCCATGATGAAAACGATGACCCGCTACCTGCCGGTCAAGCTGGTGAAATGGTTGTGCGCCCTCTAGAACCCGGTGTTATGTGCGATGGTTATTTTGGCATGCCCGAACACACCCTAGAAAGTTGGCGCAATCTTTGGTTTCACACAGGTGATATTGGGCGAATGGATAAGCAAGGTCGGTTCTATTTCATGCACCGCATCAGTGAGCGCATCCGAGTTAAAGGAGAAATGGTCTCAGCTTATGAGGTTGAGGAAGGCGTGTTGACTCACCCAGACGTGCAAGATTGTGCCGCTATCGGGGTGCCAAGTGAAATGGGCGAAGAGGATGTTAAGTTATTCGTAGTTCGTAAGAATGGAACTGAGGTCACTAGTGAAGATTTAATTCAGCACTGCAGAGAACGAATGGCACGTTTTATGGTTCCAAAGCATATAGTGTTCCTTAATGAAATGCCACGGACATCGACCGGAAAGCCAGAAAAAGGTAAACTAGCGGCGTTAAATTATTAAGTAATCCAAATTTCCTTTGATGTGCGAGGGAGGTAGAGCTAAGCCAAAATACTTTCTTTGAGTTCTTTAAATGAAGATTCTCCCTGCAGCTGTCTGACAATTTTAAGAGCGAAATCTATAGCAGTTCCAACCCCCTGAGAAGTCATCACTTTGCCATCGATAACAGTATTTTGGTCATGATGATAACCTTCGATTCTGATTTGATTTTCGATACTCGGATAGCATGTAAATTCATTATTTAAAACATTAGCAGTGTGAAGCGCTAGAGGTGCTGCACAGATGGCACCAATGTATTTACCTTGCTCTTTCATTTGCTTCAGTATCGATTGAACATTTTCACTCTCACTGAGCACAAGAGTCCCTGCTAAGCCACCAGGAAGGGTGATCATATCGAAGTTATCGAAGTCCAAAGAGTCTAATAAACAGTCGGCGGCAACTTCAATTCCCTGGCCACCTTGAATAGTTATTCCAGTGACTCCAGCAACAGTGACATCGATGCCACCACGTCTACAAACGTCAATAATAGTGATAGCCTCTATTTCTTCAAAGCCCTCGGCCAGAGGGACTAGCATTTTAGGCATAAAAGTCTCCAAACAATATTAACTAGAGATACAGAATATCACATTCATTGATTAATGATAATGTCTTATACGATTTTAGTTAAATGGTATGTTAGTTACTGTTGCTAGCCTTGAACCCCAAGGAGTGTCTATATTAACTTTTGAACCGATAGCGTTAAAACCTTTATCTATCGTTGCAATGGCTATATTTTTTTTCAATCGAGGCGAGTATGCAGCGCTGGTGACTTTTCCACATGTTTTGTTGTTATTATTAACTTCCCAAGGGCTAGCGCAACCACCAACGAATGCTTCACCCTCGATAATTAAACCAACCACCTTCCTAGTAACTCCTTCAGATCTAATTTTGTGGAGAGCATTACGACTCAAGTATTCAGGGCTCTTGTCGAGTTGACAAAACTTTTCAAGTGGCAATTCAAGTGCATTAGTGTTTACATCCATATCATTACCCCAAGAGAATAGACCTGATTCAACTCTTTCAATGTTGTTTGGAGAGCCTGGTTTGATGTCATATTTTTTGCCTGCTTCCATTACTATATCCCAGAGCCTTTCACCCTGAGAGCCATCTCTTAGGTAGAGTTCAAAGCCACCCTGTTTACTCCACCCTGAGCGCTGCACAATTAGAGGAATACCTTCTAATTCGCACTCTTTGAAAAAGAAATACTTAAGCTCTTTAACCCAGTCACCAAAAAGATCAAGCATTAAAGGTAAGTTATTCGGGCCTTGTATAGCTAAAGGGGAGACGTCTGGCTCACTAATTTGAACATCCCATCCTAAGCCACATGCGAGTCCTCGAGTCCAAAGTAGTACGTCACTGTCTGCTATTGAAAGCCAGAAGTGATTGTCACCCAGCCTTAAAATAATTGGATCATTAATAATTCCACCATTTTCATCAGTAATAAGGGCATATTTCCCTTGTCCAATTTTTAATTTGGAGAGGTCTCTTGAAGTAATATATTCGACAAAGCGGTATGCATCACTTCCGATTATTTCTACTTGGCGCTCAGCAGCAACGTCCCACATAGTGACGTTATTCATTAGGTTCCAGTAATCAGCTTCTTCACCCTCATAAGAGGTTGGCATGATCATGTGGTTATAGATAGTGAACGTTTGAGCGCCAGAGCGAATTGTCGCCTCGTAAAAAGGGGATTTTCTTAAGCGATCCGATAGCGTAAAGTTGACGTGTCCTTCCATTTAATACTCCGAGGTTGTTGAGTCAAACTCTTAATCAAGTAATATGTTCTTGATAAAGATAAAAAATGTATTTTTACCCTATTTTATTAGCAATTCAACTATAAATTTTTCGTTGAAATATTATTTTTTTCAAGCCAGTTTTTAAATTTATTCTTAATAGCGATAAGTGCTTCATCATCATTAGCTTCAAAGCGTAAAACTAAACAAGGTGTTGTGTTTGATGCCCTAACAAGACCCCAACAATTTTCATAATCCACTCTGACACCGTCGATAGTGATAATGGTAGAGCCTGGAAAATTAATGTTATTTGAAAGCTTCTCCATTGCATCGAACTGCTGGCCATGCTTTTCAAAGTGAATATTAATCTCTGGAGTACTAACATTGACGGGGATTTCATCAAAAATCTCGGAGCAGGTTTTGTTGCTTTTTGAGACTATTTCAAGAAGCCTTGCTCCGGTATAGAGTGCATCATCAAAACCATACCAGCGCTCTTTAAAGAAAATGTGACCTGACATTTCTCCTGCAAGCTCGGCACCTGTCTCCTTAATTTTTTTCTTAATAAAGCTGTGTCCAGTTCTAGACATAATGGGTTCGCCACCATTCTCAACAATATCTCTTGGAAGTAATGAAGTGCACTTGACATCGAAAATAATTTTTGCACCTTTTTTTCGACTAAGGACATCTCTTGAATAAAGCATCATCTGTTGATCAGCCCAAANNATCTGGCCTTTATTATCAACCAAACCTAGCCTGTCACCATCACCGTCAAAGGCAAGCCCTAAGTCTGCACCAGTGTCAATAACCTCTTTAATTAAATCTTCTAGGTTCTCAGGTTTGGATGGGTCTGGGTGATGATTTGGAAATCTACCGTCAACTAAACAAAACAGCTTAGTGACTTTGGCTCCGAGCGATTCAAAAAGCTGAGGTGCTATGTTTCCAGCGACACCATTTCCACAGTCGACAACAATTTTGAGCTCTTTTTCTAAAACAATATCAGATTTAATGGTGTCGATATAGTCTTGATCAATATTGATCGAGGTAGAGGTTCCAGAGCCAACTGAGAATTGTTCTTCAATAATTCTTGTATACAGAGCTTCAATCCTCTCAGCAGAGAGGGTTTCTCCTGCAATCATGATTTTTAGCCCATTGTATTCAGGCGGGTTGTGTGAGCCAGTAACCATAACTCCTGAACTAGCACCTTTAGTGTGAGTTGCGAAATAAACAAGTGGTGATGGAACCATTCCAATATTAACGACGTGNCAGCCACTCTCAATAAGTCCTGAGATTAATGATTCGGATAACTCTGTACCAGATAGGCGGCCATCTCTTCCAACAACAACGCCTCGCTCACCTTTGGCAATTGACTCACTGCCAATAGCCTTTCCAATCAATTTAACTATTTCAGGAGTAAGTTCTGTTTCAACAATTCCTCTAATATCGTATGCTTTGAAGATCGAACTTGAAATATTCATTAAAATAGTGGTTAAAATAGAAGTAGCGTTTATTTTAACAAACATTTATTTTAGATAATGAAAGAAGATTTCCAAGTAGTTGAAATAACTCATGACTCAATGATTATTAAGTCCAATAGAGAAGTTGGGTGTAATTCATGCTCTTCAAAAAATGCTTGCGGTACTGGCGTTCTTTCTGATTTATTTTCAAGCTTTAGTTTGTTNAAAAAACCCCTTCAAAAGGGTGTCAAAGCGGGTGACATGATTACATTAGAAATTTCATCTAAAGAACTATTTTTACGAGCAAGCCAACTATACTTAATGCCTTTGTTGGCTTTATTTGTTGGCGCCTCTATTTCAAATATGTTTTTCCCTGCAAATGATGTCATACAAACCTTTGTAGGTTTATCTTCTTTATCTGCAGTTCTATTATTTCTTAGACTTTCATTAAAGTAATTTTGTTGTAATTTTTTAGGGATAATATCCTCGAAAGTTGAAATATATAAGACTCCTTATTGAATTGAACTAAATCGTTATGCTTCAAAAAGATATTGATCCCCAAGAAACTATTGAGTGGTTAGAGGCTTTTAGATCTGTTGCCAGGTTTGAAGGTCAAGATAGAGCCAAATACATTCTCCAAAAACTAATGGATATGGCTCACGAAGATGGAATGGATTTGCCTGAGGGCGTTAATACAGCCTACCTTAACTCGATACCAGTAGAAAAGGAATCTGAGTTAGTTGTTAAGCATGAGATCGAACATCGGATTAAGTCTATTATTCGATGGAATGCAATGATTATGGTTGTAAAAGCCAATAAAGGCTCATCTGAACTTGGTGGACATATCGCCTCTTTTGCATCAAGCGCAACACTTTATGAGGTTGGTTTTAACCATTTTTATCGTGGAAATAATCTAGACCAAGGTGCTGATTTGATTTTCTTTCAAGGGCATATCGCACCTGGAATCTATTCAAGGGCATTTTTGGAAGGTAGAATTACTGAAGAGCAAATGCTTAACTTTAGGCAGGAGGCAAATCAACAAGGTCTTTCATCCTATCCACACCCATGGCTAATGCCAAATTTTTGGCAGTTTCCAACTGTTTCGATGGGCTTAGGTCCTATTATGGCGATTTTTCAGGCTCGCTTTATGAAATATCTCCAGCATCGAGAAATTATTAAAACAGATAAAAGGACAGTTTGGGCATACATAGGCGATGGTGAAACCGATGAACCTGAGTCATTGGGTGCTATTTCTCTTGCTGGAAGAGAGAAGCTTGATAACCTTATTTTTGTTATTAACTGTAATCTTCAGCGACTAGACGGACCTGTCCGAGGCAATGGTAAGATCATTCAAGAGCTAGAGGGAATGTTTCGAGGTGCCGGCTGGAATGTTATTAAGGTTATATGGGGTAGGGGCTGGGACAAGCTTCTTGAAAATGACACTTCAGGCCTCTTAAAGCAACGAATGGAAGAAGTAGTTGATGGAGAGTATCAAGCCTATAAGGCAAAAGATGGCGCATATGTACGTAAATATTTTTTTGGTAAGTATCCAGAGACATTAAAGCTTGTCGAGCATATGTCTGACGAGGAGATTTTTGCACTTACTCGCGGTGGACATGATCCTAATAAAGTCTACCAAGCCTATAAAAGAGCTAAAGAGCATATCGGTCAGCCTACAGTGATATTAGCAAAGACGGTTAAAGGATATGGAATGGGTGAGGCAGGTGAAGGTAAAAATACCACCCATAGTCAGAAAAAACTAGCTGTAGATGCACTAGTTCGTGTAGCACAAAGGTTTGATATTCCAGTTACAAAAAAAGATGCTGAAGAGCTTAATTTTTACAAGCCTAGTGAAGATAGTGAGGAGTTAACTTATCTCAGAAAGAGGCGTGAGGCATTGGGAGGATACCTACCTATCAGAAGTTTTGAGCTAGAGTCATTCAATATACCTAAATTAGATGTTTTTGATATATTGCTAAAGACTAGTGGTGAAAAAGAAATGTCAAGCACAATGGCATTTGTACGCTTCCTGTCGTTATTAATTCGAGATAAAGAGATTGGCCCAAGAGTTGTACCTATTGTTCCCGATGAAGCTAGAACTTTCGGTATGGAGGGTCTTTTTAGACAAATGGGTATTTATTCATCTTCAGGGCAACTCTATGAGCCCGAGGACTCAGATCAGGTAATGTGGTACAAGGAAGACATAAAAGGACAAGTTTTGCAAGAGGGTATTAATGAGGCTGGGGCAATTTCTGATTGGATAGCTGCTGCAACTTCCTATGCTTCTCACAATGTCACTATGATTCCATTTTATATTTACTACTCAAAGTTTGGTTTTCAAAGGGTTGGGGATCTTGCTTGGGCAGCTGGAGATATGCAAGCCAAAGGCTTTTTGATGGGTGGTACTGCGGGGAGAACAACTCTCGCTGGAGAAGGTCTTCAACACCAAGATGGTGATTCATTGATTGTTGCTAACACTATTCCAAATTGTGTCTCTTATGATCCAACCTATTCTTATGAGCTTGCTGTTATTCTTAGAGATGGGATGCGTCGAATGTATGAGAATATGGAAAATATTTTCTATTACATCACACTGATGAATGAGAACTACATACACCCTGGAATTCCTAAGGGAGTTGAAGAGGGAATTATTAAGGGAATTTATCCTTTAAAAACAGTTGGAAAATCTAAAGTTGAAGTTCAATTACTTGGTAGTGGTGCGATACTTAGAGAGGTTGAGAAGGCTGCTGAAATTCTTGAAAAGGACTGGGGCGTTATGTCGCATATTTGGAGTGTTACGAGCTTTAATGAAATTACAAGAGAGGCTCAGCTCGTTGATCGTGAAAACCTATATAGCACCAGTAAAACGAAGAAAGTGCCTTACATCACAAAGTGTTTAAGTAAATCTAAAGGTCCAGTGATTGCAGCTACTGACTATATGAGAAATTATGCAGAGCAAATTCGCAAGTATGTTCCTTTTCATTATGAGGTTTTGGGTACGGATGGATTTGGTCGTTCTGACTCTCGCAAAGAGCTTAGATATTTCTTTGAGGTAAATTCAAACTATATTGTTTTTGTCACTCTAANGGCTCTTGTTGATGACGGCGTATTAGATCCAAAAACAATCAAGAGTGCAATTAAAAAACTTAACATTGACGTTAATAAGTCAAATCCAATGTACACCTGAAGTCCCATGAACACCCAGCAATATATAGAACAGCTTAGATCAGGGACTCAGATGAAGTTTTCTGATTTTATTGATTTAATTGCACGAGAGTATANCTTTTCAAATATTGCATTTGAAAATAGTGGAGTTTTTAACTCTAAAGATGAAAACCAAGGCTCAGCAAAAGTTTTTTGTTTTGGATTAATGCATTCTCTTTCAGAAAGAGAAGTTATTAAGTGTTTTGGAGAGCATTACCAGTCTGTATTAGATTCCCCCCAAGATCAAAGCTCACATTTGAATATTCGAAGTTTTATGAATAGTGGATGGGGAGGGGTTACAATTGATTTTGCTGCTTTAACTATTAAAGAAAACATCAATGACACAAGCAGTTTCCGTAGAAGAAAGTAAAGCATTTAATAGAGGCATTTATACTACTTTTCTTAGTGCATTTCTTGTTCTTTTTCAGATTGGAATATACTTTGTCTACATCCCATGGAACGCTGAAAGGCTTCAAATAACTGAAGCAGAAATTGGTATTGGGTTATTAGTTTTTGGTATTTCAAATCTAATTGGAAATCAAACCTCAGGGCGATTGATTGTTCCAAGGATAGGCACAAAAAATTCTATTGCCATAGGTATTCTAGGAGTAGCTTATTGCCCTTTATTTCTAATATTATCACCAAGTTATCTCTGGTTTTTATTGGTTTATATACCTTTTGGATTTTTTGTTGGATTATTTGCTCCTTCTGCTCAATCTCAAATATCAATGATTGAAAGTAAAACCTCTGCAATACTTACTCCTCTCTATCATGCTGCATTTAGTGTTGGCTCTTTGGTTGGGGCTTTTTCCGCATTTTTTACGATTAAATACATAGATAATCCACCTTTAATATTTTTAATTACAGGCACGATGTTAATTTTGGGCTCATTAACAATATATATATTTGGACTCTCAAAATCATTTGAAGCTCTTGAAAAAACTCCTAAATTTAAATTACCAAAAAACTCAATACTAATTTTTGGTCTTTTAATGATGATGAACTATGCAACTATGGGCATAATTCTTGATTGGTCTGC
>JGI26063J44948_1000536_pt1 | contig 10015 bp, 7 predicted proteins | sample MarorgKNORR_S2LV_4_FD_44948 | JGI IMG/M metagenome (IMG submission 44948) | reverse complement strand
TAGAAAATATTAACGTGGTTGGGGATCATCTAAAAAATAAGCTTCTAGAATTACAAGATAAACATGAAATGATAGGTGAAGTAAGAGGAAAAGGATTGTTTTGTGGGGTAGAGCTAGTAAAAGATAGAACAACTAAAGAGCCTGTAGATGAAAAGGTTGCTACTGCAGTAGCAGGACATTGTTTTAAAAATAAAGTGATGATTGGTAGAACTAATAGAAGTTTTGAAACTAACAATAATGTTTTGTTATTTAGTCCCGCATTCATTTGCACTAAGAACGACATAGATTTAATCGTTGAATCTGTTGACAATGCGTTAGAAGCAAATAAATAAAAAAGTTTAGTTAATTTAATATAGGAATATTGAGATGATAATTGGAGTACCAAAAGAAATTAAAAACCATGAATACAGAGTTGGTTTGACGCCTAGAAGTGTTAAAGAGTTTATTAATCATGGTCATAAGGTTTTAGTTCAGGCAAATGCAGGTGTTGGTATTGGTGCAAGCGATGACGAGTATGCAAGTAGTGGTGCTGAAATCATATCTACAGCTAAAGAAGTTTTCGCAACTGCGGATATGATTGTTAAAGTTAAAGAGCCTCAAGCTGAAGAAATTGCAATGCTTAGAGAAGGTCAAATTCTATATACATATCTTCACCTTGCTCCAGACCCTGAACAAACAAAAGGTCTTGTAGAGAGCGGCGCTATTTGTATTGCTTATGAAACAGTAACATCTCCAAGAGGAGGTCTCCCATTATTAGCTCCAATGTCGAAGGTTGCAGGAAGAATGGCTGTTCAAGCTGGTGCGCACTTTTTAGAGCATCCTAATGGCGGAATGGGGGCTTTGCTTGGAGGCGTTCCAGGAGTAGACCCTTTAAATGTTGTTATTTTAGGTGGAGGCGTTGTTGGTGCTCATGCCGCCCATATGGCAGTTGGAATGGGTGCAGATGTCTGGGTTTTGGATAATAATCCTGATACATTGGAGCAACATTGGCAGCAATTTGGTAGAACTACAAATACAGTATTTTCTACAAAAAGCTCAGTGGAGGAGTATGTATTACAAGCTGACTTAGTTATTGGTGGTGTTTTAATTCCTGGTGCTGAGGCTCCAAAATTAGTAACCAGAGAAATGATTAAGGCTATGAAGCCTGGATCAGTTATCGTTGATGTTGCGATTGATCAGGGTGGTTGCTTCGAGACTTCAAAGGCAACTACTCACGCAGAGCCAACATACATCGTGGATGATGTTGTTCACTACTGTGTTGCTAATATGCCGGGAGGAGTTCCAAAAACATCAACCTATGCGCTAAATAATGTAACACTTCCATTTGGACTTAGTATTGCAAATAAAGGCGTTAAACAAGCTCTATTAGATGATGAACATCTAAGAGCTGGACTAAATGTACATAGTGGTCAAGTAACTTGTTCTGAGGTGGCTCATGACTTAGGTTATGATTACGTTTCAGCACTTGACATGCTTAATAAATAAATTAAAAAGGAGAACTGTAAAATGGCAAAAATGACTTCGAGTGAGGCTTTTGTTGAAACAATGGTCGCTAATAATGTAACCGATATATTTGGTATTATGGGCTCTGCATTTATGGATGCAATGGATATTTTTGAGCCAGCTGGCATCAGGTTTATACCTGTAGTTCATGAACAGGGTGGTGCGCATATGGCGGACGGATATTCAAGAGTTAGTGGAAAACATGGTGTAGTCATTGGTCAAAATGGTCCCGGTATTTCTAACTGCGTAACAGCTATTGCAGCAGCATATTGGGCGCACAGCCCGGTTGTAATTGTTACGCCTGAAGCTGGAACAATGGGGATGGGCTTAGGTGGATTTCAAGAAGCTAATCAACTACCAATGTTTCAAGAATTTACTAAATATCAGGGCCATGTTGTTAACCCAATGAGAATGGCGGAATTTACAGGCCGATGTTTTGATAGGGCTATGAGTGAGATGGCGCCAACACAGCTAAATATACCTAGAGATTACTTTTATGCAGATGGTGATTTTACTATCCCTACTCCTCGTCGAGTTGATAGAGGTTCAGGTGGTGAAGATACCTTAAATGAGGCAGTTGCTTTGATTGGTAAAGCTAAGTTTCCAGTTATTGTTTCTGGCGGCGGCGTAGTGATGGCAGATGGTGTTGATGAATGCGCAGCTTTAGCTGAGCGTTTAGGTGCGCCAGTAGTAAATAGCTACCTTCATAATGATTCGTTTCCTGCAAGTCATGATCTTTGGTGCGGGCCTCTAGGATATCAAGGTTCAAAAGCTGCAATGAAATTAATTTCAAAAGCAGATGTAGTTATTGCACTAGGTACGCGCTTAGGACCTTTTGGAACGCTACCTCAACATGGAATGGATTACTGGCCTAAAGACGCTCAAATTATTCAAATTGATGCAGATCATAAAATGCTTGGATTGGTTAAACCAATTAATGTAGGTATTTGTGGAGATGCTAAAGCAGTTGCAAGTGTCCTTTGTCAAAAATTGGCATCTGAAACTCTAAATTGTGACTCTTCTAAGGCTGATAGAGCTTCTATTATTGCAAATGAAAAGGCTGTTTGGGAGTTGGAGCTTGATGAGTGGATCCATGAAACTGATCAATACAGTATGGATATGATTGCAAATAAAGAAGAGGGTTGGCTCCATCCTAGACAAGTATTACGCGAGCTTGAAAAAGCAATGCCTGAAGATGTTATGGTTTCAACTGACATTGGAAACATTAATTCAGTTGCGAATAGCTACCTTCGTTTTGAAAAGCCTCGTAGCTTCTTTGCTGCCATGAGCTTTGGAAATTGTGGTTATGCCTTTCCAACAATCATTGGAGCTAAAGCTGCAGCGCAGCATAGGCCTGCAGTTTCGTATGCAGGAGATGGTGCTTGGGCGATGAGTATGGTTGAAACAATGACGTGTGTTCGTCACGATATTCCGGTTACAGCTGTTGTGTTTCATAATCGTCATTGGGGCGCCGAAAAGAAAAATCAAGTTGATTTTTATGATAGACGCTTTATAGCGGCTGAGCTTACGGATCAACATTTTGTTAATATTGCAGAATCTATGGGCGCTGAAGGAATTCGTGTGGACAAACTTGAAGATGTTGGCCCTGCACTTAAAAAAGCGATTGATATGCAGATGAATGAGAGAAAAACTACAATTATTGAGATCATGTGTTCTCGAGAATTGGGTGACCCATTCAGGAAAGATGCTTTAAGTAAGCCAGTTAGGCAGCTAGAAAAATATAAAGATTTTGGTGAAAAATCACCGCATCGATAAGTATTAACTATTAATCCTTCAGAGTGGTATATTATCCCGCTCTGAAGGAAAATATTTATTACGTGCTATGAGTGAAAAAGCGATAACACCATCCGATATTCATAACTATTGGTTCTCAGAAAAAAGCAAGCAATATTGGTTTACTTCTACTCCTGAAATAGATAATGAAATTAAGCAACGCTATGAAAATATATGGGAGGATATATCTTCTGGTGATTTTAATGAGTGGCGAGACACAGCTGATGGCTCTATAGCCTTAATAATCATTCTAGACCAGTTTCCTTTGAATATGTTTAGAGGAGATGCAAAGTGCTTTAAAACTGAAAATATGGCCGTTGAAGTGGCATTAAATGCTATTAATAATGGCTATGATGAAGAACTAAGTAATGAAAAGTTACTTTTTCTATTTATGCCTCTAATGCATAGTGAAAACTTAGGGCATCAAAATTTACAGGCATATTTATTTAAAAAATACAACTTTAACTTGGAATTTTCTCAACACCATAGAGACCTTGTTAAAAAATTTGGTCGTTTCCCTCATAGAAATGAAATATTGGGGCGAATGAGCACCATGGAGGAGCTCGACTATCTTCTTTCTGATAACGCATTTAAAGGCTAGGACTAGCTTACTTTTTTTTATTTAACCTTAAGAAATGCGTCAAGCCCTGCTTGAGCAACCACTATATCTTGGTCAGAAGTGCCAGAACTGCAACCAATCCCACCAACAATCTGACTATCGACAAAAAGAGGCAAGCCACCACCAACGACACAAAAACGACCTTGATGTGAAGTTTGGACACCAAATGCTGGGCCGTGATTACGAACAGATTTACCATAATCTGAGGTTGCTTTTCTAGCTGCCGCTGCAGTAAAAGCCTTATCGATGGAGATATTAATACTTGTAATTCTTGCATTATCCATTCTTGTAAATAACATGAGGTGACCACCATCGTCCACAATAGCGATATCCATATCTATACCTATCTCAATGGCTTTATTAATGGCACCATCCATCATTTTCTTTGTATCTTCAAGCGTAAGCTTAAGTACTTGTTTCATAATTTAACCTTCACTACAATAACGCCATCCTCATCGGTATATAAATACTCACTTAGAGTGAATTTAACTCCAGAAAAATTGACAATTTATCTATTTTACTTGCTTAGCTTCAAGAAATTTACGTCTATAACTTATTAAGATTCCTTCAGTGTAGCCATTAGGCTGGTCCAACCCTTCAATTGCTAAAGCAAGAGATGCTTGGTAGGCAAAGCTGTCATAACCAGGCGCAAGAGGTATATGATTTGGATCATATTTGTTTTGTTCGTCAACTACTATAGCCATGTCTTGAAATGCTTTATTAACTTGCTCTTTTGAACATATCTTATGATGAAGCCAGTTAGCCATATGTTGTGACGATATCCTAAGAGTAGCACGATCTTCCATAAGCCCAACATTGTTTATATCTTGTACTTTAGAGCAACCAACCCCATGGTTAATCCACTTTACAACGTAACCTAAAATACTTTGTGCATTGTTATTAATTTCATTAATAATCTTATCTTCAGACATTTGCTCTGGGAGCTTTAAGAAAGGAATAACAAGAAGATCTTCTTGATTTACTTGTTGATGCTTGGAAAGAAGCTCTTTTTGNCGTTCAAAAACATCAAAACGATGATAATGAGTTGCATGGAGAGTAGCTGCAGTTGGAGAGGGGACCCATGAGCAGTTTGCACCAGCTTCCAAGTGTATCATTTTATTATCTAACATCTGTCGCATTTGATCAGGCTGTGCCCACATACCTTTTCCTATTTGTGCTTTTTTAAATAAGCCACACTCTAATCCAATGTTAACGTTGTTTGATTCATAAACTGAATACCACAGTTCTTCCTTAATAAGATTTTTGCATCTCATTGCACCGGCCATCATTGATGTGTGAATTTCATCACCAGTTCGGTCTAAGAAGCCTGTATTGATAAAAATAATTCTATTTCTTGCGGCATGAATACAAGATTTAAGGTTTAAAGTTGTTCGCCTTTCTTCATCCATTACGCCAATTTTTAAAGTATTTTCTTTTAGTGAAAGTGCCTTTTCTACCAAGGAAAATAATTTCATAGTAAATTCAACTTCCTCTGGACCATGTAATTTGGGTTTCACTATATAAAAACTACCTTTTTTTGAATTTGCTTTTATTTTTAAATCGTGAAGCGCTATCAATGAGGTAACCATTGCATCTAAGATACCTTCAGGAATTGGAGAGCCATCTAGATTGGTTACTAGCTCAGTCATCATATGTATGCCGACATTACGAACCAAGGTAAGACTAGTACCAGAAAGACTAAATATTTTTCCGTTAGAGTCTGTATATTCTTTATCTTTATTTAATGAGCGAGTTAGTGTTTCACCACCTTTGGTAAATGTTGTATTTAACTCACGTTTNATTAGACCTAAGTAGTTTCGGTAGGCGTGTATTTTTTCATCATNAGTAACAGTAGATGCGGAGTCCTCAAAGTCAACAATAGTTGTTATAGCAGACTCTAGGATCACATCAAAAATACCACTTTTGTGTAGGCTTTTTTCTTGGTCACATACAATCTCAATATGAAGATTATTATTTTGAAGTAATATACTTCCATCTGCACTTAATCCTCTGAATTGTTCTGGATAAATTAGTGTAGTTACCTCACCATCATTTAGGTTAAAAATTAGAGCCCCAGTGTATTTAACTTGCGATGTTATTTGTCTATATGAGGCGCCTTTAAGTGGAGCGATTTCATCTAGAAAGTCGCACGCTAATTCAGCTGTCCTGTTAACTCTTTGAAGGTTATGAGCAAATGAAGTTCTCATACTGCCTTTATTTGGGATTACATTTGTTCCATAAAGAGAATCAAACAGACTTCCCCACCTTGCATTTACTGCATTAAGTACAAATCGTTGATTAGTTATTGGAACAACCAATTGTGGCCCAGCAATTTGAGAAATTTCAGGATCAACTTCATCAACATTAATAGAGAAGCCCTCAGGATTAGGGACAATGTATCCTATATCTGTTAAGAAGTCTTTATAACTTACAGGATCAATTCTTTTATTTTTGATATGCCATTTATCAATTTGTGACTGAAGATTGTCACGCTTTGTAAGTAAATGAATATTATCTTTTTGCAGTTCATCTAGAATCTCTGAAAGTGATTCAAAGAAACCTTCAGCTGTAAAATTTAAATCTATACATACCTCATTACTAATGAAGTCAAATAACGATTTTTCAACGCTAATATTAGAAAAAATATGTTTATCTTCATTCATAGATTTACCTTATTTTGGGTCACAATTACACCATCTTCATCGGCATATAGATATTGATTTGGAGTAAATTCTACATTCGAAAAATTAACCATTAAATCATTTTTTCCAGCCCCTTTTTTAACACTTTTAAGGGGGCAAACTCCAAGAGCACGAATTCCAATTGGCATTGTATTTATTACTGCTGAGTCTCTAATTACTCCATTAACAATAATTCCTTCCCATTTATTATTAATAGCATCAGTAACTCTTTTATCTCCTAGCATTGCACAATTCATAGATCCACCTGCATCAATCACCAATACTGAATTTTTGCCACTGGATTTTAGAGTTTTTTCAACAAGCGAGTTATCTTCAAAGCACTTAATAGTAACAATACGACCTGAAAAGGCAGTTTTTGCGCCGTAACTTTTGTATATTGGCTNTAAATACTGTACATTTGGATGGAGTTTGTCTGATATATCACAGGTTGATTTAGTCATTATTCTCCCCATAAATTTCACACATTCGTTTTTCTGATCCATAAGGATAGTAATCCATTACACCATTTTTTTGAATTTTTTCTTGAATAGAAATCCAATAATCGGCATCAAGTAGTTTTTTATAGCGCTTATTAAAGGCAGTTTTCATGAACTTATTTGGTAGCATAAAATATTTAAACTCTTCTGGAAAAACATCATTTTGTCCAACATAATACCAAGGCTCTGAAGCCATCTCTTCTTCATAAGTTCTAGATTTTGGAATTTTCCTGAATACTGGTTTACTCATTAAAGTAATCTCATCATAGTCATAAAAGACAACTCGATTTTGACGTGTGACACCGAAATTTTTAGTCAGCATATCTCCAGGGAAGATATTTGAATTAATTAACTCATCAATGGCCTTACCGTAGTCATTAATAATATGGGTTTGCTGCTCTTTGTTAGCAGTTTCGAGGTACATATTAAGTGGAGTCATTTTGTTTTCAATATACATATGTTTAATAATTAGTAAGTCTCCCTCTATTTCTATATTTGAACCTGCTTTTTTCTTCAATTCAGTTAAAAGAGCATTATCGATATCCTTCATTGAGAACGCGACATTGGAAAACTCCCATGTATCGGCAAGCCTGCCGACTCTTACATGGTTTTTAACAAAGTAGTATCGGTCTTTTACCATCTCTTTTGTTCCCATCTTTGGTGGGGCAAATTGGTCATTAATAATTTTAAAAACATAAGGATACATAGGGAAAGTGAAAACTGACATGACCATTCCCTTAATTCCAGGAGCAATAATAAGTTTTTCGCTAGTAACTTTTGAGTATTTTAAGAAGTGTCTATAGAGGAGTGTTTTGCCGTGTTTATGAAGACCAATAGCGCTATAAAGGACAGCCCTAGTTTTTCCTGGAAGAATCTCTTTTAGAAATTCAACAATGGCTGATGGATAGTCAGTAGTAATAAAGAAATATGATCTTGAAAAACTAAACACTATAGATATACTTCCAACATCAGTCATTAGGCTGTCAACATAAATTCCTTTTTCCTTATCATTTAATAGGGCAATTAATAAAGGTTGATCAGCGTGAAGTTGGGATACAATTTTTCCAGTTATATAGGCAGCTTTGCCTCTAATAAAAGGAGTACCGATAACTTGAATTTCGAACACATCTGACTCTAGACTGGGAAGTTGAGTATATAGTTGCTCTTCCAGTCTTTGAATGTCTAGTTCAAGACTGCCAAATGAGGACTTATTAAAGTAGCTAGTTAGAATACTAGTAAAAGAATTTTTAAGTTGATCTTTTTCAATAAAGTAGCTATCAGTTACTGGCTCATCCATGTCAATATAATTTAGAGACACACAAGGCTTTGTAAAGATATATTGAGTGTTATAGAAACTTCTAGAAAATAGTCTACAAAAGACCGAGTTATAAAAGGTTTCGGCAAGTTCAGGCTGCTTGTGCTCAGTAATGAGCTCAACATACATAAGCTTAGTTTTTTTCCAGAATTCTGAGTTAAATTTGTCCATCTGGGTTGGCTCGTAAGGAATCTTAACAATAAATTCAGCCCTTGCCCCATAAAGAGTTTGCTTTTTTAGCTCAGAAGAGAGTTTTTTGCAAAAATTATGTACTTGCTTATCATAGAAGTTGAGCCTTAGTTTTGAGTCACTCTCAATCTTCTCCCATTCTTTCCTCAAAGCATCGTTTTGCTTCTATCGAAGCACTTTTTATGTTTTGATAATGCTGCTCAAATCCACTAAGAATCTTCTTTGCGATCGATGCTGAAATTCTGTGTGATGAGTTATTAACTCCACTAAGAAACTTCTTTGCGATCGATGCTGAAATTTTTTGTGATGAGTTATTAACCATAAGAATAAAGTCACTAAAAACAAGCCTTACTAATAAAAAGGCAAGTCTTATTTTTAGCAGTTTACTTCTTAATTAAACTGCTCTTCCTCAGTAGAGCCTTTTAATGCAGTTACTGAAGACTCGCCACCCTGAATAACAGTAGTAACATCATCGAAGTAACCTGCGCCAACTTCTTGTTGATGAGAAGCAAAAGTATAACCTTTTTTAGCTGCTTCAAATTCAGGCTCTTGAACCTTGTTGACATAATGCTTCATCCCTTCACCTTGTGCATAATCATAAGCAAGGTCGAACATGTTATACCACATATTGTGTATACCAGCTAAAGTGATGAATTGATACTTGTAACCCATTGCAGCAATTTTTTCTTGAAAAGAAGCAATTTCACTGTCATTTAGATGTTTTTTCCAGTTGAAAGAAGGTGAGCAGTTATAGGCTAGAAGTTGGTTAGGATTTTCAGCAAGAACCGCATCTGCAAACTCTTTTGCAAAGCCGAGGTCTGGTTTTCCTGTTTCACACCATACTAGATCAGCATATGGTGCATATGCAAGACCTCTCGATATAGATTGTTCGAGTCCATTTTTAACAACATAAAAACCCTCTACAGTTCTTTTACCAGTTACAAAAGGGGCATCATAAGGATCAACATCTGAGGTAAGTAGGTTGGCTGCTTCAGAATCAGTCCTTGCTAATAGAAGAGTAGGGACACCCATAACATCAGAAGCTAAGCGCGCGGAGATTAGTTTTTGTACTGCCTCCTGAGTTGGAACAAGTACCTTACCTCCCATATGTCCACACTTTTTAACAGCTGCTAACTGATCTTCAAAGTGAGCTCCTGCTGCTCCATTAGTAATCATATTTTTCATTAACTCAAAAGAATTCAATACACCACCAAACCCAGCTTCAGCATCAGCCACTATAGGCAAAAAGAAATCAATGTACTTATCATCACTTTCATCAATACCTTGTGCCCACTGAATTTCATCTGCTCTTTTAAATGTATTATTAATTCTTCTTACCATAGTAGGAACAGAGTCATATGCATAGAGAGATTGATCTGGATACATAGTCTCAGATGTATTTCCATCTGCTGCAACT
>JGI26063J44948_1000531_pt1 | contig 10024 bp, 8 predicted proteins | sample MarorgKNORR_S2LV_4_FD_44948 | JGI IMG/M metagenome (IMG submission 44948) | reverse complement strand
CCCGAAGCGGTCTATGCTGCGCTCCAGCGGCAGCTCGAGATCGTGCTCGCTGCCCTCGCAAACCCCTCTGAGCTCGCAGCGGATGCATCGGGCTCTGGGGTCGGGGTCGACAGGCGTTGCAGAGGGTATGCCGCCCTCGTCGAAGTAGCGCAATGGGGCCGGTTCAGGGGGGCACTCGTCGATCGACGGGTCGCGCGAGTGTATTTTCTGATAGAGTTCCGACAGCTCCTCGGTGAGGGCCTCCATCTCCTCCTCACTGGGCCGGGGGACGTCCTTGACCGTGCCCGGCCCTAGATACCAGATCTCCAGCGCCTCGACTTCGTCAGCGTGACCGTGGGTCTCCCACCACAGCCAGCCGTAGAGGCGCAATTGCTCGATATAGCCACCTGAGCGGTCGCCCTTGCCGATTGAGGCCTTGAGGTCGATTATCCGGATCTTTCCGGTCCAGTCGTACACCATGTCGTATTCCCCCTGGAACCACTCGTCCGGGTGCGATGTGGTCAGTTTGAACTGCCCAGCATCCGGGTCGACGAACCACGGTCGTGCGATCTCCCAGGCCTCGCACCATGTGATCTCTGAATCGCGGGCGGCGGGGTGAACCTCGTTCCAGACTCGCGGGAAGCCGTCTGGGGCCGGCCAGTCGCCTCTNGAGCCACCTTTGCGCCAATCGGTCAGGCCGGGCCCTCCGCTCGCCTCGATACACGCCTGCACCTGGTCGAGATGGAGTCGCAGGCCTGCTCTGGTCATCGCGAGCCCCTCATCGGGGTCTGCGGCGTCGACCGAGCCGACTCGNTTGGGAATGGACTCCCAGTCGAGCACAGCGGCCTCCCAGCAGGCCTCAAAGTGGACATCGGCCCTCGCCATCGCCCACGCCTCGAGCGAGTCGCGGTCAGTGGGCCACTGGTCCTCGGTCAGCTCGACTAGAGTCGGAGCGGGCCATGCCAACGGGTTGTCGTAGGCGGGCGAGCCGTCTTCCAGAAGGGGAGAGGTCATCTCATCGGCGGCATCGGCGGTGACCAGCGCCGGGGAGTCCCTGAGCACTCGGCAGATGCACTCCTCTACCGCGTTGCCACGTATGATCTGAGGAGGGAGGGGGCTCTTCAGGCGCTCNATGTAAGTGTAGTACCAGAGCCTGTTNCAGGACTTCCAGAGGATGACCTGNGAGGCGGAAAGCCTGCGGTAGCGGTTCACCCCCGCACTCTCGGGATTGCCCCTTCTGACCGGCACGGAGAGNCAACGAAAGTCGAGGCTCTATGAACCCAACGAGAACGCTCCTACACGCCCTTCTCGTTCAGCCACACGACGGTGACTTCCATCCTCTCGAATGTAGGCGTCACCTCGATCATCGCCACCGGCGCATCGACGTCTTCTGCAATAGTCTCCGCTACCACCAGAGGAATCTCGATTCGCCCGTTCTCNGCATCCCAGAGCATGAATCTACGCGGCAGGTCGGTCTGCTCGGTGATCTCATCAATCCAAGCGGNCTGATCCTCCTCAGAGGAGTAGATTGCCCCGAACATCAGAGTNGCGTCCTCTGTGAGCGTCTCGTGCGGAGCGATGGTCGCCTCCCCTCTCCTGAGGAATCGTCGGCGAAGCTGTCCGGCGTCCTTGTAGACGGCGGTGCAGAACTTGAGGTGATACCCGTATGGTTCGCGCGTTCGGCCNTCCAGAGGGTCAGTCTCGCCTCGTTCTGCAGCCATGGTCCTGTCACGCAGTGCCAAGGCCAGTTCTGCGGAACCGGCGGCACCGGCGGTGATCTCGGTAGAGAGGTTGAATCCCCGCAACTCCATGTTGTCGATGTTGCCAACGGTGATCTCCAGCTCGTTCAGATTGAGGAACGAGATATTGAAGTCGCGAAGCGTCTCGAGNAATTCGAACAGTTCTGACTCCTTGTCCGGCTCGCANGGAAGCTCGACTCCGGTGAATATTCCCGCAGCCGAGCATGCTGTNATGGTCTCGCGGTACTGCTCCGCTTCGAGGTCGAGGAAGTGGAAGCGGATCTCGTCGAGTCCGGCCTCNGCGAACTCGTCGGCCCACTCGGGTCGGAACGGGATGCTGGTGTACATGTGCAAGTGGAATCCCGTGCCGAACTCGGCCTTCAGCCGCCTGATCCCCTCTAGGGTCCGCTCGCGGGCCATCAGCGGGTCGCCGCCGGTGATTCCAGCACCCGTTGCGCGCATCGCCCGAGCCTCCTCGATGACCTCGTCGAAGTCGTCGCATTGGCGCTCATTGGCGAACATGTGGTCGATGTCGCGACGTGTCTCGGACAGGGGGCAGTAGTCGCATCGCCAATGGCAGTTCCCTGTGACGAAGAGCACCAGCTTGCTGCCCATCTGGCACTGGATGCAGCCCTCGGCGTCGGCCTCCTCGGGCGGCTCGTGCAGGTCGGGGACCTGCGGCAACCTCAGGCTGATGCTCATGCTCCACCCCTCGCCGCTGCCGTCTCCAGCAGCCAGCGGTGGAAGCCGATGTCGGCCGACAGTTCGGGATGGAATGTCAGGGCGAGTCTGTTTCCAGTCCTGACTCCAACAATCTCGTCCCCGTTGCGCGCGGACACCTCGGCGGCATCGCCGTGTGCTGCGAACCTCGGGGCGCGGATGAACACCCCCGGGAAGTCGCGGCCGAGCAGCGAGGCCTCGAGGGTGGCNTGGAACGAGTCGGCCTGGCTGCCGTACGCGTTGCGGTCAATATCAGCATCGACCAGAGGCGCGCCGCCGTCCTGCGGGTCGGCTAGGANTATCGCACCCGCACAGGTCCCCAAGACCGGTCGAGAGTCGTCCGAGCGTATCCACTTGAAGAGAGCCGGGAGGAGCCTGGATNCCNCATCGTTTCCGGTGAGTCGCATCGTGGTGGACTCCCCTCCTGGCATTACGATGGCGTGAGGGTCTGCGGCGGCTAGATCGGAGGCCTTACGCANCTCGTGTATCTCGACCTCGATTCCGGACTCATCNGCNGCTCGGCGCAGCGCAGCGATGTGGACGTGGCGAGCGCCCTGCAGCATGACTAGACCTATGCGAAGCACGTCTACCCGTCCGGCCACTCGAAAATGAACCCTGTCGTGGTCTCCGATGGGCTGAAAGACCCGAAGCGGGCGCGACGGAACGTGGAACCAACTGGTCGCATCCACAACTTCGGCGCTGGGCCTGCTGTCCTGCCGCTCGAAGTGGTCGAGGAAGTGGCGGCCACTCTGCCCAACCTACTTGACAGTGGTTTCGGCCTACTGGAGGTCTCTCACCGAAGCCCCACCTTCCAGAGCGTCATCGACTCTGCTGTGGAGCGGATCAGGGGGGTTCTTTCAGTTCCCGACGACTACGAGGTGCTGTTCCTCCAGGGTGGTGCTTCGACCCAGTTCTACATGACTGCACTGAACCTGCTCTCCGAAGGCGAGAAGGCTGATTTCCTAGTGACGGGGGACTGGTCGCAGAAAGCGCTCAAGGAGGCTGGGCAGGTCGGAGATACAGCGGCTGCATGGGACGATTCTGCCAATGGTTTCAGGTCGGTCCCCCAAGATGGTGACTACACCATCCGCGAAGATGCTGCATACGTCCACTACACCTCAAACAACACCCTCTACGGGACCCAGTACCACCATCTGCCAGAATGCGGAGGCAAACCGAGGGTCGTCGATGCCAGCTCGGACATCTGCGGCGTGCCGATAGATGTGGCAGCGCACGATGTGATCTATGCGGGTGCGCAGAAGAACCTCGGGCCGAGCGGCGTGACCCTCGTCATCCTCTCACCGTGGGCGATTTCAAGGGCCAAGGAAGGGATTCCGACCATGCTCGACTACAATACCCACATCTCCAAGGGCTCCATGTTCAACACCCCCAACACATTCGGAATCTACGTGCTCGACCGGGTCTTCGCCTGGGTCGAGCGAAACGGAGGTCTAGATGGCGCAATCGAGCGCAATCGAGCCAAGGCCGCTCTGCTTTACGGTGAGTTGGACCGAAGCGACTTCTGGAGGCCGCATGCCCGTGGGGGCTCGCGCTCGGTGATGAACGTCACTTGGCGGCTTGCAGATGAGGAGCTCGAGAGCGTGTTCCTAGAAGAGGCCAGCGCTGCCGGCATGGGTGGCCTCAAGGGCCACCGCAGCGTCGGCGGCATCCGCGCCAGTATGTACAATGGGTGTCCGATGGAGAGTGTCAGGGCGCTCGTCGGATTCATGCGCGACTTCGAGTCGCGACACGGTTGAGTGGTGGGATGGACGCGCGGAGCGTACTCGACTTGCTCGACTTGACCTTGCTCGATCATGATGCCAGTGAGGCCGACCTCGATGCGCTGTGCCAGCGGGCAAACACCCACCGCCCGGCCGCAGTGTGCGTGTTCTCTGAGCACGTCGCTTATGTCAGGAGTCGCTTGGACGATGGTATCGCACTGGCGGCTGTAGCAGGGGGATTCCCAATAGGCGATGATGATCCAAGTGCCTTATCAGAGTCGATTCGAGTTGCGGTCAAAGCGGGTGCGGATGAAATCGACTGCGTCCTAGAGCCGCGCGATGCGGAGGACTTCCCACGCGAGCCTGAACTCGCTATGCTGCTCGCCATGCGCGAGGCATCGGCCGGTTGCGCGCTTAAGGTCATCATCGAGACTCCGCTGCTCGGAGAGAGNAGCATGCGCGCAGTAGTTCGGATGGCACTTGCAGCAGGCGCTGAGTTCGTCAAGAGCTGTACCGGCAAGCGAGGCGGGTGCAGCGATGAGGCGGCTGGAATCCTCGCGTTCGAAGTGATGAGGCACGGTGTTACCATGGGTCACAGGCGCGGCGTGAAGCTGTCCGGGGGCATCCGGACCAAGGAGGACGTCGGGCGTCTGCTTGGCCTCGTCCACTCGGAGGACTCCACCATCAACGGCCCTGCGAGGCTGAGAATCGGAGCCTCGTCGCTGCTTGACGACCTGCTGTGAGACTGAGGGCCGGAATAAGACACCAGGACCGACGGCGGAAGCAGTCACACCCAGAACGATAGAGGGATGAGGCTCAGGATTCCGTCTCGCCGGATGTGTCAACATCCAGCATCGCACTTATCACCCAGTGAGGATGTTCAGCGTTCATGGCACAGCCGGTGGCGAGTCAGAACCGCCCCTACGTGATCGAGGTCGAGGAAGGCAAGAAGGTGGCTTGGTGCGCCTGTGGCAGGTCGGCCAACCAACCCTTCTGCGATGGCAGCCACTCACGTGAGAACACGGGGATCACCCCTATCGTCTTCACTGTCGAGAAGAGCGGGAAGGCCGCCCTGTGCGGCTGCCGCACCAGCGGGAACAAGCCCCACTGCGATGGCAGCCACAAGAACCTCGACTGAACTCGACTCGGCCTCGGACATCTCGCGCGTGGCCCTCGAAGGCCTATGGCGTTCAAGGGATGAGTGGTGGGCTCGGCAGGATTTGAACCTGCGATCTTCGCCGTGTGAAGGCGACATCATAACCCCTAGACCACGAGCCCGCGCCTCGATGCCAGCCGCGAGTCGGCAATAAGCGTGATGACTCGATTGGTGAGCAGGACTTCCGCCGGAATCAAAAGTCGGCTNTAGGTCGGCGGTCCGTGGTGGCTGGTCTGGACTTCGNCGTTCTGCGCCAAAGGGAGACCTGGCAGGCGTTCGGCGTCGGCATCGTCCTGTTCTGCATCATCGGGTACTCCTCGCTCAGCCTGTTCGGCCTATCGTCCTCGGCATACGGGGTGTCCGAAGACGTCGAATTGGTGCCTGACTTCGAAGTCGCCTCGATGAACCGCACCGGCATCGATGATGCTATCGCGGACGATAGCGGGGTGGTACGACTCTCGAGTCTGAGAGGAAACNTCGTCGTCCTTGACTTCATGGCGGTGGACTGCGGCAACTGCCACTACGTTCAGGAACATATAGATCTGAACATCGACGCTTGGGGCGAGCTGGGGGGCGACTACCCAGTGGTGGTCATCTCCATCGGCTCTTGGTACGGCTACGAGCCCTTCGAGCGCATCAACGAGACCTTCGGCGATGCTGATTCCTCCAGGCACATGCGCTGGCCTGTGGTCAATGGGGCCACTGACTCCGTGCTGCTCGATGATGGGGGAAGAGGGGACCTCGTCGAGTACTACTCAGCGCAGAACCTTCCTCTGGCGCTGGTGATCGACCATGAGGGATACGTCGTGGCCAAGGAAGGCACCGGGACCCCGTTGGATGGCTGGGAGTCATTCGACTCGGCGATACAGAGGGCGAATGGGGGTGAGGCGGAGTCACTGCGGTTCGGCATCGAGAAGGCCGACCGCTCCCTAACGGGAGTCTTTGTGATTGGCCTGTTCCTTGGCGTCCTNGTCTATTTCTCCCCGTGCGCCTTCCCGGTCCTGCCATCCTACATCGCATACTACCTCAACCTCGGNATGAGGGAGGACGAGCTGCGTGAGGCNGGCAAGCTCTCTGGGAGCATGCCCAAATCATTCGAGGTAGGTGGTTATGCCGCTCTGGGCCAGCTGACCTTCTTCGGGGCGGTCGGTGCGATCATATTCGGATTGGGCGGCATCATCGACCTGTCTGGCGTGCTGCACGATATCGCTGTGGGAATCGCATGGCTCCTAGTCATCCTAGGGGGACTCATGCTGCTCGGTTGGACCTCGCATCTTCTGGCTTGGGTCCAGAGGACTCTCGACCGCTACCAAACCACCGAGATGGATGAGCAATTCACGCCACGCCGCAACATGTACCTGTGGGGCATCGGCTACAGCGCGGCCTCTGTGGACTGCACCGCGGCGGCTGTCTTCCCGTTCGTCGCTTGGCTCGCAGTCGTCGGCGGGGGCGCCTTCGCCACTGGGATGGCGGGGCTCATCCTTTCTGTCACACTTCTCATGATTGCCGTGACCGTGCTGGTCGGGATGGGGCGTCAGGCCATGCTCGACTTCCTGCGCCGCTCGACAGGAGTAGTCAAGGCAACAGGGGCATGGATGATGATGTTCGCCGGAATCGGCCTGCTCATCTATCTGACGCAGCCAGAAACCGTCGCAAGTTTGCTCTGAGCAGAAGTCAAGTACCATCAGCGGCGCGCGCGAATCAATGGAACCCCTGATGGGACTCGTCCTGTTTGTTTCGATATTGGTCTGCGCGTATCTCGCGTGGAATATCGGTGCCAACGATGTTGCGAATGCGATGGGGACNTCTGTCGGCTCTCGCGCCCTGACGCTCAAGCAAGCAGTAATCATCGCTGCAATCTTCGAGTTCATAGGCGCTTTCTTTGCTGGAGATGCGGTTACGGACACGGTTCGCAAAGGGATCCTTGTTGTTGATTTCGATAACCAGGCACTGGTTGATGCGATTTCCGCTGATCTGATGTACGGCTTCATCGCTGCCATGATGGCAGCGGCTGTCTGGCTTACTATAGCCACGAGATACGGCCTACCAGTATCGACCACACACAGTATCATCGGTGGAATCATTGGCGTCGGGTTGGTTATGGAAGTTCAACACGAAACCTCTCTTATTGACTGGGAGGTGGTTGAGAAAGTCGCCCTGTCTTGGATTGCCAGCCCAGTGATGGGAGGCCTATTCGCATTCTTCACCTTCTGGGTAATCAGAGCGACTATTCTCGACACGACTGATCCTGAGGCGCGCGCTCGCTGGATGGCACCGATATTAGCCATCCCGACATTCTTCGTTCTTGGTCTTGCACTGCAGTTCAAAGCTCTGAAGGGATTCTTCGCGAAGGCTCAGGACAACGGCTGGATTGAGGACAAATATGACTGGTTGCCGGTCAAGGAAGATGGTTCGTGGAACCCAATGATGGATGATGCGTGGTTCCCGATTAACAGCCTAATTCTAGCTGGAATGATTTCCATCGTCGCTGCAGTGATTCTGGCTTACATCTTGAGAAACTACGATTTCAAGGGCGAAAAGGAAGGTTTTCACGGTGTCGAGAGGATATTCGTATGGTTGCAAGTCATCGCCGCTGCCTACGTCGCCTTCGCCCACGGAGCCAATGACCGGTCAAATGCAATAGGTCCAATGGCTGCTGTTTACCAAGTCCTGTCGAACGATGGGCAGCTCGGAGCAGTGGCTGATGTACCGACTTGGCTCGTTCTACTGGGCAGCGTCGGGATAGCTATCGGTGTGGTGACTTGGGGATGGAGGGTGATGGAGACCATTGGGAGAAAGATCACCGACATCACACCAACTCGTGGCTTCGCCGCTACATTCGGCGCGGCGACGACTGTCCTGATTTTCTCCATGCCCTTCCTTGCTGTCCCCGTTTCCACCACTCACACGCTCGTAGGTGGAGTAGTGGGTGTCGGGTTAGCGGGTGGTGCGAAAGCCGTTGATTTCAGAGTCTTCGGGAAGATTATCGCCTCCTGGCTGGCAAGCCTTCCGGCCGCAGGATTTGGTTCGATAGTGATCTACGTGGCCGTCGGCTCCCAGCCGATCAATATGCTCATCATCATACCCATCGCACTCGCTCTGGTAGGCTATGTGATTTGGTCAACTCGCGATGGCGAGGTGTACGTGGACGAGGCCCTAGCGGATGCGGATGGGTCAGAAGTCGGAACACCGACCTACTTCGAGCTCTTTCACGTTCACGCTCAGGCTGTCGAGGAGACTGTCAATCACATGCTAACAGCAGTAAACATCGCAGCAGACGGNGGAGATCCAAGCGAAGCCATAGAAGCGACTATCTCAGCTGAGTTGAGGGCTGACAATGTGAAGAACGATTTGCGAAGAAGGGTTGGTTCGGGCAAGTGGAACCTGTTGATGAGGTCCGATGACTTCTATCACATGCTGAACCGTCAAGACCGCATCGCCGACTACGCCCAGAACGTCGCGGAGCAGCTGTCCTTCAGACCTCTCTACGACAATGTAGAGGCCAAAGCCCTGCTCAAGGAGATGGCAGGAGCGGTCGCNAAGACNGCGGCCACCTACGAAGACGCTGTCGAAGCACTGCGTGACCTGACGCTGTCCGGATACACCAAGGCCGGACGAGAGAGGCTGGGAGGACTGATTGACGATGTCAATCTGGCAGAGCACGAGAGTGACCTGGTCGAGAGCCGGGCCGCTGGATTCGTGTTCAGCATTGGCCAAGACGACCCGCTGGCTGCTGTCCACATGTATAGAGTCCTGCAGCGTCTTGACGATGTGTCCAATGCCTGCGAGACCGCTGCAAACGCCTTCCTGCCGATGGTGTACAACTGATCAGGCCCAACCTGCGTCCTCGGCGATTTGTTCTGGTGACTCTCTCTCGGCCAGCGCAAGTGCATACTCAAACAGCTTCCACGCCAACATAGCTGTGGCGAGNCCGGTGGCCAAGTCAAACAGATAGTGCTGCTTGGTAGTCAGAATGCTCACGCACAGCAGTGCGTATTCAACCCACAGGAGGATGAGGAAGGCTTTGGCCAGTGGCTTTCCCTCGTGCTCNCGGTTGACCCAGAGNGTCATCAACCTCGCAAGCAGGTATGAGTGGACTATGTGCAGGCTCGGCCAGGCGTTCCACGGATTGTCGGAGAAGTGGATGAACCCGAACAACGAGGCTTCCAGACCGCTCAGCGAGTCCATGTCGAGTTGATCTCTGAGGTCTATCTCTGCTGGGAATGCTAGGAAGAAGAAAGTGCAGAACAGAGTCATAAGAATCAGACACTGCATAGCCAGGATCAGTTCGACTCGTCCCCTGTCGTGCCTCGGGCAGACCGCGAGCGTGGTTGGGTAGAACAGATAGAGCGCCGCGTATGGGATAATCATCCAGTTGACCGCAGGGATTTCCCGGTCCAGCCATAGCTCCGGGTCCCAGACCGTATCGAGGTAGTGCGCGGCTATGTTGTTGGAGCCGAAGTAGGGGACTGCGATGAAAAGTAGACCGAGCAGGAATATCTCGAGCGGGAACCAATATCCGCCCACCCTCTCCCTACGGGACCACGTTGACCTCCAGAACCCCCTCCAAGGCATCACCAGCGCGTGGATGCGAGTCGGGTGTGGCTTATCCATGGAGCACCGATGCGAGTCCGGCAAATGAATCACGCGACTTCATCGGGCATCGCATACGAGCCTGCTACAGTCACAACAGCAGAGCCAACCAAAGC
>JGI26063J44948_1000530_pt1 | contig 10026 bp, 8 predicted proteins | sample MarorgKNORR_S2LV_4_FD_44948 | JGI IMG/M metagenome (IMG submission 44948) | reverse complement strand
CCTGGATTTGCCAATCCTACAGCATTTAGCCATCCGCCTCCTTTTACACTAAAAATTGTAGGATTCGCATAACCATCCCAGGGCTCCTTGCTTAATGATTTAGTAACAACGGCGCCTGCCCCAGCACGATATAGACGTCCAAAAATATCAAGAGAAATTCCTAAAATGCCAGAAGCAAGTATGGTTGGTCTTTCCAAAGTCAGTGTTCCTATTGAAGTTGAGATGCTAGGTTTCACTTTGAATACTATGATTACATTCTCATATAACAGTTGATTATCAAACCTAATTGTTAACTTTTTAATGAGGAATAGATGTCATATTTTGTTATGTATTCGGTTATACTCACAGAGTTGGGAATTGCAGTTTTTGATGAACAAAAATGTTTGAAGGCATTTCCTTTTGAAAATCCAGCAGAAGATTTTGTATTCGTTAAAAAAGGAAAGTCAAGACTTAGTGATCTTGGAAAATTTCTTACAAATTTTGAAACAATATATGTCAATGATCGTGCAATGCTAGATATTTTGAAAAAAAAATCAATAGAAGCACAATTAATGGATAGCCAAGAAACTGATAAGATACAATCAACAAAAACAAAAATTTTAGTAGATTCAGGATTTGCTGAAGATGAAAATGATGCAATGGAAAAATTACGCGAGTTTGCAATACAGCTTTCATCTTCTAAAGTTTCCGAAGTTTCAGAGAGTCCTGACTTACATATTATTCAAGCAATTAATACACTTGATGAAACTGACAAGATAATTAACGGTATTAGCTCAAGATTACGAGAATGGTATGGTTTACACTTTCCAGAGCTTGATAATCTAATTGATAGTATCAATGGATATTCACAAATAGTTCTATCAGGAAAACGAGAAAACATGTCAAAAAAAGATTTTGAAAAAGCAGGATTTCCTGAATCTAAAGTGGAAATGCTTTCGTTGGTTAAAGAAAAAAGTAGGGGAGGAAAAATTACGGATAAAAATCTTGCAATAGTGCAAACTTTGGCAAACCAAATTTTAGAACTTTTTGATCTTAGAAATTCTATTGAAGAGCATGTTAATGAGCAAATGAATGAACAAGCACCAAACATTTCTGCAATTCTTGGAACAGCAGTAGGAGCTAGAATTTTGGCACGTGCTGGAAGTTTAAAGAGACTGTCATGTATGCCAGCAAGTACAATTCAAGTTTTGGGAGCAGAAAAAGCATTGTTTCGTTCTCTAAAGACTGGCTCAAATCCACCTAAACATGGAATTCTTTTCCAACATGCAACTGTACATGCTGCACCTAGATGGCAGAGAGGAAAAATGGCAAGAACAATTGCTGCAAAGGCGGCAATTGCCTCAAGGGTTGATATGTATAAAGGAGGATTAAATCAAACCCTTTTGGATAAACTGAATATTAGAGTAAAAGAGATTGGAGAGAAAAACAAAGAACCTCCTGTAAAGAAAGAATTAAAATTTGAACCAATTGTAAAAAGAAAAAAATCTGGGCGATTTATGAAGAGAAAACGAAAGAATTTTGGAAGATAAACAAAATATTTTCTGGTTTCAGATAGATGGAGAGAAAAAATTAGCAACTGAAAACTTGGTTCCTAAAAATCAGGTTTATAATGAAAAGCTAGTCAAAATCAAAGGAACCGAATATAGAATTTGGAATCCATTTAGAAGTAAGCTAGCAGCTACCATAATGAATGGTTTGAGGGATTTTCCTTTCATGCAAAAATCCAGTGTGTTATATCTTGGAGTATCTACTGGCACAACAATCAGTCATATCTCAGACATTGTTGGACAAAATGGAATTATCTTTGGGATAGAACATACAAGTAGAGTTGCTAGAGATTTTTTAGATAGAGTAGCTTCGTACAGAAAAAACATAATACCAATCATTCAGGATGCAAGAAAACCACAAGAATATTTTTCAGTTTTTAAGAAAGTTGATGTTGTATATGTAGACATTGCTCAACCTGATCAAACTGACATAGCAATTAATAACTGTAAAATGTATCTGAAGTCTAATGGTTATTTATTCTTGGTAATAAAAACTAGAAGCATAGATGTTACAAAAGACCCAAAGAAAGTTATTTCAAATGAAATAAAAAAACTAGAGTCACTTTTTGAAATTAAACAGATAATTAATTTACATCCATATGACAAGGATCATGCAATTGTAATAGCAGTGTTCCTAGGATAGATTTCTTTTTTTCATCAAAATTTGTACAGGCTTCCAGCTTTTTCGTAAATAAGGAGGAATTTTCTTTTGTTTTATTGATTTTTTTATAAAATATTTAGTTTTTGGATCTGATGGATAACCGCTACCTATGTCATCTTTTTTCTTCAATCTAGAAATTGACATGTCACGGGCAACTTTTGCAAGAATTGATGCAGCAGAAACCACTACAAATTTACTGTCTGCATGGTGATATGATCTTATTTTAGAATGTGAAACATCTTCTGAAATTTCTTTCCCAAATCGTTTATGATTTACATCACACGAGTCAACAAAAGCGATTGAAGGAGAAAGTTTTGATATTACTTTAGCCATATACTTTGCTTCTAGATGGTTAAGTGCATGATTGAAAACACTTTTGTCAATTGTTCTAGGAGGAATTTTTACAATGTAATAATCATCTACAATGCTAATGATTTTTTTATAAAGTAGTTTTCTGACTGTCGGTGTTAGTTTCTTAGAATCACGAACGCCTTGCTTTTTTAATAAATTAATTTTTGATTTATTTATTACAATTCCGGCAATAACTAAAGGACCTAAAACAGAACCCCTTCCTGCTTCATCTACTCCACAAACACGCATGAAACTTTTCATTTTTTTGAGTATTAACCATTATAGGTAAAAAGAATTCAAGGAATCTATTGCAAATGACAGAAGAAAAAATTATTGAGATTATGGAAGGTACTACGAAAATNCTTGTCANGGAAAAATCAATCAAAGAAAAGGTTCCNCCAAAAGAACCTGTATTTTTTAATCCTGTAGCTAAACTGAATAGAGATTTCTCAATTTTNGCATATTCAGCATTTTGGAAAAATTTTGATAAACCCAAGATATTCCTAGATGGATTAACAGGAGTTGGTGCAAGATCACTAAGGGTTGCAAACGAAATATCCAACGCTGAAAAAGTGATTGCTAACGACGTCAATTCAAAAGCACTAACCATTACTCAAAATTCTGCAAAATTGAATAAAATATCAAACTTGGAGGTTTCTGAAAATGAGGCATGTCGTTTTTTTAGCTTATTTTCAAAGAAGGGTGATAGGGGGTCGATTGTGGATATTGATCCATTTGGTTCTCCAACAAAATACTTTGATTGTGCAATAAGAGCTACGATGCATAGTGGGTTATTATCAATAACTGCAACAGATTTGCAGGTTTTACATGGATTGGCAAAAAAGGCTTGCCAAAGAAAATACTATGGAGTGCCCATTAAAACAGAATATTCTAACGAGATTGCAATCAGGCTGATTCTAGGTTGCCTTAACTTTGTAGCTGGAAGACTGGATATTCAGATTATCCCTAAATTTGTAGAAAATGATATGCATTACTATAGAGTGTATGTAAAGATATTAACAAAAAAAGACCAAGATGATAATTTGGGTTATATTTCACATTGTTTCCATTGTGGTAACAGAGTAGTTGGAAAAGAAATTACAGAAAATTGTATCATATGTGAAAATAAATTACATTCTGCAGGTCCATTATGGATAGGGCAACTGTTTGATAAAAAATTCATTATTAGTATGATGGAAGAGATTCCAAAATTTGTGGTGGATAGTAAGTGTGAGAAAATCTTAGAGAAATGTGAATTGGAGGCAGAAATGCCTGTAACATATTATACTCTTGATGATGTTGCTTCGAAAATGAAAAGATCTCCATTCAAAATAAAAAATGTAATAAAAAAGCTACAGGATGCAGGATTTGTTGCAAGCCCAACTTCACTCAATCCAACAGGATTTAGAACTGATTGTGGTATTGATAATATGAAAAAAATATTTGAAAATTAGCCTATATATCCAAGACATATACAATACAATTCACTACTTGGTTTTCTACTTGCTTTTGGTTTTGTTAACTTCACCCTAAGGAATTTTTTTTTCACATAGTGATAAAATTCGTTTGAAAATTCACCGTCAAAAACTTTAAAAAGTGAATTGCCTTTTTTTTTAAGAACTTGTTCCGTAATTTTTACAGCTGAATAGTTTAATGAGATTTGACTAGCGTGATCGACAGACCAGTTTCCAGTAACCTGTGGCGAAAGATCACAGATTACTGTGTTTACTTTTTCTCCAAAATAATCAAAAATGTCTTTAACAATATTATCATCATCAATACTTGCCCTTAGAATAAAGGTGCGTGGGATTTCCTCTACATAAGAGCTATCAATTCCCATAACTTTTCCTTTATTACCTACAATTTTGGCTGCAACTTGCATCCATCCTCCAGGCGCGCAACCTAGATCTAAAACAAAATGACCAGCGCCAATTATCCGATATGATTTATTGAGTTCTTTTAGTTTGTAAGAAGCTCTACTTCTATAACCTTCTTCACGTGCAAGTTTTCTATAATGATCTTTTTTTGCATCAATCAGTTTCATGTCTTTTTTTAGTTTTTAATTCTAGCAAAACCCAATCTTCAATGTACACACAAGTTTTTGGGCTTATTTCACCATCTGTTGAACATTTCTTTTCCACTGGACAGACTAAACATGGAGCGTTTTCAATAGATTTTGTGCTTATGGGTATTTTCTTAATTAAGAGTAGGTAAGTCCATCTCCCATTTTCTAAAATTTTTTCTCTTGTGATATTTCCCATTCTTTCTAATTTTAATGCCAAGCGAGAACCATCCCTACTTGAAAGTTTTAACTTTCTCCAAAGAATGTTTTGAAGTATTCCTTTAGTTGCATAGCCAGCAATCATTTCAGTAACCCTGTTGACCAATTTATCCATGTCAGTTTTGTCTATTGCAAAATTCTTAATTTCATCTTCAGTAAGTTGTTCTTCTAAGTCTTCCTCATAGGTTCTTTTAGCTTCCTCTTCTTTCTTTTTTGCCTCTTCTTCTTTCTTTTTTGCCTCTTCTTCTTTCTGTTTGGCTTCTACCTTCTTTTTGGCTTCTGCTTTCTTTTTGTCTACCTTCTTTTTGGCTTCTGCTTTCTTTTTGTCTACCTTCTTTTTGGCTTCAGTTTTAACTGAAAGTTTTAACTTCTTATTTCGTGATAGTAATTCTACCTTTGCTTCTTCAATTTCCTTTTTGAGTTTAGTAGCAGATACTATTTCTTTTTTTACCATAAAATCACTATTATTTTCCCAGCCTTTCAACCCTTATTATCTATTTTGAGAGTTGGTTGTTGAAGTTACTTTGACGAATAAGTTAAATCAAAGTCGAGCAAAGACGCACTAAGTTGCGCCTTAGAAAATTTAGAGTTAGAGCTTTTCGTTGTATTCATGATTCAGGAGATATTACAGTTGGAGATTTAGCTGCATTTGTTGGAAGAAATGAAAGCGGTAAAACCACAATTCTTCAAGCGTTAACATTATTGAATAAAGATGAAATAGCTTCGGACCTTGATTTGTGCGATGAAATGGTTGAAGAGCTTAAATCAGAAGTCAAGCTTGCTGAAGGTGAATTTCAATTAAATAAAAACGAAATAAACATGATTAAAGAGAAATTTCCTAGCATAGAGCTCAGTAAAATAAAAATTTTTAGAACTAACAAGGAACAGGAAATACAATATGATTTGGGTGATATTAAATTTGAACAAGACGAAAATACAGGTTTGAAATCTTGGAAAAATCTCTCTGTAGGTTTGTTAGATTTTGTTGATACAATTCCAAATCACATAAGACAAAAATTAGATACAAGGTTTTTTGAAGGTCGTGCACCAAATAATAAAGAAATTTTCAAAACAAGCCTAATTGCGTTTAATAATAATATACTTGATGCAGCATCTCAAGAGCTCCAAGTAACTTCTGATTGGAAAGAATTCTATGATAAAATAATGGAAGATTTTGATAATATTTTAATAAATAGTATAGAAAGAATAGAACTAGAAGAATTCCTTAAAGATAACTTGCACCCACGTTTTGTTTATTTTTCCGATTATAAGAAAATTCTAGGTAACATAAATCTAAATGAATACCTTACTAGTCCTACGGGTTCTGAAGCAGGTGGTATTCAATATCTCGAAGAGTTTGACAGAAGTGAAACTGTAAGGAATCTGCTTTATCTATCTGAGTTAGAATTAAAAGAATTAGAGGAATGCCAAAATAGCCCATCAAGATTGATTAAACTGTTAAACACAGCAAGTAGAAAACTTACTGATCGACTAAATCCTTCGTGGAAGGGTGAACCAATTCACGTGGAATTAAGATTTAATCCGGGAAATATTTTGAGTGTGGTAATTTCAGATGTTCATAGGGATGGCATGATAACTAATACAGGTTTGTTAAATAGAAGGGCAGAAGGCTTCAAATGGACATTCTCATTTATAGTAAATTTTGCAGCTGAAACACAAAGAGCAGAATTAAAAGAGGCAATCTTGTTGCTTGATGAACCTGCTAGGAACTTACATCCAACACAACAACTAGGAATAGCTGATTTGTTGAAGAATCTTGCAGGATCTAATCAAGTACTATATGCTACACATTCACCGTTCATGATTTTTGATTATACCCCTGGTAATCTTCTTGTTGTAGAACTTGATAGGAAAAAACATCTAAGTAGAATTTTTTATGATTACTGGAAAGCAGATGATGCAACTCTTACACCAATTCTTTATGGACTGTCAAAGGGATTGGTTGACTCAATTATTAATAGAGAAATTGGTATTAACTCGCGTCCAGTCATCATAGTAGAAACTATGTCTGATACAATGTATCTTAATGCATTTGACAAATTCCTTCAGGATCCAAACATATCAATGAACCCTCTAAACGTTGTACCTACACACAATAAAAATTCAGTATTACCCTTATCACTCTTTTATCGAAATCATGATTATAACACATTCATTCTCCTTGACAATGATTACGAGTCCAAGCAAATTGCTGATGAATTAAAAGTCAACAAATTCTCTGACGCACAAACTATATTTTTTGAGATAGAGGGAAAACTTCTTCCATCCATTGAAGATTATATGATAATTGAAGATTATCTTTATGCTGTAAATCAAACTTATGAGATAAAATTGCGTAGACAGGGATTTAGTAATATAACTAAGGAACAGGTATTGTTTCAAGGAAAAAATGGAATAATTGAAAATTTGAAAGCAATTTGGGATGAACATAGCGAAGATGATTGGGGTAAATTTGAAAAGGAAGAAGTCTGTAGATATATTTGTGGAAAAATTGCCTTGGGAGAAGCAAGCTTTCTAACTACTAAAACAAAGGATCGTGTACGTGGATTGTACCGATTAATTGCTGAGCGTATACGACAATATCAGAATATTACATCAAATGAACGTAATCCAAACAAATGATGAGAAATAGATAATTGGTAGAAATTATTATGTTTCGAATTAAAACAAATTTTAATTAAAGTTTAATTGTAGATGAGGAATTTATGAATTATATGAAAGTTCGGTCAAAAGGTAGTTTTTTCATCGCAATGCTACTGATATTATCTTTTTTTACATCATTCGCAATTTTAGAGGGAAATGCGGTGGAGAATATTTCAGTTAACGCCAAGGGCTTTGAGAATACAATTATTATTGAATTTAAAAACGGAGAACAGAATACAGCGAAAATAAAGACAGTTAATATTTGGTTGGCATCTGATGACTCGTTTAAATCATTTAAGACAGAATCTGGATGGAATGGTAAAATATATGGTAGTGGACAGGGCTTGACATTTTCGACATCAGATCTACTAAATCCAGGTGAATCAGTGAAATTTGGTGCTATAACTGACAAAAAAATTGATGCAATAAACTGGAAATTAATTGATGAAAATGAAAATGAAATTGGTCCAGCGAAAACAGAGATTGTGGAAATTTCACAAACTTCAGTAATTATTGAGAGTGAAAATATAGAAGAAGAAAACGTTCAACAAACTGGAGATAGCCTTTATGGTACAAAAAAATTCATTCCAGAAAATCTTCGAACTGGTGCAAATATGAGATTGGTGGGCAGTGGATTCAGTTCAGAGCAAACACATCAATTTTATCTTAATGATGAGTTTTTAAAATCTACTAAATCAGATCCGCAAGGAAATTTCATAACTACAATAAGGATTCCTGATACTATTGATATTGGATTAAATGAATTTAAAATAACCAATGAAATTGGCAATTCTCAAATTTCAAGTGTTATAATTAATGAACAAAAAAACAGATTGATTAAGGCAGGACAGGTTGTACAAGAATTTAAAATAACTGATATGCCTCAAAGTGTAATTTTAGATGAGACATTGTCTATTTCAGGTGTAGGCCAGCCAAACAGTTCAGTTATGATAACTATGAAAAATGAGGATGTTATAGAAACGATCCAAGTAGTTGGTGTTGGTGTAAATGGAGAATGGAACTTTCAAAGACTTGTAAGCGCTGATGACGATTTGGGGGATAGAACCATAATTATAAGAAGTGGTTTTAAGAACATATCAAATAACGTTAGCTTTGTAACAAGTGAATTATTTACTATATCTGTTTTTACAACTACAACTGATTCAGGGGATGTTTTCATATTGACTGGAGTAGCACAGCCCAACAAAGATTTGACATTATCTATAAAAGATCCTAATGATGACTTTATACGATTTGATATATTAAAAATTGACGAGACTGGGGCAATAAAATATGAATTTCCTCGCAGTGAATCATCTACTGATGGAACTTATGTTCTAAGAGCTACTCAAGATGATATAACACAAGTATCATTATTTACTTTGGGTACAACTTCATATGATCGAGTTGTCGTGTATCTAGAAAAAATGAATTTTAAGGCAAATTCTAAAGTCAAACTTAATATTTTAGGTCCGCCATCAACGGAGTTAACACTTAATATTTTTGATCATGCTGATAATAGGAAATTTACTGAATCAGTTAAAACAAATTCTATTGGCACTAAAACTTTTACAGTTGATTTAGCTGGTTATTCATCAGGTGTATACAAAGCTGTTGTGTCAAACCCAACCTATCAGGACACAGCTAAATTTTCAGTTGGTCTGTCATCTGGAAGCGGCGCTATAACGTTTAGTAGTACACAGCTAACTTATTCTCCTGGAGAAAGCATTTTAATTCTTGGCAATACTGGTGCGAATTCAANACTAAACATCTCTCTTATTGACCCAAATGGAGAAACAGTTAACAAAATTGAAATTTTTGCAGATAAAGAGGGTGTGTTTACAACAGAAATGTTAGGAATTCCATCTAGTGCAGAATCTGGTATATGGCAAATCAAAGCCCAGAGTGGCTTAGATCATAAAGAAGTGGAAATTAACGTGGCTACTAACGGCAGTTAGTGTACTTTCAGTTACTTGAAAATTCCTAGAAAAGTTTGTTTCTTCTCAAAACAATTATTATTCCTTATTTTTGCCATATAATATGAATTTAAGAGAGAGAATTAACGAATACAAGGACTTTCCAAAAAAGGGCATCCTGTTTAGAGATTTCAGTCCTATGCTTAAAGATCATTCTGCAATGTCAGTTGTTGTTGAAGAGTTTAAAAAAAATTATCATCCGAAAGATGTTGATGTGTTTGTAGGTATAGAATCACGTGGATTTATTCTGGCATCAATTCTTGCTCAAAAATACAATAAAGGAATGGTTTTACTAAGAAAAGCTGGGAAGCTGCCTGGTAAAACTGTAAAAACTTCCTATACTATAGAATATGGAAAAGCTGTTTTGGAGATCCAGAAAACTGCACTAAATGCAGGTGAACGTGTTGTTATTTGCGATGATTTGTTGGCTACTGGTGGAACTGCAAAGGCTGCAGCAGAGCTAGTAGAAAAAATGAAAGGGAAAGTAACTGGGTTTGCGTTTATTATTGAATTGATGGAATTAAATGGAATTGAAAAAATAGCTGG
>JGI26063J44948_1000529_pt1 | contig 10033 bp, 9 predicted proteins | sample MarorgKNORR_S2LV_4_FD_44948 | JGI IMG/M metagenome (IMG submission 44948) | reverse complement strand
AGATTGGAACGGTATGGGTTTTTTATTATTATAACCGCATTATTCGTTCTTCCTCTTATAGGGAAAAAAATAGGAATAACTCTCGAGCCAATTCATTGGTTTATCCAATTAGTTTCAAGCTTTTTGATAAGTATTATTGCATTCATTACAGGATTACAAATTTAGTTAGTTGTAAAAAAATATTTTTTTAATATTTTTCTATATTAGTATAGTGTTATTTTATGGAAAAAAGTATTCTTGTTTTTACTAATGGAGAAAAGTTAGGGGATGGCATAATAAAGCTCCCACTGTTACATGAAATAAAAAAAAGACTGCCTAACTATCTTTTGATTTGGATGACGAACAAAGGCAAAACCGTTTATAATAGCTTTCTCCAGTCAATTGCCGCTCAGTATATTGATGAAATTATTGAACAAGCCGATCTCAATCCCTTTTTTTGGCAAGACATTTCTAATAGTTACAATTTTCAAAACAAAAAATATGAATATATTCTTGACACACAAAAAGCAATTTTTAGAACATTTGCTTTAAAAAGAATTAAATGCGAGCATTTTATTTCGGCCGCAGGTAATGGTTTGTTTTCTTCTATAAGTATCAACAAACAATCAAAAAATATAAGGCAATATTATCTTGATGGCCTTTTTAATTTGTTGAATGTAATTAAACCGGATAAGATTGATGACACATTTAAAATAAATATACCTGAGCAATTAGAAAAAAACCTAGCTCTAATATTTAAAAGTCAAAATAAATATATTGGTATTGCTCCTGGAGCAGGTGAAAAAAATAAAATTTGGCCTATTGAAAAATTTATCGAAGTGGGAAAATATTTTGAAAAAAAGAGTTATATAATTGTCCTTTATTTAGGTCCAGATGAAATTAAAATTAAACATCAATTAATTACTGTATTTCCTAAAGCAGTAATTCCTGAGGATATTATTAAAGATTTTTCTAATATTGAAATAGTTATGGGTTCAACAAAGTTTATAAATTGTGCTGTGGCTAATGATAGTGGAATTGCACATATGTTATCTACAAAATATTGCCCTGTAATTAAACTTTTTGGCCATAAAGACTCTAACAAATTTACACCGCAGCACAAAAACCTCATACCTATAAATTCATCAGAATTTAACAGTCGGGATGTCAAAATTATTCCAACAGTAAGGGTTATAAGAGAGATAAATAAAGTTATAGGTTGGACAATAGAACGTTAGATCATTATTAAAATAAGGTTAAATGTTCAAATTTGAAAAATTAATCTTTGGTGACTTGGGTTGGGGAGATGAATTCTTAATTGCAACATTAATGACAATCATAGTCAGTATTTGTTCAATGGGACTCGGTATCTTTATTGCAATTTTTGCAGCTTGGGCAAAGTTAACTTTATCAAAATTCCTGAATTTCATTTCTAATTTTTACACAACTGTCGTTAGGGGCGTTCCTGAATTACTAGTTATATATCTTATTTTTTTTGGAGGAAGTGCTGTCGTAATGAAACTTGCTAAAGTTTTTGGTTATAATGGATATATTGAATTAAATGCTTTTACCATAAGTGTTGTTGCAATTGGCATTATTTCTGCAACTTACTCAACAGAAGTTTTACGTGCTGCCTTTTTATCTATTGATCGAGGACAAGTTGAGGCTGCGAAAACTCTTGGGTTATCTAAGTTTCAAATTTTTTATAAAATATTAGTCTCCCAAGTATTGAGACATGCTATTCCAGGTTTAGGAAATGTTTGGCAGGTTACTTTAAAAGACACTTCTTTAATTTCTGTTACAGGACTTGTTGAAATTATGCGTCAGACTAGAATTTCCTCTAATGTGGAACATTCCCCTCTTACTTTTTTAATTACCGCAGCTTTTTTATATCTGTTTCTAACAACTTTTTCCGGTAAATTTTTTAATTATCTTGAAAGGCAAACCAATAAAGGGTTTGCACAAACTTCATGAATTTTTTTGAATTTTTCAATTCTTTTCAAGAAAGCTTAATATTTATTAACTTTTTTAAAATTTTAAATGCTCTTGATCAAACGCTTTTATTACTACTAGCCTCTTTGCCTATTGGTTTTGTCTTATCTTTAATTTTTGCTTTGGGAAGAGTGTCAAAAAATAAATTATTATCAAAAACAGTTGAATATTATATTTTTGTTATTCGCGGAACACCATTGCTAGTTCAAATTTATCTTATTTATTTTGGTCTTGGTTCTGTAAAAGGAATTAGGGATAGTTTTTTATGGATAGTATTGAAAGAGCCTTTTTGGTGCGGAGTTTTAGCTCTTACCCTAAATACAGTAGCTTACGGTAGTGAAATTTTTCGAGGCGGAATTCAAGCAGTTTCACAGGGTCAAATTGAATCAGGAAAATCTCTGGGTTTCACACGAATTGGACTGTTTAGAAGAATAATTTTTCCTATAGCTTTAAGGAGAGTATTACCCACTTATGGTAACGAACTAATTTTAATGGTCAAGGCTACTTCTTTGGTTAGTTTAACAACCTATATGGAGATGACAGGTATAGCTAGAAGAATTATGGCAGTAACTTGGGCTCCTGTCGAAGCTTTTAGCTGCAGGTATATTATATCTTTTGCTTAATTTTCTTATGGTGCAATTTATCAAGTATCTAGAGTGGAAGTATAATCCACATTTAAGAGTGACTCGATAATTATACTTTTGACTACATTCTATATTTTGTAACCCACTTCATTCATTATGCCAGTTAAATATTTGAAACCAATTTTCGCATATTCAAAAGGATTGGCTTTTTTTGGATCTTGTTCTGCCTCAATAACAAGCCAATCATTATAATTATTTTCATGCAAGGTAGATAATAGGGGTAGATAGTCAATGCATCCATCACCTGGCACTGTAAAAGTTCCACCTAAAAAAGATTCTCTAAAGCTTAGATCTTTAGCTAATGAGTTTTCCAAAACATTTTTTCTAATATCCTTGCAATGGACATGATTAATACGTGAAATATATTTTTTTAGGATAGCTTGGTAGTCTGCTTGAGCAAATAATAGATGTCCAGTATCATATAAAAGATACGTATTATCATTCGTTTCATTAATAAATCTATCAACGTCTTTTTCTGTTTGAATTAAAGTCCCCATATGTTCATGATAAGACATGGGAAGTCCAACATCATTAAGCCTACTTGATATATCTGAAATTTTTTTACAATACTCTGGCCATTCATGATTTTCCAATTGCGGCCTTTTAGAAAGAGGAGAATTAATATCTCTTTGGATTGAGCCGGAAACATCTGCAAAAACAAAAACACTTGCGTTAACTTGTTGTAATAATTGAATATGGCCTTGCATTGCAGACCACTCATCCTCAATGGACCTTTCGCGTAATAGTGATCCATACCAGCCCCCAGGAAGTGATAATTTGTATTTTTGTAAAAGAAATTTAATTATTCCAGAATTTCTTGGAAATTTTCCACCAAGTTCAATTCCAGTAAATCCTGCCAAGCTAGCTTCTTCAAGACATTGTTCAATAGGCGTGTCACCACCTAGCTCAGGCATATCATCGTTGCTCCAGGCAATAGGAGCTATACCAAGTTTTATACTCATTAACTTGAACATGTTTATTTTACGATTTGCAAAATTAAAAGGATTAATTTAATTAAATCTTCAGTGAATATTCTCATAGTAGATGGCAACGAGAAAGTCAGTTCTGAAAAATATACGGAACTTGGAATGTTAACTCAATATGAAGTTTACCAAGAGGTTCTAGAGAAAATATCAGCTTATGAATTAAATATCAGCATTGTACATCCTACATGGGGAGATGATTTTCTTCCGCCAGGAACTAATTTAGAGGATTTCGATGGAATAGCATGGACTGGTAGCGTACTTAATATTTATGATTTAAGACCAGATGTTCGACGTCAAATTGATTTGGCAAAGATACTACTTCAAAAAAAAAATAAGATTTTTGGAAGTTGTTGGGGGTTACAAGTATTAGCTACCGCTGCAGGAGGTCATGTTCGGAAAAATCCTAAAGGATTAGAAGCAGTTATAGCAAAAAAAATAACATTAAATAAACAAGGCATTAACCACCCAATGTATAACGATAAACCATATACTTTTGATTCATTTTGTTGGCATTATGATATAGTAGAAAATTTGCCTGCAAATTCAATAGTTTTATCTTCTAATGATAATAGTGATTATCAGTCTCACTTTCTCTAGAAATAATTCAGAAGTTTGGGGAGTTCAATATCACCCAGAATTTAATAGTAAGTGGATATCTGGCTTGATTTCCCAGAGAAAATCAATTCTTTTAGAAGAAGATTTTTTTTCTTCAGAGCATGATTTTAATATAATGTATAATTATTTGTCTGATTTGAATAAATATGATTCATTAAGAAAAGATTTAGAAATATCCGATACGTTAATTGATGATAAAATTCGTTATAGAGAATTAATTAATTGGTTGACTTATCTTAAGGGTAATTTTTCGTCAATATAGAGACAATCTTTTGCCATTCCTTGATTTTATTAGTCATTAATGATTTTTTAATTTTTGGTTTATAAATTTTACTACTTTCCCATAAACTTGTAATGGCTGACGTATTCTTTAAAAGCCCACACGATAATGCAGCTAGATAAGCGACTCCTAAAGAGGTTGTTTCAATATTTTTAGGTTTTATAATTTTTTTCTGCAAAGTATTAGACAAACTTTGAATAAAGTTATTATTTGTGACCATGCCTCCATCCACTCTCATTTCCTTAATATTAGATGCTGAATCTTTTTCCATAGCACTGACTAAATCATAAGTTTGAAAAGTAATACTATCTATTGTCGCTTTGACCATATCTGGTATCGATGTGTTTCTAGTTATGCCGATTATTATTCCTCTTGCATTGGGTTTCCAATGGGGGGCACCTAGCCCTGTTAAAGCAGGTACAATAATTAGTTTTTCATTAATGTTCGCTTTTGAATATAATTTTTCAGTTTCTTTTGCATTCTTAAAAAATAGTAATTTATCACGCAACCATTGAATAGCAGATCCAGCAACAAAAATACTTCCTTCATAGCAATACATTTTTTTTGTACCAATTTTGTAGGCAACTGTAGTTAGGAGGCGATTTTTTGATAACTTAAATTGACTACCAATATTCATCAAAAGAAAACAACCTGTGCCATATGTGCTTTTTGACTGTCCTGAATGAAAACATGCTTGACCAATTGTTGCCGCCTGTTGATCGCCTGCCATACCACCAATTTTTATAGTTTCTCCAAAGAGGTTTGTTTCTCCAAAATCAAATGTATTTTCAACTACTTTAGGCAATATCTTGGATGGAATTTTTAAGACAGATAATAATTCTTTTGACCATTTTTCTTTTTTAGAATCAAATAACATAGTTCTAGAAGCATTTGTAATATCAGTTAAGTGCGATTTCCCCTTTGTTAAATTCCAAAGTAACCATGTATCTATTGTTCCAAATAACAAATTATTTTTTTTTAAAAGTTTTTTTGCATTTTTTGCATAGGTTAATATCCATTTTATTTTTGTTGCAGAAAAATATGGATCTATAATTAGTCCAGTAATTTTTTGAATTTTACTAACTAACATTTTTTTCTTTAGAGTTGAACAAATCCCAGTAGTTCTTCGGTCTTGCCAAACTATTGCATTGTAAATAGGTTTGCCGGTTATCTTGTCCCATAAAACTGTTGTTTCTCTTTGATTTGTGATGCCAATAGATAATATTTGCGATCCTTTTAGTTTATTTTTTTTTAAGATTTTTGATATTAACGCTTTAACATCATTCCATATCTCTAAGGCGTTATGTTCAACCCATCCATCATTTGGAAAAAACTGTGTAAATTCTTTTTTTATTGTATCAACGACATTAAATCTATTGTTATAGACTGTAACTCGTGAACTTGTAGTACCTGATCTATTGTTAGGATAAATTTCCGCATAATTAAGTTAAATATCTAAATTGCTTGTAAAATTAGCGTTCTCTTGGATAAAATTATACCTATGCTCAGCTTTTTTGCCCATTAAGGAATAAAAAAGTTTCTCAGTCTTTTTTTCTTCTTTGGCTCCATGCTTTAAATGAATTTGTATTAATTGTCGATGATCAGTATCCATTGTAGTGTCTCGTAATTGGTTTGCGGGCATTTCCCCAAGACCTTTAAAACGAGTAATCTGTGGGGACGTCTTTTTCGCTTGAGATTGAAGTATTTTATTTTTTTGTTTTTCATCATAAGCAAAGTAATCTGAATCTTTATAACTAATTTTATATAGTGGGGGCATTGCTAAATATAACTTTCCCTTTTCAATTATTTTGCGCATGTATTTATAAAAAAAAGTAATTAATAACGTAGCAATGTGAGAGCCATCTACATCTGCATCGGTCATGAGAATTATTTTTTCATATCTTAAATTGGATAATTGGAAATTTTTTCCAAAGCCACACCCTATAGCTTGTATTAAATTTTGAATCTCAGAATTATCAGCAATTTTTGATAGGGAGACACTATATACATTCAATATTTTGCCTCTTAAAGGCAATATAGCTTGTTTTTCTCTAAAACGTGCTTGTTTTGCAGAGCCACCAGCACTATCCCCTTCAACGATAAATAATTCAGTTCCCTCAATTTTTTTACTGGAGCAATCAACAAGTTTGCCGGGAAGTTTATTTTTTTCTTTAACAGTCTTTCTCTCAAGTTCTTTAAATTTTGACAAGTCTGTCCTCAGTAACGAACGTTCAATTAAAGTTTCTAACAATTTTATAGATTCTTTTTTATTACTATTTAACCATAACAAAAACTGATTTTGAATTTTTTCTTCTAATTGCTTCTGAATTTTAGGCATCATTATTCTTTTCTTAGTTTGTCCCTCAAAACTAGGAGAGTTGATAAAGATAGAAATGAAAGAATCAGAGAAATCAAATAAATCATTTGGCGTTACATTTACNGATTTTGATAGTTGATTTTTTTTGCCGTAAAGTTTTATTGATTTCATAACTGAGTTTTTTAAGGCATTTTCGTGTGACCCGCCATCGGGTGTTTTAATNGTATTGCAAAATGATTCCATTGAAGATTGCTGACCTTCATTGAAAGCAATATAAATCTCACATTTTTCTTTTGAATTTAAATCTAAATTAGCATAAAAAAATTTAGAAATAACTTTTTTCCTGTTTTCAAAGTTTTCTTTCATCAAATCAACAATTCCTTTGGGATAATAAAATTCAGCATGATTTGGAGTTGTGTCATGAATCAAATCTTTATCTACTGCAAATGAAATTTTAGCTCCCTTAACTAAGACAGCTTTCATTTTTATAAATGAATGAAGTTTTTTAGGAGAGAACATAACAATCTCAAAAATTTCATTATCAGGAATAAAACGTATCTCAGTACCCTTGAGGTATTTTTTGCACTTTCCAATAGTGATTTTACTTTTAGCCAGTCCACGTGAGTAATTCTGTGAGTAAACTTTGGCTTTATTATAAACTTTTACCTCCATTCTTTCACTTAAGGCATTAACAACTGAAATTCCCACACCATGTAATCCACCTGATGTTTTATAAGCACTTTCTGAGAATTTTCCCCCTGCATGTAAGGTCGTTAATACTATTTCTAAAGCCCTTTTATTTTTATATTTGGGATGAAAATCAACAGGAATCCCGCGTCCATCATCTTTTATTGTTATTGACTTATCTTTTGCATAGTAAAAAGAAATATTTTTGGCATGACCNGCTACTATTTCATCGATGGAATTATCTAGTACTTCATTTACCAGATGGTGCAATCCCTCTTCATTGGTATTGCCAATATACATTCCAGGCCGTTTTCTTACCGGCTGAAGACCTTCGAGAACTTCAATATCTTTTGCTGAATATGTTTTTTTCTTAGTCAATTTAATTGNACTTTATCAAAAGGGGTTAGTGTTTGGTATAAAAAAAACCGCTATCAATTATGATAGCGGTTTTCAAATATATATATTGTTAAATTTATGCGTCGTAATATAAATTAAACTCATGAGGATGAGGTCTTAGATTCATTGGATTAACCTCATTTTCTCTTTTATAAGAAATGTAAGTTTCAATATTATCTTTAGTAAAAACANCACCTTCTAATAAAAAATCATGATCTTTTTCAAGAGCATNTAATGCTTCTGCCAGAGATCCTGGAGTAGAAGGAATTTTTGCTAATATATCTGCTGGGGCTTCATAAATATTGATATCAGTAGGTTGTCCTGGATCAATTTTATTTTTAACACCATCTAAACCAGCCATTAGAATTGAAGAAAAAACAAGGTAAGGATTTGANGATGGGTCAGGACACCTGAACTCTATTCTCTTTGCTTTTGGGCTTGAAGTATAGTTATTTGGAATTCTAACAGATGCCGTTCTATTTGCTTCAGAATATGCAATATTTACAGGTGCTTCAAAACCTGGAACTAAACGCTTATATGAATTTGTTGTTGGGGCACACAATGCTAAAAGAGCAGGGGCATGTTTTAAAATGCCGCCGATGTAATGTAATGCAAAATCACTTAAGTCTGCATAATTTCCTTTTTTGTACATTAGTGTTTCACCATTCCTCCAAACACTTGAATGCACATGCATACCCGAACCATTGTCTCCGAACAATGGCTTAGGCATAAACGTTGCAGTAAGCCCGTGTTGTTTTGCTACATTTTTTACTACATACTTATATTTCAACAAATCATCTGCCATAGATAATAATTGGGAAAATTCTAAATCAATTTCTTGCTGACCACCCGTTGCAACTTCATGATGATGAGCTTCAACATTTATTCCAATGTCTTCCATTGTTATTACCATTTCAGTTCTAACATCGTGCATGCTATCTACTGGCGGTAGAGGAAAGTAACCTTCTTTGTGTCTTGGTTTGTGTCCTAAGTTAGGACTTTCTTCTCGACCTGTATTCCAAGCTCCTTCCCCTGAGTCAACTTCATGAAAAGCAAAATTCGATCCAGAGTCATATTTTACATCATTAAAAATAAAGAATTCTGCCTCAGGACCAAAGTAAGCTGTTTCTCCCATTCCTGAAGATTTTAAATACTCCTCAGCTTTTTTAGCTATATATCTCGGATCTTTTGAATAACTTTCATAAGTTATAGGATCTACAATATAACAATAAAAAGCTATTGTTTTTTCAGAGTAGAACGGGTCTATGTATGCTGTAGTTATATCTGGAACCATAGTCATATCACTCTTTTCGATTGATTGAAATCCTCTTACTGAAGATCCATCAAATCCAACACCATCAGTAAATAAATCTTCATTTAAAAATTTTATAGGTATTGTAATGTGATGTGTAGTTCCTGGCATATCAGTAAAGCGCAGATCGACCATTTTTATGTCTAAATCTTTTGTTTTAGACATCAATTCTTTTGGTGTTGAACAATTAAATTTCATATCTATTTCCTTTATTTAATGAGATCGTCCTCCAAGGACTCACCCAGTTAAATTCATGCTCTAGTTATGAAATCTGCTTTTTATGCGCGTTCCTTCAGCTGTTGCTTACTTCCGACCCTTTTGGGTTGAACGATTTATAACTTTTGCATGCGTTCCTTCGACTAATGTCTACTTCCGACCCATCAGTTATGATGAGTTGAACGATTAAGGTCCTTTTATTTATTTCTATTGTTTTGTAAAGAAAAATTAGACAGCATCACTGTCTTTTTCTCCTGTCCTAATCCTAATCACTTGCTCGATACTTGATATAAAAATTTTACCATCACCAATTTTACCTGAATAAGCAGCATTTTTTATTGATTCTATTGCTTGTTCAACCATTGTGTCTTCAACAATTAACTCAATTTTAATTTTAGCATGAAACTCATCATCATAATCTTGATTGATATCCAATCCGTCCTGACCTCTTTGCCTACCAAAACCTTTAACATCTAACACCGTCATTCCCGATAAGCCAATTTCATGCAGTGCCTCTTTTACAATAGATAATCTTAAAGGTTTTATTATTGCTTCAATTTTTTTCATATTTTAGAAAGCCTATAAATAGCTTTTTCAATATTTTCCATA
>JGI26063J44948_1000523_pt1 | contig 10079 bp, 7 predicted proteins | sample MarorgKNORR_S2LV_4_FD_44948 | JGI IMG/M metagenome (IMG submission 44948) | reverse complement strand
GAGGGCGATAGCCCTGATGATGACGCTCTCGATACTCTCGATCGTCTGGGCGGCTGTGACTGCGAGCGGTTTGGAAGGGGGGATCGATGGGTGGTACCCAGCTCTCGCGATATGGGCGGGTGCGTTGTTCCTGCTTGCGAACTACGAGTCCGTAGGCCCGTTCAGCCTGCGCCTCAAGGAGAGGGGCCTGCCGGGAAACATTGCCATCAGCCTCTCCGTCGGAATGGTCGTGCTGTTCGGTGCTGCAGGGGTTTTCGAGCCATTCAGTCACCGCGCGTGGGCCATGTTCGTCGTCGGAATCCTGTACACCCTCGCCCGGGAGATAGTCAAGGACGTCGAGGACATGGAGGGCGACGAGGGAAGGAGCACCTACGCTATGCGAGTCGGACCCCAGCAAGCACGAGCCGTCGTTTGGGTGCTGCTGTTGCTGACGCTGGCTTCTATCCTACTGCCTTTCACAATAGGGGTATTCCCAGAGCATCATCTGATTGGGGTGGTTCCGGCTGTCGTCCTTCTGTTGATGGTCAAGCCGAAGTTGGTACTATCTGAGGACCGCGCTGCACAGCAATTAATCAAGAAATCGATGTATCTAGTCCTTGCAGCATTCCTAGTAAGCGCTCTACTGGCCTAGTCACCCAAGGTCACGGTAAGTGTGCCATGCAGCCTCGTTACAGAGGTAGGTGAGCAGCGACATCTGAGCCCACATCCTGTTCTCGGCTTGGTCGAAGACGACGCTGTTAGGGGAGTCGATGACCGCATCCGTCACCTCCTCGCCGCGATGCGCTGGCAGGCAGTGCATGAACAGGTAGTCAGGGTCAGCGTGTGAAACAAGTTCCTCGTTGACTTGGAAACCTCTGAAGGCGTCGAACTTGCCCTCCATGTGCTCTTCTCCCATCGAAACGAAGATGTCGGTGTAGATGACCCCGGCACCGCTCACGGTTTCGACGGGATCGTTGGAACCGCTGATACTGGAGCCTGTGTCGGCGGCGATGCTGCGAGCCCTCGACATCACCGACTCATCAGGCTCGAATCCAGCAGGGGTAGCGTACGAGACGTCGTGTCCGAGCGCGACGCCGGCGAGCAACAGGTCGTGAAACACATTGTTGCCATCGCCGACCCAGGCGATGTGTCCGTTTACACTCTCGCCGTGTTCGGCGATCGTCATCAGATCCGCCGCTGCCTGACAGGGATGGTGCAGGTCAGAGAGGGCGTTGATTACTGGTACAGTGGCATGTTTGGCCAGTTCCTCCACGTCGTCGTGCCTGAAGCACCGGTAGGTGATTCCGTCGAGGTACCTAGAGAGGACTGCTGCAGTGTCGGCGATTGATTCGCTCTTACCGAGTTGGATATCATTCGATAGTAGTGTCAGTGGCTGACCGCCGAGCTTGCTAACACTTACTTCGAAGGAGACCCTGGTTCTTGTTGACGGCTTCTCGTATATCGATCCTATCGACATCCCGTCAAGCGGTTTGAAGTCGTAGTTGATATCGCTCCCGTGCTTGAAATCGATGCCCCAGTCGATGAGGCCAGCCAACTCATCGCTAACATCGTCGATTGCCATCAGGTCCCGCTTCGAATCACTATCGCTCATGCTCGATGTCCCCTGCAAACCCGTCTCTAGAATCGGCCATGCCACCGAAGATTGTCTGAGCGAAGGTAAGCACGTCTGCAAGCCCTTCCTCATACTCGCTCGATAGAGGAATCAAGCCGGGCTGTATCGACGCGTGCTGCATCATCCTGAGTTGGCCTATGGCGAATTCGGCCCTCTGGCTACCGGACTCGGTGTCCAAGGCCTGCTGGGCCGACTCCTCATACAGCGCAGCCTCGAGGATATCGAGGTTGTCGCCCCAATCCATCACCCGCTCGAGTGCCTCTGGCTCCAATAAGTCGGACTTGGAGAGGAAGTTCGCGGTTGGGAGGCCTAGTCTGAAATGAACGATAGCCGATAGCAGCATCTGCGAGACGAAGCCGCTTGGAGTCTGTGAGAGCATCGGGTCGAAGAGGAAGATCAGGCAGGCCCGACCTTGGCCGATCACGTTGACTAGGTGGTTGGAGGCCTCCCTGAACGCGAACAACTCCACTTGGCCGGGCGTGTCGACAATCAGTATATCGCACGATAATCCCTCAATCTCGTCGAAGACCTCGTCAGCCCGGGACGCCACTAGGTCAGCGGCTAGAATCTGGGCTCCGTTGGGACCCAGTTCGTACTCGACCATGACATCGGACAGGGACACTAGGTCTCTGACATCGAACTCCGTGTCGTAGTCCACTTTCTCGGCCCCAGGGTCGAGGTTGATTGCTAAAATATCAACTTCTAAGAATCGCCCCCATCGTTGGAATGCCGTCACCAGAGAACTCTTCCCTGCCCCTGCGGTACCGACGACGAATAGTACCGGAGGGGCTGTTCCGTCTTGACTGCTCACGCTCTCGCCCGAGGGCGAGAGAATTTCAACCATTCGCGACGCCCTGTATTGACTGTGTGGCGGACAAGTAATGGTTATACCAATCCAAGCCACGTCCGTGGCCACCCATCGGGGTGTTCGCGCCATGTCCGAAGAGCCTCCTCCCGTCCCTCCCGGATTTCCCCTCCCTCCACCTCCGCCTCCTCCCCGGGGTTTCGAGGAAGAGGAGGATGACGATTCGGAGGATGCGCCATCACCTCCTCCTCCACCAGGCTTGATGGAGATAGAGGACAGGGAGATTTCCGATGAGGCTGATGAGGAACCCGACGAGGCCCCCTCTCCACCGCCCGGCTTCGGTGCCCTGCCATCCACTTCCGAGCCTGACCAGCCCCCTCCAGTACCTCCGGGACTGGGCGACTCTGACGAGGAACCTCCCTCTTTGGATGATTCCTTAGCAGCATTAAGCATGCCCGGAGACAGCAAAGAGGAAGACGAGATCGGCTGGGCCGAACCAGAACCCTCTGCCGACTCATTGGATGCGGAGGAGGACTCTGCTATCGCCGACGCCTTATCCACCCCGGTAATCGCTCCTGTTTCCTCTCCCAATCTGAGATCTGCCAGTGAAGTGGATGCGATTCCAGGCGACAAGCTGCATGCCACTTTGAGCGAGGTGGAGAACTCCACACTGAATCCAGATGGCTCAATCAGGCGACAGAGCATCGAGGGCGAACTGATACTTCGAAACGCGAGCAAGAAACACAGGGCCTGGGACATCGAGGTTTTGCTGTCCTCGACCAGCGATACAGACATCGGAGGGCGCTCGATTTCCGTGAGAGAACTAGAGGCCACCGAGGACACGGTGATCCCGTACTCCGCCAATGGTCCACGGATGCTGGTCCTGAAGGAGACAATCGACACCAATCCAGAGAGGACTCAGAAGAATAGCCTGTCTTTGGTCTTCTCTGAGGAGCAGCAGGAAATCGAGATGCAGCTTGTGATCGAGAACGTCTCTCCTGTACCTCTGTTGGAGGTAGAGGTAAACCGGACATTCCCTGATAGCTTCACCATCCCGGACGGCCCCGAGTACAATGTCGACGAATCATCAATCTCTTGGGATATCGGCAGACTCAACGTCGGCGAGAGCAGGGCGCTCTCTCTTTCGCCGAGAGTCACCACCAGTGGAGTAGACAAGATTTCAGCCGGCGTCGCATCTGCGAACTACGCCGCTGAAGCGACGGCATCGAGAGCTGACTTCGAACGCGTGTCCGGCTCCACTCTGCACATGATGAGGGTCGATAAGGTCGAGGATGACAGGCCCGGAATCTGGCACTGCAAGTCCGTCTTCGAGAACAGATCCTCCTTTGTAGTGACACTGTCGGGGGTGACTGTTTGGCTTTCTGGCAGGGATGATCCGATCCTAGACGTCTCCGACCTCCGTCAGGATGTCCCGCCTGAGGGAAGTTGGAGCTCCATGGAGAAGAGAGTGGAGGCCGACAGCCCCAGTTTACCCACGAGTTCAGGTCTTCGATACTGCCGCGAGTCTTCGTCGAGTCAACCGGTTCGATCGACTTGAAGGAGCAGGAGTTGACTGTGCTGGATGCAATCCTGCTCAAACAGTACGACAAGTCTAGGATCAAGTCGTTCGTGCCTTCCGACATCGAGGCGACGATATCTATTGAGAACAACGGCTCTGCCTCAATCAATGTCATACGTCTGATGGATGACGTCCCCGGTGTCTTCGATCCTCCTTCGCAGGAGGACGTGAGCATAGAGATAGAGGGTACAGACCTCAATGAGGAGCAGTACCTGATAGAGGTGATTGATGGGGTCCAACTGGAAGAGAGAATGGTCTCCCCCGACAGCGCGGGTCATGGTTTGAGAATCACAGTCGGAACTTCAGCACCACTCGGCCTCCAACCCGGCAAGACCATGGTAATCAGGTATCCTCTTCATGCCCCCGACCCCTCTCCTGCCAACGAGCTCCTAGCAGCCCCCATCAGGGCTGACTTCGGCTCGGAGAAGTTTGGTCCTGTGGCCACTAGGGAAGTGGCGAGGCCGCCTCAGATGCGAGTCGTCCACCGCCGGCGAAACGTCAGCTCCGGTAAGGAGGTCTTCCCGGCCAGCGGCGCCGGCAGATACGAGATCCTGCTGGTGTTCGCCAACAACTCCGATAGCGCGCTAGACGAACTCACTCTGCATGATGTGGTCCCTGGTACCTTCTCCCTCGAGAAATCCACGGTGCGCTCTTCGGTTGACGGTGAACGGGATGTGAAACTGAAGAAGGAATCCGCTCCGGAGGGGATCCACATCGAGTGGAGTGTTGGCAGGATTGAGCAGGGCGAGAGGATTGAGGTGACATACGAGATTCAAGGGGATCCCGAGTCGGAGTACAAGGTCTCTGACGCTCAGGACTTCCACGGTGCCACCTTCGGCAACGAGGTCGACGAGGAGCCCAACCTCCCAGAGTGGGTGGATCCGCCGCAGAGGGCCCCCGAGATTTCAAGGCAGCACGAGCCAGACCCAGAACCTGAACCAGAGCCCGAGGGGGAAGGGCCTCAGGAGCAGGAGCCAGAGGATGAAGGGCCCCATGAGGAGGAGCCAGAGGATGAAGGGCCCCATGAGGAGGAGCCAGAGGATGAAGAAGCATCTGAGGAACCCGAAGCCGAGGTCTGTCCGATATGTGGTTCTGAGGCAGAGATAGGCGCATCGGTGTGCGCTGTTTGCAGTTATTCGTTCTGAAGTGGAACTGGCTGGACGCCTTTGGCGTCCACCGAAGCGTTCATCCTGTTCTGGTTGAGCGAAGGTGCATGGCGTCAGCGGCACCAGCAGCGACTCACAGTCCGAGGCCATGTCCTCGATGATGATGCCGATGCTCTTCCTGATGCTGATGATGGTGGTGCTGATGCTCAACCCGGGACTTCGCGTGGCATTNGCCGATGGGGCGGGCTATGTCCTCGTGCCCCTCCTCCCTTTCCACTCCCTCTACTTCGTTCCTACGGTGTTCATCGTCGGCTCCAGNATTATGGTCGTAAACACCATCATTCGGGCATTCTTCATGGATCCAATGACNCAGGCTCACTTCAGTCACCGCCAGCGTCAGATTGGCAAGAAACTCAGAGAGGCGCAGATGGCCCGAGACACAGCTAGGGCAGAGAAGATGCAGAAGTTGCAGATGGAGTTGATGCCCGAGCAGATGGCAATGCAGTCAGCGATGATGCGACCGATGATGTTCACAATGGTTTTCATCATCGCCATCTTCAGTTGGATGGCCAGCGAGGTCGAGACCTTCAGGGTGGCATTCGTCAGTCTTCCTTGGGCGCCGATGTGGTCGTTCAACGACAGGGTGATGTGGATTTTCCCAGCTTGGATTGCCACGTACATCACAATGAGCGCACCGTTGGGCCGAATCATCGACCGCCACATCAAACTGTTCCGCTACCGTACCCATCCGCTGGTCGTCGCGGGGGANCCNATTCCCGAACCCCTGCTGCATCTGCTTGAGGAGGAGAAGGCCAAGACAAGCGACGACGTGAGNATCCGCAGGGCCCAGCGAAGAAGGGCCGGGCCGCGCAAGACCGGACCTCAAGCTGCCGCGACAGCGCAAAGGAAGGGNGGCAACGTGCATTCGACCCCGCCTAAGTCGGGGACTACCTGCCCCTCATGCGACTCTGACATGGTCCTGAGGACCCCAAAAGGTAGACTGAGATGTGAAGTGTGTCGGAACGAGTGGAGGTGAGGTGATGCTCAGACTCACAGTCAGCGGACCTCCCGGCAGCGGCACCTCGACCCTGGTCAGCAAGTTGTGTGAAGAGCGAGGGTGGTCCTCGGTCAACGGAGGTGACCTCTTCAGGAATGAAGCCTCTAGAAGGGGCCTCTCAGTCGGGGAATTCAGTGCTTTGTGCAAGCAGGATCTCGGCGTCGACCGCTCACTGGATACGNTGCTAAAGCAAGTGTTGACCGACCCTGACGCCCCCGAANTCGTAGAGAGCAGGTTGTGTGGTTGGTGGGCTTACCAAATCGGCCTGAAATGCCCTAGGGTTTGGGTCGCGGTTTCTGACGAAGAGAGAGCGAGGAGAATCCAGAACCGAGAAGGCGGCGACTATGCCACCTGTCTGGCCCTGTCTCAGCAGAGGCAGAGGGACGACATGGCTAGGTACCGCACGTTGTACGACATCGACCTGAACGACATGACTCCTTATTCCATTGTCGTCGACGCCGACGAGGCCGGCGCTGACGAGGTATTCCGCATAGTAAGTGCCGAACTGATTGAATGATGTGGTTCTATGGGCGACAGCGGTTACTGGGAATTGGCAGACGCATCGACCAACCCTGACTTCGGCTCAGACCCCCGGGAGCGCTCGCTGGACCAACTCCTAGCCGCCGGGATAGTCCTCGTCGAGAAGCCGCGAGGTCCGTCTAGTCATCAACTGGCTTCTTGGGCCCGTGAATTACTCGGAATCAGTAGATTGGGGCATGGGGGGACACTCGACCCCTTTGCTACGGGATTGCTGACCTTACTCTGTGGCAAGGCCACGAAGCTCACAGAGTTGGCCCTCAAGGCCGACAAGAGGTATGTCGGGGTCCTGCGCTTCGGTCGTGCTGTGGACGAGGCGGAGCTCGAGACAGTACTTTCAGGTCTTACGGGGGTGATATACAACGTCCCGCCACTGGAGTCCGCGGTCAAGGTTCAGGTTCGGACTAGGACGATTCATTCGTTTCGGCTCTTGGACACCGAACCCGAGTCTCGCATCGCTGCTTTTGAGGTGTCCTCCAGCGCTGGCACCTACATCAGGACTCTCGCCAAGGACATTGGCCTGCTTCTGGATACGAGATGTGAGTTGATCGAGCTCCACAGGGACCGTACAGGTAACTTCGATCAGAGCATGTCATGCAGCATGCAGCAGCTTGCCGATGCGGCATTCCTGTCTAATGAGCACGGCGACGACAGCGCCCTTGTCAAATTGATAGCTCCGGTCGAGACCCTGCTCTCCGGACTCCCTGCTATCACCGTGAAGGATGGCGCTGCTGCCGCTCTTTCACATGGTGCTCCATTGGCAAGGCCAGGTGTCGTACGAGCGCCTAAGGGTGTTCAAGAGGGCGCAACGGTTCTTCTACAGAGCATCAAAGGGGAAGCGGTCTCTGTGGCGAGGATGTCGGTAGACACCGACTCCCTTTCCGAGATGAAGTCCGGGGAGGTGGCCGTTGCTCGCGCAGTCATGATGGAAACGGGTACGTATCCACAGAGTTGGTCCAGAGAATGAGGGCTCAGGCCATCTCATGCTCTTCGTAGACCCACTCTTCTGTCTCCAAACGAATCTTCAGTTTCATCATTTCAATCACACACCACCGGCTCAAACACCTAGGCACCCTTGCGCGGCGTGGCTTTTCGGTTTTGCGCTTGGTATAACTATTCCCTGAAAATGACCGATTATCAGCCTGAAGGGGGGTCGACAACAGGAAAACCGAGGTGTCCGAACTACTTTCTGTGCTCGTAGGGTTTGCGCACCTTGCTCGGACTGAAATAGAGTGCGGTGAGGGCAATCAGAATTATCCCAATGGAGAGGAAGACGACTGCTGGCCCTCGGTCGAGTGAATCAATTATACTGCCCGAGCCAGTTCCCCTCTCGCTCACAATCATAGTGATCAGGCGGTCGTTGTTGTTCTCCGAAGTCTCGTCGATGGATGCGGTGCTGTCTGCCACGACTTCAATCGCCAATGCATCATCGGGCCCCGACACCTGTGCATCGCAAACTGCTACACCTAATCCCCCGGACGGTATGGATTCGACCATGACTACACCGACCAAGATGCTCCCGACCGTGCACTTGACGTTGACAGCATCGGCAAGCCCCCTCCCCTCGTTTCTGACGTAAGCGTAAATCTCGATGACATCCCCGTCAACCAGCTCCGAGACGCTCAATCCATCCCGTCTCACGTCTATTGATTCTATGAGGAGATCGGGTTTGGCCGTCACTACGACTTCAATCGACTGCGAGATGTCATTTGTCCCGTCGCTGACACCGATCTCCACTATGTGAGAACCAGATTCCACCGGAGTCAGAATCAGGTCGTTCGCTGTATCGAAGGTAGCCCATGAGCGACTGGCCGAGAGGGTCAGAGACTGGGTATCGGAATCTGTCACTGTGATGTCAACGACCATCGTCTCGCCCAACTCGATATATACTGTGAGGGGGAGTCCCTCAAGGACTGGGGGATCCTCGATCGGGTTCACCGTGATGCTCATCTCACCAGTCCAGGTGTTACCGCGTTCGTCTTCTACTACGACCATTACAGAAGTCTCCCCCCAGGCGTCCCTGACAGGTTGAATCCTGACATACTGGTCGACGATGGTCGCTTCGATGACGGTCGGGTCTCCGCTGACGGCGCTCAGTGCTAGGTCTTCAGGTGCGGTGAGGTCGTCGATACACCTGACGTCCATAGGGATGTGAACGCCCGCATCATCCTCGTTGAAAGACATATCATCGAGTGGCATGCACTCCGGGTCGAGGTCCCACTCGACGTCGTAGCCACCCGTGATGGAGACTGAGTGAATGTGGACCACTGTGGTTTCAGCAGTCCCGTTCGAAGACCATTGAAACCTCGCAGCGACCCCGGTGACCATCTCTCCCAACCGTTCGGGCAGAGCGTAACCAACAGGGACATCAACAACGAAGGCACCGTCCTCCATCGGTATGCTGGCAATCAATTCGCTGCCGACGGCGAATCGAATGTAACTCGTGTCGGCTAGCCCTCCGAACTCCCCTGAAACGGCCCCATAGGCCACGAGGTGCGGGTCGTTGATGTCCACTCTGGCACCGGAGATGCACCCGTCCTCGATGTCGATACGGATTTGCTGGGTTGAATTGGGGTTGTCCAGCAGTTCCCCTGATTGCTTCTCGCTGTAGTCTCCGTCGAAGCCGTCAGGCAGAGCCCATATCGTGTGATTGCCGGCCCCGTAGACGTGTAACCGCCCCAATTGCTGCAGAGGGGGGACTTCAACATCGAATGTCCAAATCCCCGCCTCAGGGCCGTTTGGGGTCAGCCCGCAGGAAACTTGGGAGAGCCCGGAGATCTCTCCGTCGTATGGTCCGAAATCGACAACCGGTGAATCAACATCATTGAGGGTGTGGACGGCCTTGGTGGTCTCGAAGGAGTACCACGGCTGATGGTACTTCACCCTCAACCCGACCGCGTCCACTCTGACCTCGGAGTCGTCACTCGCCCCCTGGGAGGTGTAATCGACAGTGAACTGGGTACCCTCCAATGCGCCCCAGTCTATCTGGACTAGGTCCTCCAGTGGCAGCACAAGAGGGTTGGACATCCTAAGAATAGGGCCGAAGGTGTGCCCGAAGGTCACGACCAACTTGTCGAAGCCGTGATTCTGCAGAACGACCCTCACAGTATCCTGGGATAGCGCATCTGGGATGGAGAAGTGCAGGACCATCGAGACGTTGGCGATCTGCATGCCATGCAGTCCAGCGAAGTCGTACCCGTTCATCGTGATGTTCGGGCCCTTAGACCAGGTGTAGTAAGAATCGGGCTCCCCGAGGGTAGCATTAGACAAAGTCGGGCTGTAAGTGGCCCAGGAAGTCACTTGTTCGAAGTTATCAGGCCGGTCGTGGGTGAAGGAAAGCTCGCCATCGGCGACCATCCCACCAGAGTACTCAGCCTGCTCGC
>JGI26063J44948_1000520_pt1 | contig 10088 bp, 8 predicted proteins | sample MarorgKNORR_S2LV_4_FD_44948 | JGI IMG/M metagenome (IMG submission 44948) | reverse complement strand
GTTGGAAGCAGAATTACCATGAATTTAGATCCGGAACCTTTGCAGCCCGGCGCAACGATTGGCCTTCTTGGTGGAGGACAGTTGGCACAAATGCTGGTACTAGCCGGTCATGCAATGGGTTTTCGGTTTATGGTTCTCGAACCAAATACTGACTGCCCGGCTGCGCTAGCAGGAGCTGAACAAATTACTGCAAATTACACTGATCCTGAAGCGCTGGCAAAATTAGCCGATTCGTGTCAACTTGTTACCTACGAGTTTGAAAATGTGGATGCAGAAGCGGTTTCCTGGCTGGAGGAAAGAGTGGATGTTCCGCAAGGCAGTGAAATACTCCGAATTGCTCAAAATCGTCTCCGTGAAAAAAAAACACTNGTACGACTTAATATTCCNGTTGCTCCTTTCCAAAAAATCACTACAGAAAACGAACTTTCACTGGCATTGAAATCGCTTGGCGAACTGATGCTGAAAACCGTTACCGGTGGATACGATGGCAAGGGGCAAGTTCGTATTTCTAAAGTAGAACAAATTCCTGAAGCATTTTCCACTCTATATAGTACAAAAACAGAAATTGTTGCAGAACAATTTGTCTCGTTTGAAAGAGAAGTATCAGTGATTGTTGCACGGAATCGTCTGGGTGAAATTAGTTGTTTTCCGGTTGCAGAAAATGTTCATGAAAAAAATATACTGACCATCAGCCGAATACCTGCTAGGTTAGATTCCAGAGTACGCGAACAGGCACAATTATTAGCAAAACAAATTGCAGAAGGATTGGAACTTGTAGGTGTACTTGCTGTGGAAATGTTTGTTTTGCCTGACGGAAAGCTGGTGGTGAATGAGTTGGCTCCTCGCCCACACAATTCAGGACATTTTACTCAAAACGATTGCGCAACTTCTCAGTTTGAACAGCATTTAAAGGCGATTACAAATTTTCCGCTGGGCTCTACGGAAATGTATAAACCTGCCATAATGCTCAATATTTTGGGTGAGCACTTACCCTTGCTGCTGAAAAGATTAAAAGACTTGCCTCCAGAAGCAAAACTGCATCTTTACGGAAAGCAAGAATGTCGTCCGGGCCGCAAAATGGGACACTTAAATTTAACGGCAGACTCACCGGAATCTCTACTGGAACCTCTGGTCAAACTGGGTATTTGGGATGAGGCTTTGCTTTACAAAATGCTGTAATATTTAGCTGTCAATAATTGCGGTAACATGTATTTTATTTCAGAATCTTTAGCGCTTTTAGCGGCTGACAATAAATCATAAATAACCATGTCCGAGACTCTGCTCTACGAAGGCAAAGCAAAAAAAATATTTTCTTCAGATGATCCAAACATTGTACGGGTTGCCTATAAAAACGATACTACTGCGTTCAATGGTGAAAAATTTGAAAAACTGGAAGGCAAAGGACAGCTCAATAATGAAATTACTACTTTCTTCTTCAACTATCTAGCTGAGCAGGGAATAGCGAGTCACTTTGTTAGAAAAATTTCTGACACTGAACAATTGGTGAAGCGCGTGGAAATTGTTCCCCTGGAAGTTGTGACTAGAAATTTTTCAGCGGGTTCATTGAGTAAGCGCCTTGGCTGGGAAGAAGGCCGAAAACTTCCGGAACCGATAGTCGAATTTTATTACAAGGACGATGAATTGGGTGATCCACTGTTGGCTGATGTTCATATCCACACGCTCGGATTAGCAACAGATGAAGAATTAAATGAATTGCGAAAACGAGCCTTGGAGGTCAATGACTGTTTACTGAAATTATTGTTACCACGGGGCTTATTACTGGTTGATTTCAAGCTGGAATTCGGACGCGATTCTTCAGGTAATTTATTGCTGGCTGATGAAATATCTCCGGACACCTGTCGATTTTGGGATGCGGAAACTCGTGAAAAACTGGACAAAGACCGTTTTCGCCGCGACCTTGGCGGTGTAACTGAAGCCTATGCTGAGGTTTTACGACGCTTAAATTCCAGCTAAAAAACTCATTCACTTTCCACTTACATGCTTAAAGGAATTGTTACTGTTTCTCTGAAACAAGATGTTCTGGACCCACAGGGTCAGGCTGTGTTGCATTCATTACAAACACTTGGGTTCCCGGAAGCACAAAATGTACGCATCGGAAAATCGATCGAAGTCTGGCTGGAAGAAAGCGATTCTCAAAAAGCTGAATCCCGGCTGAAGGAAATGTGTGAGGCACTGCTTGTCAATTCTGTGATTGAAGATTACAGCTTTGAAATAGTGGAGGATTGATGCGTTGTGCGGTTATAGTTTTTCCAGGTTCAAACTGTGATTTTGATCTTTACAAAGCCGCCAATTACATAGAAGGAATCCAGGCTGAATATGTGTGGTACACCAGTGAATCACTTGATGGTTTTGACGCAGTTTTGGTTCCGGGAGGATTCTCTTATGGCGATGCTCTGAGAGCAGGAGCACTTGCTGCACGTGCTCCGATTCTGAAGGCTTTGCAGCGTGCCGCAGATGCTGGAACCCGTGTGCTCGGCATTTGCAACGGATTCCAAATTCTTACTGAATGCGGTCTGTTACCGGGCGCACTGCACCGCAATTCCGGACTCCGATTCATTTGCAAGACTGTTAACCTGGAAGTCTCAAACACAGCAACTTCCTTCACGACAGGATACGCTGGAAGAACTAGCACTCATGTACGTTTAGCGATTGCACACGGGGAAGGCAACTACACTTGCGATTCTGATACTTTGCATAAACTGGAAGATAACGGGCAGATCGTTTTTCGTTATTCAGGTGACAATCCAAACGGTTCCGTAGCCAATATTGCAGGGATCACAAATGAAGCGGGTAATGTCCTGGGCATGATGCCGCATCCGGAACGAGCCATGGCTGATTGGATGGGAAGTACGGATGGTCGAATTCTATTTGAATCTATGAGGAACTAAGGTACTGAGTTAGAAAATGTGTGATGTATGTGTCCAAAGTTTTGTTAAAACAAGAGATCAAAATAGATACTGAAATTTAATACACCTGATGCACCCTGACGAACCCACCCCGGATCAAATCCACTGCAAAAAAGTATACAAACAAATGGGGCTCAACGATGAAGAGTACTCGCTCGTTGTCGAATTGCTGGGGCGACGTCCCAACCTGACTGAAACCGGAATTTTTGGCGTGATGTGGTCAGAACATTGTTCCTACAAAAATTCAAAATCGCTGCTTTCACGTTTTCCGGTTGATGGTCCGAAAGTGCTGCAGGGACCGGGAGAAGGCGCGGGGGTCGTCGATATTGGTGACGGATATGCAGTGGTTTTCAAAGTCGAAAGCCATAATCACCCTTCGGCAATCGAGCCGTATCAGGGTGCGGCAACCGGAGTTGGCGGGATTTTACGGGATATATTTTCGATGGGCGCCCGGCCGGTGGCGGTACTCAATTCATTGCGTTTCGGTCCGCTTTCAGACAGTGAAGCAGACAAAAACAGTATCAGCCGGACGCGCTATCTATTTGGAAATGTAGTGGCGGGAATAGCCGGATACGGCAATTGCATCGGTGTTCCAACAGTAGGAGGCGAAGTTTGTTTTGATGAATGCTATACAGGTAACCCATTAGTCAATGCAATGGGTGTAGGCATTTTACGCCACGATCAACTTCAGCACGGTAGAGCTGAAGGTATTGGAAATTCAGTAATTTATGTAGGCGCAGCGACCGGACGTGACGGTATTCACGGAGCAACATTTGCGTCGGAAGAACTCAATGAAGAATCTGATGCTAAACGTCCGGCGGTACAGGTTGGTGATCCGTTCATGGGAAAATTGCTGATTGAAGCATGTTTGGAAGTTTACGAAAGCGGCGCGATATACAGCGTGCAGGATATGGGAGCTGCGGGTCTGACTTGCTCCAGCACGGAAATGTCGGACAAGGGCGGCGTGGGAATGGAGCTGAATTTGAATTTGGTACCGCAGCGTGCAGAAAATATGTCTGCTTATGAAATCATGCTTTCTGAATCACAGGAAAGAATGTTGTTTGTGACCAATCCAGGACGTGAAGAAGAGGTTTTCGCGATTTTCAAAAAGTGGGATGTTCCGGCTGTCACTATCGGACAGGTGATTGAAGAACAAGTTTTGCGACTCAAGCATCACGGAGAAAAGGTTGCAGAATTGCCTTTGAATACAGTTTGCGGAGCTAGTCCGGTTTATCAGCGTGAATCAAAAATGCCGCAAGAAGTTATTGAGCGGCAACAGCAAACCGCAATAACCTGGGGCGTTCCGGAAAATCTGCAAATCGTTTTTCAGCAGCTGATTCAAACTCCGGAATTGGCTTCAAAATCATGGGTTTATCAGCAATATGATTTTATGGTACGTACCAGCACATCGGTGCGTCCCGGATCAGATGCGGGAGTGGTACGTGTGGAAGGTACCGACAAAGCTCTTGCCATGAGCATTGACGGCAACTCCCGTTATGTTTTTCTTGATCCAAAAACCGGAGGTAAAATTGCAGTGGCTGAAGCCGCGCGGAATGTAGTTTGTTCAGGTGCTCGTCCCTTGGCAATTACTGACGGACTGAATTTCGGAAATCCGGAAAAACCGGAAATATTCTGGCAGCTCGAACAAGCCGTTTCCGGAATCGCTGAAACTTGTAACTTTTTGAAATTGCCTGTTACCGGTGGGAATGTCAGCCTCTACAACGAAACCGAGGGTGAGGCGATTTATCCGACTCCGGTGGTCGGCGTGGTTGGTTTGATTGAACATAATGACCACACAACGACTCAGTTTTTTCAAAATTCAGGAGATGTTTTGCTCCTGCTGGGAGATACAAAAAACGAGTTGGGAGGAAGTTCCTATCAACAAATGCAGCTGGGAAAAATCACGGGAATGCCGCCGGAACTGGATCTGGATAAAGAGCGAACATTACAGCAAACATTACTCGAAATAATTCGTTCTGGAATTGTGAATTCGGCACATGATCTTTCGCAGGGTGGTTTGGCTTTGGCATTGTTGACTTCATGTACAGAAAATTTTGGAATATTAGTAAACTGGGAGATTGATTTACGTCCCGATATTGCTTTATTCAGTGAGTCTCAATCCCGAATTTTGCTGAGTATTTCTCCTGATAATACGGAGTTGGTAGAAGTCGTCATGCAGAAAAAGGGTGTACCATGCGCCCGTATCGGTAAGGTGGTTTCCAGTGGAACTTCCGGTTCGAACTGTGGGGGCAGTACTGGACGCTTCGATATTTCACTGAACGGCACTCCTGTCATTCAAGCTGAATTGAATCCATTACGAGTGTTATGGAAAAATGCGATTGGGCGGGAAATGGAAATTTCGGTATAGTAATTTATTACGGCCTTGCAAAAAGTAAAAAATCTTTATGATATTAGTGTAGTAGTTTGTACAAGATTTCTCGCTTCGCTCAAAATTGACACTGTTTTAGGAATTTTTACGAAAGTATTATTATTTATTTAACATCTTAAACAAACTTTTTCATGTGCGGCATCTTCGGCGTTTTTAATCATACTCAGGCAGCAGAGTTGACCTATTTCGGATTGCATTCGCTGCAGCATCGTGGTCAGGAAAGCGCGGGGATATGTGTTTCCGATGGAGAAAAATTTCACACGCATCGCGGTACAGGACTGGTGACTGAAGCATTTGGGCAGGATCAACATCTCCAGCTTGCAGGGCACATCGGAATTGGGCATGTGCGCTACACCACAGCAGGTGACACCGGTTTGCTGAACGCTCAACCGCTTGTGTTTCGTTACACCGGTGGACGAGTCGCAGTGGCGCACAATGGAAATCTGGTTAATGCCAAACGCTTGCGAAATCAGTTGGAAAGGCAAGGTTCTATTTATCAGACAAACAGTGATACGGAAGTTGTTCCGCATCTCATCGCACGTTCCGGACCACCCATTGAGCAGGCGATTCCGGATGCGTTGCGTGTGATTGAAGGTGCGTATGCCCTGCTTTTTATGACTGAAACTCAACTGGTAGCTGCACAGGATCCACGAGCTTTTCATCCACTCGCCCTAGGCAAGCTGGATGAGGGTTGGGTGGTGGCTTCCGAAACTTGCGCGCTGGATGTATGTGGAGCAGAATTTGTGCGGGAAATTGAACCCGGTGAAATGCTGGTGATTGACACAGAGGGATTGCATTCACAAACATTCATGCAACCAAGCTCACGCTCGATTTGTTCTTTTGAATATATTTACTTCGCCCGTCCGGACAGTGAAATCGACGGAATCAGCGTGCACAATGTGCGCAAAGAAATGGGGCGTCAAATNTGCCGCGAAGTTCCAACGGAAGCTGATGTGGTGATTGGGGTTCCTGATTCCGGTCTGGCGGCGGCNATTGGATTTGCAGAGGAAAGCGGTTTGCCTTATGAAATGGGTATGATGAAAAACCGTTATGTAGGGCGNACNTTTATTCAGCCAAACCAGGAGCTGCGACGTAAAGGTGTNCGGATGAAACTAAGTGTTGTAAGAAAAGCAGTTGAGGGGAAACGAGTAATTTTGGTTGATGATTCAATTGTACGCGGNACAACCAGTGGTCGGATTGTGGAATTACTCAAANCTGCTGGGGCCACCGAAGTTCATATGCGTGTCACATCTCCACCGATTACGCATCCCTGTCTTTATGGAATCGATACAGCACGGCGTATGGAACTGATTTCAGCAACCCAAACTCCGGAAGAAATATGTCAAAAAATAGGTGCGGATTCTTTGCATTTTATTTCTGTTGAAGGAATAATTTCTGCCACGGACAGGAATGATTCAACGCGAGATCGAGGTCATTGTCTGGCCTGTTTCAATGGAAACTATCCCACACCGACTTGTTAAATCTGCCAAATTTAAAAATCATTAACTTAAAAAAAACTTGAAAGCTTATCAAAAAGCCGGAGTCGATTTAGCTGCTGCGGATGAAGCGGTTGAGAAACTCAAGCCTTTAGCCAAAAGAACATTACGTCCGGAAGTTTTGAGTGGACTTGGAGGATTTGGCGGATTGTTTGAACTGAACCAAAGCAAGTACAAAAATCCTGTGTTGGTTTCCGGAACAGACGGAGTAGGTACAAAGCTGAAGTTGGCTTTTGAATTAGACCGTCATGACACTATCGGTATTGATCTGGTGGCCATGTGTGTCAACGATATTTTGGTTCAGGGAGCGGAGCCGCTGTTTTTTCTGGATTATTTGGCTTGTGGGAAACTGCTTCCGGAGCGTGTGGAAGATATTGTCAGTGGAATCAGTGAAGGTTGTCTTGAATCAGGATCTGCTTTACTTGGCGGAGAAACTGCAGAAATGCCCGGAATGTATGAATCTGGTGAATACGATTTAGCCGGTTTTGCAGTTGGTGCTGTTGAGCGGAAAAAATTGATTGACGGTAAGCGGATAGAAATTGGTGATCTTCTGCTGGGCTTGCCCTCCAGTGGCGTCCACAGCAATGGGTTTTCACTGGTCCGCAAGATTCTGAAGGATCATAAGCTCAACCTCAAAGATATCCTTCCGGGAACAACAGAAACTTTAGGTGAAGCTTTGCTGACTCCTACCATAATTTATGTTAAACCAATTTTGAAATTATTAGCAGAAATAGAAATCCTCGGAATGTCACACATTACCGGAGGAGGTTTGCCTGGAAATGTACCCCGGATGCTTCCCGAAAAAACACCGGAAGGTTTTGTGCCTGTTGCAGAAATTGAAAAAAGTGAGCATTACAATTCATGGCCTGAATTGCCGATTTTTTCTTTGCTCCAGCAAGTCAGTGGATTACCGGATGAGGAACTGTTTCCGGTATTTAACATGGGAATTGGTTTCGTGATTTGTGTTGCGGAAACTAATGAGGGAATTGCACGGGAAATTTTAACTAAAGAAGGCCAACCTGTTTTCCGGATCGGTCAAATTGTTTCCGGTAATAAACCGGAGGTTTGTTGGAAATGAATATGAGAATTGCCGTTTTTGCTTCAGGACGTGGCTCGAATTTGCTGGCAATTCATGATGCAGTCATTTCCGGGAAACTTGAAGGTGTTTTGCTGGATTTGGCCGTTTGTGACCGTCCGGATGCACCAGTAGTTGATTTAGTGCATAAAAGAAATATTCCGGACTTTATTTTTTGTCCCAAAGATTATGCAGACAAAAATGCATTTGAAACAGTCATTGCGGAAAAGCTCGCTGAAGCAAAAATTGAGCTTGTTGTTTTGGCAGGTTATATGCGTTTGGTAGGAGCCGTTTTGCTGGAAAAATGGGAAGGGCGAATGATAAATCTGCATCCATCTCTGCTGCCGGCATTTCCCGGAAAAGATGCCATTGGTCAGGCATGGCGTGCGGGAGTTAAAGAAACTGGTGTGACAGTACATTTTGTTAATGCTGGTATGGACACGGGTCGTATTTATTTGCAACAAAAAGTAACAGTCGATCCGGATGATACAGAAGAAAGTTTGTCCGAAAAAATTCATCTGCTGGAACATAAATTGTTGCCGGATGCAATTCTGAAAATTATGCAGGAAATGTAAATGGATATTTTGGTTATCGGCGGCGGAGGTCGTGAACATGCTATAGTCTGGAAACTTAATAACAGAGGACATAATATTTTTTGTGCTCCTGGCAATCCGGGAATTGCAGATATTGCAGAATGTGTGTCTTTGCAGGTAAACCAAATGAAAGAACTGGCGGATTTTGCTCAATCAAACAAAATTGATTTAACCGTGGTTGGTCCGGAAGATCCGTTGACAAACGGGATTGTGGATCAGTTTGAAAAACGCAGCCTGTTAATTTTTGGTCCAAATCAGGAATCTGCACATTTGGAAGGCAGCAAGGCATATGCAAAGAAAGTGATGGAACGTTTCAATGTTCCTACCGCAGCGTATATGGAATTTGATGATTTCGAGGAAGCCTTGTCCTATGTTGAAGAGCAGGGATTTCCGATCGTAATCAAAGCCGATGGATTAGCTGCCGGTAAGGGAGTGACTGTTGCAGAAACAATTGAAGAGGCAGAGACTGCACTGCAGGCTGCAATGCTCCAGAAAATATTTGGTGAATCCGGAACAAAGGTTGTGATCGAGGAATGTTTGCTTGGTGAGGAAATGACAGTTTTGGCTTTTGTTGATGGAAAGACTGTATTGCCGATGGTTCCGTCACAAGATCACAAACCGGTTTTTGATGGAGATCGAGGACCGAACACGGGAGGAATGGGAGCGTATTCACCAGTTCCACATCTCGAAAAATGGATTCCTGAGATTGAGAAAAATATTATTCGGCCTGTTGCTGAAGGTTTGGCCGCAGAAGGAACACCTTACCGGGGTATACTCTACACGGGCTTGATGCTTACTGAAAATGGACCGAAAGTAATAGAGTTTAACGTACGTTTCGGTGATCCTGAAGCGCAGGTAATTTTGCCACTTCTGGAAAATGATTTGGCAGAAGTATTATTGGCAGTTGCAGAAAAACGACTTCATGAAATAGACTTATCCTGGAAACCGGGAGCCTCAGTTTGTGTAATCGCTGCTGCACCGGGTTATCCCGGACCACCCATCAAAGGTTTGCCAATTTCACTGCCGAAAAATTTCACAGCAGAAAAACAAATTTTTCATGCAGGCACAGCGTTACAGAATGAGCAGCTCGTTACAAACGGTGGGCGTGTTTTTGGAGTTACTTCTCAGGGCACAAACATTGCGGAAGCCAGGCAGCGAGCCTATTCGCTGATGGAAGGGGTAAGTTTTAAAGGGAAACATTTTCGGCGTGATATTGCTTCCAAAGCATTGAACTAAAAAACTGTTTATGTTCCACTACTCATTAGGGTAGTATTTACCTACCTAAAAGAAATGCATTCCCCACCTTTTAGAGGGTTGTCTCAAAAATCATTTTATAGTAAATTGCATAGACATTAAATAACTTAGCTGAACCTTGTTCTAGAAAAACCCTTATGGACAGTGTGGTTACCCACGACTTAATTTTTCCCTATCTCCTTCGAAAGGTTACGGAAAAAGCTGCACTGGCATCATATAATTGGATTGGACGCGGCAACAAAATTGGGGGAGACAGTGCTGCAGTTGAAGTAATGCGGGCATCTTTGAAGAGTTAAAAATTAACGGAACAATTGTTATTGGTGAAGGGGAAAAAGACGAAGCACCTCAATTATA
>JGI26063J44948_1000504_pt1 | contig 10193 bp, 12 predicted proteins | sample MarorgKNORR_S2LV_4_FD_44948 | JGI IMG/M metagenome (IMG submission 44948) | reverse complement strand
CAATTCTGAAAGCAGAGTTGATGGTAGTGCCTCCAATATTAAGAGCAGCTATACCTGTTGGTGCAACAACCATCTTTTTTTTATCAACTTGAATTTTTACATGTTTTAACAAAGTGGTTTTTCCTGTTCCAGCTGCCCCTGTTAAAAATATAAATTTTTGATCACTATTTTCCCCAGTAAATAAATCAACGATTTGATCTTGGACTTCGTCAAAACTATTGGATTTAGTGTTCACTTAATATTTACATGTGTTATTAATTTTATTATTCATCCCCACTCAATAACTAGATTACGTCTTTTGATAAGCCAATTTATAGGCAGGCTGCGTTACCGAGTAAGCCCAATATAAAAAAATAAACTGGAATGGTAGACGAACGTAAAGCAGTGCAACAGGGAGATCAGGAAAAGCTTCAGGTGTAATAGCCATATAAATATTAGCAGGATAAACGGCAACTAGCAGAGCAACCAATCCCCAACCAGCTAATTTACGCAGGCGAGGAATTAAAACACAGATACCTCCTAGCACTTCAAAAAAGCCACTGATATAAACAGCCTCAGAATGCAATGGAAAAGCCGGGGGCATAATAGATAAATAAAAGTCTGGATTAACAAAATGATCTACTCCCGTATAGATAAAAAAAGCAGCCAACCCCAATAGAACCAACTTTTTCCACCAGCCGGTAGGTAGTTGTAATGCATTGGAAATATTGGTTAAAAAAGTCATTTAGATTTTATAAGCATTCTAAAAGAAATTCGTTGATAGTCTTGCAGTGATTGTACCTATTATTTATGGGCATTTGGCACTATAAGTACCTTGCCATTTCTACCATCTTGTTCAGCGCGTGTGACAGCTTGCTTGATTTCATCAACAGTAAAACGCGAGTCAATATTTGCTTTTAGAATACCCTTCGCAATTAGAGGAATAATTTGCCCAAAAGCTGCCTGCACTTCTTTCATTTCAGCTGCTTCATACCATTTAGTAAGCCAAAAGCTACGTAAACGAATATCGTTTACAATAGTCATACCTGTATTCAAGGTTGCATCTTTTCCTGAAAGAGCACCATAAGCAATCAAAGTTCCGCCATAACCAAGGCTATTTGCTAGTCGAGTATAGGTATCGCCACCAACAGCATCGAGTGCCAACATAACAGGAGCATTATTAGTTGCGCTTGAAATTTGAGCGACAAGATTTGGTCCATCGATAAGCACTACATTTGCACCCTTTGCTATCAAGTCTTCAGCCAAACCTTCACGCCGAACAACATTGATAGTTTTTATACCGCGTTGTTTTGCAAGCTGTATAACGTATCCACCGACAGCTGAATTAGAAGCGCTCTGCACAAGCCATTGGCCCTCTTCTAGTTCCACAAAAGAGGTTAACATGAGTAATGCTGTCATAGGATTGACCACGGTCATTGATAATTGCTCAATCATATTAGAATCAAGTGGTCCAAGATTAGGCAAAGGAAGAAACCCTGATGCAGGAGCGACTATTTCATCTCGCCAGGTTCCACCGCCAACAAGCAGCACTAGTTGGCCCACCGCCAAATGCTTCACTTCTGCGGATGTCTCTAACACCCGGCCAACGCCTTCGCTACCTGGCTTTGAGGGTAATACTGGGTCCACGCCATAGTTACCGGCAATTTGTAATAAGTCTGATGGGTTAATTGGTGCTGCCAATACTTTGACTCTGACTTCACCGCTTTTTAACGGTCGCGAACGATCATCCTTTACTTTGAGTACGTCTGCAGGGTTTCCAAGTTGACTAAATTCGATATATTTCAGTTGTGCAGCGCCAGTGGTGTTACCTGTAATAGAGAAAGGTACGGAGACTAAAAAAAGCGACAAAATTGCAATAATAGAGAAATATTTCATAGTGTTGGTCCGTTATCTATTTTAGTTTGTTAACTGTAACTTGAAATTATAAGAAGTTAAAAAAATTTATCTAAAACGAAGATTATCTCTGGTGAGTTCTGAAATAGAACTCGCACCCATCAATCTCATATCTCGTTCAATCTCTAATCGCATCAATTCCAAAGCTCTCTCAACTCCAGGTTGCCCTGCTGCTGCAAGTGCATAGAGATAGAATCTTCCTCCTCCAACTGCCTTAGCGCCCAAAGAGAGTGCTTTAAGTACATGACTGCCACGCTGAATTCCACTATCCATTATCACATCGATTTGGTCTCCAACAGCATCAACGATTTCAGCCAACTGATCAAACGGAGATCTGCTACCATCCAACTGTCTGCCCCCATGATTAGAAATCACGATACCAGTACACCCTATTTCCACTGCTTTTTTTGCATCTTCGACGCTCATGATGCCTTTCAAGCAAAATTGCCCATCCCAATAATCAACCATTTTTGCCACATCGTCCCAATTCATGCATGGATCAAGCATGTCGGTAAAATATTTTCCTATTGGTAAAGATCCACCAGACATATCCACATGATCTTCCAATTGAGGTAAAGAAAATTTCTTATGTGTCAAATAATTCAATGCCCACATTGGTTTAATTCCAAATTGGAAGATTCCTCCGAGGCTAAGCTTAAAAGGAATAGAAAACCCTGTTCTTAGATCCCTTTCCCTATTTCCGCCGGTGATCGTGTCAACTGTAAGCATCATTATTTCAACTCCAGCGGCTTTGGCACTCTCAAGCATTACCTGATTCAGATTATGATCTTTGTGGAAATAAAACTGATAGCATTGAGGCCCATTATACTGCTCCCTAACCTCAGTAAGACTAACGGTTCCCAGAGACGAAACACCAAAAAGTGTTCCGAACTTGTCAGCAGCTGCAGCCACTGCGTATTCTCCACGATAATGAAAGACACGTTGGAGGGCGGTGGGTGAGCAATAAATAGGCATCTCAAGTTTCTGTCCCATTATGGTCACAGACATATCTATATCTTCAGTACCTCGGAGCACATTAGGAACAAGATCGCAGTCTTCAAAACTCTTTGTGTTCCGATCATAAGTGGTTTCATCATCTGCCGCTCCATCAATATAGTTAAATATTGGGCTTGGAAGGCGTCTTCTTGCAAGTTCACGAAAGTCGCTAAAACCGTGGCAATGTTTTAAGCGCATATTTAATTACCCTCTTTTAAAGTAATTTGGTTGAATTACTCTTCCTTGTAATCATCTTTCAGAATCCCTTTCTCTTTTAAGGTTTTTGTTAGTTTTTCTAACCGAACTAGTGCTACTACTCCTACCATTCCAAAAACAAATCCTATTACTGCTAATCCTTCCATAATACCACCTGTTTAATTCTCTACTCCCACTCAATAGTTACGTTATCAGATAACCCTGGGCCATCTCTTCGCCGGTGGTCCACAGGCGCTCTGCCATTGGCTTATCGAATATGTGATTATCACCACCGACGGTAACTGCATTACAGTCCTCAAAATAGGCGCCGCTGACTCCCTTGAGAGCGGGATTGGTAGCCACATAAACCTGAGTGGCAGCCCCCTCTTGGACAGTTTTTGCAATGAGGTGGCCAAACCAATCAAACGCTTTACGCAGAACTATAGGGGCAGTGCGAACGATATTAGTTTTGACCAAACCCGGGTGAATAACATTTGAAGTAACGCTGAAACCTTCCAACCGTGCGGCCAGTTCAAGGGAAAATAAGGCATTGGCCAACTTGGATCGGCCGTAAGCTTCTTGCGAATCGAATACACCTTCACCTCGAAGATTATCAAAATCTATACCCACTGCAGGAGCCTGAACATAAGCAGACATGCTACCAACATGAACAATGCGACTCTCCTGAGCCTGATTCATCAACGGCATTAACCTGTTTACTAATACAAAGTGACCCAGATAATTCACGACGAATGTCTTCTCTACACCGTTCACCAATTCCACCAATTCACCAAATGTATTAATGCCTGCATTACAAACTAGGATATCGATGGGAAGATCTAGTCTAGCAATTGTGTCGGCGCATTCTACAACGGATTGCAAGCTGGACAACTCCAAGGCCACGGGGGTAGTTTTGCCTGTCACACTAGAACAGGCTTTACTGGCTTTCTCAAGTGTTCTGCCGGTACCGATAACATGTGCACCCCTTAGCGCTAACACCCGCATGGTCTCGAATCCTAAGCCGGAATTACAGCCAGTAACTATGGCCGTCTTTCCTGTTAAGTCCAATCCCAGTGTCACCTCCTCGGCTGTCGATGTCGCACCAAAGCGTCCCACCGGATAGCTATCGTCAATGCTTACAGCAGGCCTATCTCCATCACAACCCGATGATAACACCGGCATTGTAACCGCCGCTGTACCATACAAAAACTGTCGCCTGTTCATTTTTATCTCTTTATTCATTTATATCCTCTTTATATTTCCTAAGTTTGTTTTTTTAGATTCAAGCTTAAAAAGATCAACAATGCGAAAATTGTGTAATCTGCCAATCTTTGCCAGAAACCTAATAGATCAATTTGACTTGGGTTAAGCATCATAAAAAATCCTAACAAGAAAACAAAAGTTGCGACGAATGATGTTAATGGATTAATAATCATAGGTTCTTTTATCAACCCAATTCCTAAGACGAAAAGCCCAACAGGAATAATCAAGTAAGATATCAACCCAAGGATGTTATGCATGGTTTGACTAAAGCTTCCCTCACTAGGGCAACCATAGTCGCAAGGGAAAATAAAAGCACCAAAGTATCCAATAAAAATCCCGATCCCAACCAATAANAACCCTGTCCGAGATAATCTAGTATTTGAAAATTTAGATTGAAGAAGCAGTGTAATAATCAATGCACTAAAGGCAGTTGGTAAAAATCCGAAGTAGTTAATTATCCTTGAGTATTCTGCCCCAACTGCACCGAGTTCACTAAGATAATTACTCATTGAATTGTAATCAGAACTTAGAAACCCGATAAGTTCAGGCAGCAAAACCCCAGATAAAAATAACAGGATTGATAAAATCAGTAATAATCTATTTTCTTGCTTCCTTTCGCTCATATTTTCATTTTATTCCTACTCAATAACAACATAGTTATAAGACATTGATTTAACAAGGTTTTTTATAATGTTTGTATCAACTTTGTATGAGATTACCATGTCATCACCACTAGTTAATACATTCTTTTAGAATTACTCTTCTTTGTCATCCTGTTCTAGAACTCCCTTTTCTTTCAGCTGTTTTTCAAGCGACAGAACTTTTCCAAGCGCCGCCAAACCAAAAATAAACCCCATTATCCCTAACGCTTCCATCTTATTACTCCTTATTTTTTTTTATCCAAACTATCGCTTTCATACAAACTTTGTATCACTTTCTACACAGTGTGTAGCTTGTGTGTAACAAAATCTTCCACTTCTTTCCTAGAGCGCAACCTGACGAACTTGATATGAGCGAATTCAGGGTTCTTAGAGTCAATTAAGTAATACCTTCTTTTTGGAAAAAAGTTAGAAAGCCCCCACCAAATTACTGAATCACGAGTAAAAAACTGCCTCCAAAAAGTTTCTTTATTACCTGCCCATAATTCTTTACCTGTGAAAATTCTAATCAAAGTTCTTCGTAGTAATCTGTAAAAGATAATATGAAAAGATAAATCTAGATAAACTACGATTTGGCATCTCTTCCATTTTATATGACATGTTTTTGAATAATTCCCATCTAACACCCAATCCTCAGAAGATAAAAGTGTTTTTAATTTAGAAAATAATTCATCATCTGTTGCTTCAGTCCAATTACTTTTCCAAGCTAATNCTTCTATCTCAATACATGGTATATCTAACTNTTCTNCTATTCTTTTAGAAAANGTACTTTTGCCACTCCCAGCAGTTCCAATGACATTTATTCTCATTCCCACTCAATAGTTTCACAAAACAGCATCTATGAAACCCTTGCCATGACTGCGTTTCCAAGAGGATTTTTTAGATTTATGGATTTTGTCAAACTTTTGTCATTACTCATTTTCTAAAATTTCGTGCAAATTTTCTTACTCTTGTCATATGCCTCTCAAAATCTGTATTACTCATATTTGGCAAAACAGAGTAAAACCTTAAGTACTTTGTTTTTAATCCTCCCAACTGGAAAACTGATTTTTTTAATCTCCTGTAGGGAATATTATCAAATAAGGAAAAATTAAAATAACTTAACATAGGTCCTCCATAGGTCATTGAAACTATTCCAATTTTATTTTTCATTGCTCCAGGAACAGGATAACCATAATTTCCAAAAAATTTACTTTCAGGTAAATAAGACCTATATGAAAAAAACCACTTTGGATGTAAAACCCAATCAATCCAATTTTCAATAATTACATTCATTCGTAAATTATGACATGCACCCATTAAAAACATAGCATCTGCATCTTCAAGTCTTTTTCTATATTCTAAGACTAGTTCTGGTGGNGGGTTGATGTCACTTCTATAAAAAGGAAGTTGTTGTTCTTCGTTAAAAAGATTAATCAAATCAATATCATGACCATTTTTTTTTGCTTCATCAATAAACGTATCTCTGACTGCTGCATTAAAAGAATTCTGTGTATTATGATGTCCAAATATTATGCAAATTCTCATTTCACTCCCACTCAATAGATTNAATATTTGAAACCCTTATAGATAAAGGGATACAGAGGTGTTTTTTTGACTGTGTCAAATATGTGTCAGTCTTTTTTTTCATGAAATTAAATCTCTAATTTTATGATTTCTTCAATTCTTCTTTGATATCTTTCAAAAGTTCTACTGTTTCTTGTTGTCTTGTTACAAAAAAGAACAACGGATAAAGTCCTATAGTAATTATTGTAAGAACAACAAAAATTAAAAAATTTCCTAAACGTGCTGGCATATTATTTTTCCTATATTTTTTTGTAGTATAAACTTATTTCTATATATAGCTCAAAGATCTGACTAAACTCCTTTTGTATACCAAATAGGAGAAGTCCAAGCTCTTTCTTGAATGGTTGACTGCAAGTCAGACCTAGGTTTTTCACCATTTCTAATAGCNTCCCAAGTTGACCATCTGCAGACAGGNTTTTCAAGGACCCTTACGTAGTAGAAAGCTTCCTGACCAGCTCTGAAATCAGGATCTTGCCAGAGACTTTTAAGCTCGCTTGCTCCTACATCTTTGTCATATGAACAATCATTAAGATTTACACGAGCCCTATTGTCTGGACAACGATGAGTTTGTGAATTTACCTTAAGCCCATCAGAGCAAGACACATCATAAACTTTCTCTTGGTGCTCTCCGTCCTCTAACCATCCTTTTATAATTTGAGTTCGTTGAAGCGGAGCTCCTAATGCATCAGAAATGGCCCAAACCAAGAAGACTGGTTCTTCTTCACCTTCTGCTTTTAATGTTCCACCCATAGATGTGGCTCTCTTATAGAGCTCACTAACAAGATTTAGACTGTTTAATTGTGCATTGGCTAGTCCATATCCAGCAAAGAATCGAACTTTAATTCTTGGACCACTGGTACCAAATGTTTCTTTACGTCTAAAAGCATCATAAATTGATTCTCGAGTATTTTCTTCAGCCCACACCCCTGCAAGACCGGAGGCGGACCAATGAATTAATCGACTGCTAAACGCCAGATAATTTTTTCCATCCACTTCATTAATTGCATTGGGCCTAATTAATTTTAAAATGGTTCCATAAAATCGATTGAACGGAATAGAGCCTCGCAACTCAGCTGTGCCATCTAAAATACCTATTTTAGAAAAATACACTTCTTCATTGTCAGAGCCACCACCAATGTGGGCGTCGCTTGAGCCTATGAGTCCAAACTTATAGGGGTTGGTGATGCCTTGTTCAGCCAGGGTCAAACCTCGCAAGTATGCATTTCTGACATAGCTTCCTTTTGGATTATCTATAGAGCCATCACCAGTTTCAAAACTTGCCCATTCATCATTTTTTGATAAAAAAGGATGGGTTTCTGAAGTTCCTTTGACCTGAGTTATTTCTGTTAATGGCTCATTAAGAGCACGCTTTTGGGCGTAATCTTGATCTATTGCAACTCCATTGAAATCATTCAACATAAACATAAGGCCACCTGAAAGGTTTGAGTTATGTGGATAGCTAAACTTTCCACTCCTTTGGCTCTGAGTCTATCCATCCAGTCCCATAACTTTTCTGGATCTTGACTATCAACTCTAGAAAAAAGCATAGCAGGCAAGTTCTTTGTATCACGAAATATTACATTGCGATGCAAAGTGTTGAGGATGGGTGAAGCGCTTCCTGATGTATATTCATAGCCAGCAAAAGTAGTAAAAGTACCGGGAACATATGCATGGTCCGCAGCCTTAATAGTCTCTTGCCAAACAGTTCTACTGACTTCATCTACTAAAGATTGATCAATAATGCCCTGATCCAAACCATCTCGAATCTCTATTCCAAAAGGCCTAAAAAGATTACTCCTCTTTATGACTGAAATTAATCCACTGTCTACAGAAGCATTAAGATCATGAAAAGGTTTTGCTAAGTCATAACGAGAAAATTTAGAGCTTGTGTTAGCTGCCTCCTTAAGCAAGCCCAGAAACAATGCATGATCAGTCACAGCATAAAAATCAAGTGGTTGGCTCAGTTGTATTTGAAATCCTGTAGGATGTGGGATTGCTTGCCCGCGAGCATATCGATATGCATCAGTAGGAGAATTAATTGTTCCAAAACTATAAGCATCAAAAGAATTTTCTGTGTGAACATGTAGATCTCCAAAATATGCATTCCTATCCGGATTAGGAATAGACCTTAATTGAATTATTTCTGTACCAATTTGAAATTCTGGCGACATAACAGTATCACTAATGATAATGTCTTCCTCTTCAGAGCATGCAATAAGTAAAATGATTACCAACAAATAGCTTATGTATTTGGTCATCACTTTTTTTAACTACTCCCACTCAATAGTTACGTAATATATTTTTAAATTAAGATTTTGTTGATTCGAGATTTCGTTTATCAGCAGCATCCCAATCTTTAGGTAAAACTCTAGCAACAATAAGAAAGCTTATAACCGATGGAATGAAAATACAAAAAGTAACTGACATTGCATATCGCATTGATTCTAAGTCATTATAATTTTCTTTAAAGACATCTATAAGCCAACCTGCAAAAGTTGGGCCTCCTCCAAGAGCAACCATATTTAAGATAAAGAAAAATAAAGCTGTAGACATGGCACGCATTTTGATTGGTGCTAAAGTTTGAGCAATAGCGAAACTTGGGCCTAAGTAAACCCCAATAAAAACTAAAAATAGAGNACTCCAAAAAAGNTTCATTTCTACTGAATCAACCCAATAACTGATAATGCCAATTGGCAGACATAAGGAAATTGCTATAGCAGGCAACCATCCATAGGCTCGAATATCTCTTTGTGCCCATTTATCAGCAAGTTTTGCTCCAAAAAAAGTACCTCCAACATAAGCTATGCCATTTATTATTCCTAAAATAATTACTAGTGTTTGAAAATTAAATGTAGGATCTAAAGCAATTAAAAACTTCGTATGAAAAGCTGAAGTGGCATATGNTGCAAACGAACCAAAGGCTATTCCAAAACACATAGCCCACCATGCAGGAATTTTTAAAAGGGTTCTTAGTGATTCTGAAAATGGCGGTTGANCTATTTCAACTTTTTCATAGAGCTCCATTGCTCCCCTTACTGGCTCTCTTAAAATTAATCTAACCAAAACAGCAAGGGCTATCCCAGTGAGACCAAGAAAAATAAAGATTCGTCGCCAATCTACATCTTCATTTGAGCTTCCTAAAAGTGCTGCGGTCGCAAAATAAGCAGCCATTATTCCTAAAGGTATCCCCATAGAATAAACACCAAGAGCGCTTGCTCTTTCTTCTTTTGAATACATATCAGAAATAATTGAATGGGATGGCGGGCTTCCACCAGCCTCTCCAATACCAACTCCCATTCGCGCAATAGCTATCTGTAAAAAATTATTTGCCAAGCCAGTAAGTGCTGTGAAACCGCTCCATGTAGCTAATGCAATCGATAATATATTCACCCTATTNTATTTATCAGCCAACCAAGCAATAGGAATTGCAACGGTTGTGTAAAGAACTGCAAAAGCTAAGCCTATGAGTAAGCCTAATTGTGTGTTCGTTAAGCCTAGATCTGCTTGAATAAAAGGAGCGAGAATACCAACTATTTGGCGATCAATAAAGTTAAAGCCATAGACAATAGTTAAAAGTAATAACACTAACGCTCTATAGCTTTTTCTATTCATTCCCACTCA
>JGI26063J44948_1000502_pt1 | contig 10204 bp, 7 predicted proteins | sample MarorgKNORR_S2LV_4_FD_44948 | JGI IMG/M metagenome (IMG submission 44948) | reverse complement strand
GTGCAATTGGACGCTACGGCTGGCGCCGCCCTAGGATTACTCGTTCTCGGCTTGCTGCCTCTAAGCAGCATGGCCATAGAACCAATGGAATTACAACCAACCTGGCCCGGCCACGGATGGCTCATCGTTCTAGCAATACTTTGTCAGGTAGCCGGCTGGCTGGCCATTGCTCACGCTCTTCCGCGTCTACCAGCGGCACACACTTCCTTCGCCATCCTACTGCAGCCTGTACTGACACTCGTTTGGGGTTATGTCATACTGCATCAGGAGGGCCATTCTCAGAACCAAGTCATCGGTATCTTCCTTGTGCTGGCTGCTATCATAGCAGTGACTCTGTACGGCTCAGTAGGCGGATCGGAAGCGGACTGATTACTCGGTGGAGTCCGGTGGCGCAACCTTCGCCATGTTCACTGTATACTCAATGTAAGAGATGGTTAGCCTGACCTCCTCACCGTCCTCGCAGTCGCACACTGTGCCCCAGATTGTGTAGACATCTACGCTAACGTCGATACGCCATTCCCCTGTACCAATTCCATTGTATTGCTCCCACAGTGCGAGTGCCTCCTCTTGCGTGCCTTCGAAACCAGTTATGTTGGGGAGGTCAAGTGTGTACTGATACCAGATCTTGTCCCACGGCTCTGTTTTATCGGCATCACAGTCCTGACTCATGGCATCGGTGTTCGACAGCGAGTACTGGTTCGACTTGTTGACTGAGGAATCGTAGACCTCCACCGTAACCTTGTCGCATCCCACTATGCCTCCTGGCTGCTCGTCCTCCTCTCCCCAGTAGGCCCCGATATAGACGCTAGATATGTTACGTGGCAGTGGAATGCTCAGGACCACATTCTCGGTGGCGTCGTCATTCACGAAAAAGGACTGGATATCGGTCTGGTTTCGCTCCTCGTGGGTAAACACCCACACATTCACTTCGGGTTCGGCCTCCTTGTCCGGCATGACCATGTCGAGGACAGCCGGCCCGGCTACTACAACTGCTGCAACCAGCATAGCTACACCGAGCACCGCTGCGATGACTACACGGTTCCTAAGGGCGACTTCCGTGAGTGAGGCCACCAGTTCAGATGCGTCGAATCCTGAATCTCCCTCATCCCAGTCATCTTCGTCCCATTTCTCATCTCCCTCATATTCAAGCAGACGATCGTACAACTTCTCCTTGTCCCCAGTGTTCGAGAGTCCGAGCTCCTTGAGCTCGACCTTGAGCTCGGCTACAGTCCACTCGTCTATGGGTTCCACACTCTGAGATGGTGGTGGTACGAATGGAACTTTTGTCTGATAGATACTCTCTCACAGGCCTTTGTACTGCCTTGCAGCAGCCCGATTGAGGTGTACAGGGCGAGAGATAAAAGCGAGGGGATGGGATGCACTCAGCGAGAACCTGTCGTCCCTGTACGGAGGCCCATCGGAGCCGGCAATAAATAATCGTTGTGAGAAACTGCCGCAATTTTGGGTAAAACGATGTATTGCAAGCCTGTTAATGTACAGTGAGCACTTCCGGGCCGCCTTCGGTAATGAGCACCGTGTGTTCGAACTGTCCGACGTCTCCTCCATCTGCATCGCGCAACGCGGCGTAAATCTCTAAGAAACGAATAGAAGTGAGTTTCTTGATCAATGCGTCCCACTTTCGACGGAGCGCTTCTGCTTCCTCCTCGGGAAACGGCCTCTCCAGCAGCGGATAGGCCCANCTTTCTGCGAAAGGGAGGGTGTTGTAACGTTCCTCGATGTATCTAGCCATGGTCGCACCGAGCGGCTTGACCTTGCCCTTGGCCAACGCCTTGCGAATCTTGGTATCACCAGTAACCCTCAGGATGTTTGACGAATTGGATGGAGGAACGTTTTCCACCATCCCCGATCCACCAGTCGTGTTGAAGGGCTCGACGGCGTATATCCCACCGATTTCGGGAGAGCCCTTGAATCCAGAGTTTTTGGAACCGCAGGCGTACGATGGAATCGAAGTCCCGGCGTGCAGGTTCCAACGCTCCAACTGGTGCCCACAGAGGTTACGTATCGGCTCGAAGCCAGCATCCTTTGCAACCTGCCCGGCGGCAGCGCCGATCTTGTGCCAGGGAGTGCCGGGATGCATCTTCTCGATGGCGGCATCGCGCGCCTCCTCGGCTGCACGAATCTGTTCGGTGTGGTTGCCACCCCCACCTACTTCGACAGTCAGGGCATTGTCGGCGACGGCGCCATTGATGTGTACTCCAACATCGAGTTTCACCAAGTCGCCCTTCTCAAAAATCATCTCGCCCTCGAACCCCTCGGGCGGATTCAACAGGCTGTTAGTCGTGTAGTGCGCAGCCATGTCATTGACTGAGATGGTGACCGGAAACGCGGCATGGCCACCATGCCTCCTGATGAAGCGCTCTGCGGAATCAATGACATCGTTCCAGTGCTTTCCAGCGATAATCTCTCCCTTGATTCCGTCCAAGGTCCTTCGTGCGACGTGACCGGCGTCCCGCCACTGCTTCAGGTCCTCTTCCTCAACCATGATNTGACCTCTAATTCGCTAACTAACCCTTCTCTGAGAACCTCGATATCCCTTGACTCGGTTGAATCATAGACTGAATACCACACTATCAATGTACTGGGGCTTCCGCTCGGACAAAATCCAGACACGCACCCGATAGTATCACCGTCGTCTGAAAGGAGTCGTGCAGCTTCGTCGCAATCAGTTACGGGGTACTCGCCACTCCTGTTTGCGCTGGTCGCTGTCAGTGGACCGGTTGCTTCCAGCAGACGCTTGGCGAGCGGGTGAGCCACCACTCGGATGGCGACGCTGTCGCCACCGAGTCGGGAATCCAGTGTATTGTGGGCCCTGAGAATCACTGTCAGTGAGCCCTCGGGGAAGTTACCGAGTAGCTCCCNGACTCCATCGGGAACCTCGACAAGCGTTTCGGCCTGAGTCAGACTAGCGACACCGATGCTTACAGGCACGTCAGACNCCCGCCCCTTCAATCGATACAACTGGTCGAGGCAGGTGGGTTCTGGCAGGCAGCCGAGAGCAGGCTGAGTGGTAGTTGGATAGACGATACAGTCTCCTGCGAGCNCGCGCCGCACCGCTTCTTCCATACTCTCTCCTATCTGATGTGTTGCCTGCTCGCTGGCGGCAGCGAGTCTGCGTGCACCACGATTGAACAGACGATTAGGTCGATGTTGGACTGATGCGTGTGTCGTTGCGATATCCTAGCNAGATCGTAGGCTCCGAAGTACAAGTTCAGTACAGGTATGAGGTAGAGCAGCTTGCGCAGGGCCCGCGCATCCCACATCTGACTAGTCATGCCTGAACCGTCCTCGGCTACCACCGCGAGACCGAGCATGCGCTGACCCAGAGAACGTGAGTAGGCGACGCCAGTAAGCCTCCAGTATAGCCAGTGGGCCGCCAGCACCACGAAGGCCTGAGCNAGAGCGTAGTGGAAGTCCGCGGAGGACCACAGTGTAAGGTTCCAGGCATCGATGATTCTTCCTCCTGTGACAACCATCAGTATCGTCGTTACTATCACTACATCCACGGTGAAAGATGCNGTCCTTCTGACNCCTGAAGCCAGAATTGCACCGTCCGGCACCGACCAGTGACCCTGTTCGGAGGAGACAATCTGCTGGGCCAGCGTACCGCTACCGGAATTCATCTGTATTGGCGAGTCATGGTCCGACATAGGCACCCTCAGGCCATTCCGAGCAAGTGCCATGCCTCAAGGTTGCGACTCCGCACGTGTTCCAGCCAGGCAGCCCAATCTTCGTCGTAGCGCAGTGTTTCAGGGTCCCCGATGACGATAAGTCCGCGTTTGGCTCGAGTCAGGGCGACATTGAGCCGTCGAGAGTCTGAGAGGAAGCCGACGTTGCCCTGGCTGTTTGACCGCACGCACGAAAACAGGATGACTTCTTTTTCCCGGCCCTGGTAACCGTCCACGGTACGGACCTCGACCTCGTCGTATCTGGTGGGAACACTATCTCGAATTGCCCTGACTTGGCCGGCGTAAGGCGTGATGATGCCGATATCATCTTGTCTGAGCTCGCCACCGTTCATCAACCCCTCAAGCAGTTGAGCCACCCAGGAAGCCTCAGTCGGATTCTCCTTCGAGGTGCCGTCGGGGGATCTGACCTCCCCTCCCTTGATTGGCAGGAAAGCTATCGGACATTCCCAGTCTGGCCACAACAGTCCTGCAGGGGTGATTCTGTCTGAGGCCTCGACACCGTCCTCAAGCCTACCATTGTAGAAACGCTCGTTTGGAAACGCGGAGATTGCTGGGTGCATCCTGTATTGAATGCGCAGTAGATGGGGGCTGATTCCGACCTCCACCATACGCTCGAATAGCGAGCGACTTAACCCTCCATTTTTCGCGCGCTGAGAGATGACAGTAGGGGGAAGCTGCCGATGGTCTCCAACCAGCACAATCTGACGTGCTCCGCGGACCAGCGGCACCAATGCGGCGGGTTCGGTGGCTTGCGTGGCCTCGTCTATGAGGACTCGCGAGAATCTACGACCATCAAGGAGCTCGTGACCCGAGCCGATACAGGTGCAGCACAGCACCTGCGCACGATCTAGAATGTCATCACGCATCTGCGACTCTATCTTGCGGACCTCCTTCCATCCTCTGCTAATATCACGATGTGTCAAACCCTTNTCCTTACCTTTCATCCCCTTGACACGGCGAGAGAGTTTCTCATTAGACTCAAGCAAGTGATCGAGGTCGCGACGAAGTGGATGCTCCTCCATCTGGGCATCCATGGTGGCCTCGCGCAGGCTCTCCCGCACTTTGACTGGCTGTCCTAGACGAACGGTTCGTACACCGAGAGAGAGCAGTCCCTCCAGTAGATTGTCCACAGCTACGTTGGAGTCAGCAACAGCCAGAATGGTCCCGATGTCCTGCTTGGCCCATGCCTCGAGTATCCGAACTGCGGTGTGGGTCTTACCTGTCCCAGGCGGCCCCTGTATCAGAGTCATGCGACTGTCCATAGCCGCCTGAGCGGCTTCGTGCTGCACCTTGTTCAGATCGGAAGCCAGAGAGACAGGGCGCGCCCGGGCGCCTCCGAGTTGAGGGGCCAGTGAGGCAGTGCCGGCCGGGTCGTGGACCCCCCCGAGCAGGAGGTCTCGCAGTGGAGCACCACCGTCCTCCTCAAATAACGAGTTCAGAGCGTCACGCATCCTGTCGTGCGCAATTCTGTTGGCCCCCCTATCTATCCTCCAGGTATCCTTTCGCAGGTCGGTTGGGGGCTCCGGGAGAACGATGCGGATGAAGTGTCTGGAACGGTTGCTGACTATTGCGTCGACAGGCTTCTCAGAGAGTGGATTCCGACGACTTAGCATGACTATGTCACCCTGCCTGAAGCGATGCATTCCGAAGGCCTGCCGATCTCGTCGCTGCAGTTTGACGATACGCTGACCGAACAGCCAGCCATCGGTTTTCGCCACTAGGTCGAACAGGGCAATACCGTTTGCAGCGAGCCTGCTGTCAGTCCAATCTAGCAACCTCTTTTCTGTAATCGATAACTCGTCCTCCAATTCCCATCCTATCAGATTCAGATAGGCTTCATGATGGTCCTGACTACGATTGAAGCGCGCAGGCAACTCCTCAGACTCGTCTGTCACACCCCTGCGGCACACACTCCATCACATCACGATTCCCTAGATTTTCCTATCCATCGTCTGTGACAGTGAGCGACCAACTTCGGGTGAAGATTATACGGAACGTTTCAGCGAGATTGGCCATCCAAGGGGGGGTTCAGGGTGTTCGACCGATTCAAATCATGGCGAAAGCGAGAGGATGAGGGGGTTGAGTGTCCGCTTTGCCAGCAGCGCAACCATGAGGACGCTGAGTCCTGCTCACGTTGCTTCTATCAGTTGCAAAAACCCTCTCACCAACAGGATGCGTCAGTGGGTGACAAGATCGCCACCGACCTCTTCGACGAGCTTCTAGAGGAAATCGACGAAGGTGATGACGGCGAAATCATCGATTGGAGTAATGCGGCCTTTACTATGGATGAGGTTACCATAGATGTCAAGCAGTATGGTAAGGACGATTCAGTGGTCACGAAGCAGAAGCCCAGCTTCGCTCTCACCGATATGCATGATCCTAGCGACGCCGATGAGGAGGAATACGAACTCAAGCCCGAGGACGCCCCCGAGTTCGTCACCAAGTTTGAGGTCCCAGAGGTCGAGGCCGAACCACTTGAGGTCATCGAGGCCCAGCAGATAGAGTTGATTCAGCCGACCGCGGAAGCTCCTGAGAATGTTGAGGTCATCTCCGCAAGTGAGGTGCCAGACACTAACGGAGTTACGCCAGAGTATGTGAGCGATCCAGAACCCGAACTGGATGAGCCAGCCCTCTCTGATTTTACAGTCGACCAGTTGAAGGCGATGGCCAGTGAGCGTGGCCTTTCGGGCTACTCCAAGCTCAAGAAATCTGAAATCATAACACTACTAGAGACCGAGCCCGAGCCCGAGGTAGAGCCCGAGCCCGAGGTCGAAATCCCACCCCCTCCAACTGACTTACCGACTCCTCCGAGTCCTCCTACACTACCGTCTCCACCCGAGGTNGAAGAGGACCAGGAGCCGATGCCTATCCCNCCNCCTCCTATTATCCCCTCAATCCCAAAGATTCCAGAGCCCACAGAGACTCCGAATTATTGGCCGTGGTCACAGCAGGAGAAATGGTCAGACCGCAAAGTTGCCGGGCAGGTGAAGGCTGCGATGGAGGCGGCCCGCTCGAGGGATATAGCACAGGCTACTGTGCTCATCGACGAGGTCGGCCCGCACCTCGGCAATCGCTCCAAACTGATCTACCCAATTGGCGCCCTGCTCCAGCGTATAGGGCGCGGCAAAGCCGTCGACAATATGCTCACATCTTCTCTAACCGCACTGCCGAACGACCCCAATGTGGCCACTGCCAAGGCAAAACTGCGGCCCTGAGGCGTCCGTAGCCCTGATTGGTCATGACTCAGCCGCGAGGGGTGTGTTGAGGCGTGCGACTACTACCATTCGGGTTGATGAAAGAATGGTCCTGAGGCCAGCGTCGAGCGAGTTCCTCTCAGATTTGGTAGAGGCATTCGAGGAAACCTGGCCTGAGGTTAGCAGGGCAATGTCATGGATTAATCCGGACCTGCCCTTCGACACTCAAATAGAGGATTTTCTGGCCGAGACCGAACGAATGGGCAGGTCCGGTCTACTGCACCACTGGGTGATGGTCAGGCCATGGGATGGAGCCCTTCTTGGTTTGATAGGGTTTGACCAGGTGACCCGTTCGGGCAAGGCTGTTTGGAACCTCGGATACTGGGTGCGCAGCTCCGAGCAGCAGCACGGTTTCGCACGNCGGGCNATCGATGCATCACTGCGCTGGCTCGGAGAGGCTGAGAAATCGTCAGTAGAGCTCAAGGTCGANCCCCACAATCCCGCAGGACGCAGCACTGTGATGCGCACTGTCAGGGAGTGGAAAGGGGAGCGGTGCGTGGATGGAGATTCGGCGATAACTGTCGCCGGAGTCAGAACCCCCCACGAGTGCCACTTGGTAACCATCGGGCCGGGTCTAGGACCGGAATAAGAGACTAATTGGGTGCGACCCATTGAAAAAACCCCATTGGGTCCGAATTCTGCCCCAGTGGGGCAGGTAGAGTGAGAATGCCCCCATCCGAACCACGCCAACGCCTGCCGGATAGCGATCCGGAGGAGACCGATGAGTGGATGGAGGCCNTGCGATCGGTCGTAGCCTCACAGGGAGTCGNAAGAGCACGCATCCTGCTACACGAACTAATGGCCGAGGCGAACGCCTTGTCTGTCCCAATTCGACCATCTTCGCAGACGCCGTATGTCAATTCAATTTCGCTTTACCAGCAGCCGCCCTATCCGGGCGACCTCACACTCGAGTCTTCNATCCAGAACACGATCCTTTGGAACGCGGCGGTAACGGTTTCCGACGCCAACCGCCGACTCGATGGAATCGGTGGCCACATCTCCACCTACGCCTCAAGTTCGACGCTCTATGAGGTAGGCTTCAATCATATATTCAGAGGCAAGCAGAACAATGGCATCGGCGATGCCATCTATGTCCAGGGCCACGCCAGCCCAGGAATCTACGCCAGAGCATTCCTCGAGGGCAGGCTGAGTGAGGAGCAGTTACGCAACTTCAGACAGGAGGCCTACGGAGTCGGGTTGTCNTCATACCCTCACCCTAGGTTGATGCCAGAGTTCTGGGAGTACCCAACCGTCTCGATGGGTCTCGGCCCACTCGGTGCAGTCATGCACGCCAGATTNTGGAAGTACCTGCACCAGCGTGGATTAGCTGACACTTCAGAGAGCCGAGTCTTCGCCTTCCTNGGCGACGGCGAAATGGACGAGCCTGAATCGGTCGCCTCTATTGCCGTGGCAGGCCGAGAGCAGCTTGACAATCTTATTGTCGTGGTGAATTGTAACCTGCAGCGACTCGACGGTCCTGTTAGGGGTAACGCGAAGATTATCCAGGAGCTCGAAGGCCTCTACCGTGGCGCCGGATGGACCGTCATCAAGGTGCTGTGGAGCTCTAGTTGGGACCGTGTGCTACAGGGAGATCAGAACGGCGAGTTGTTGACTAGGTTTGAGGAGATAACAGACGGCGACTGGCAGCGGATGAGCACGCTTACTTCCGCCGAGTTCCGCACTGAGCTGTTTTCGGGCAGTCCGAGTCTTGAGGCGCTGGGCGCTTCGCTGTCCGACGAGGACATTGAGGGACTTACCCGCGGCGGCCACGACCCACTCAAGGTCTACGCCGCCTACGAGGCAGCTCTGGCAGCCGACGGCCCGGCAGTGATTCTCGCTCACACAGTGAAGGGTTGGGGGATCGATTCTTTCGAGGGAAGGAACACGACTCACCAGAAGAAGAAACTGGAGCTCGATGACCTGATTGCCTACAGGGACGCGCTTGGACTAACGATAGCGGACTCGGACCTTGAGGACAGCCCGTTCTACAGCCTCGACGACGAGTCAGACGAGGCGACATACCTGATGCAGCGAAGGGCCGCACTGGGTGGCCCGTTACCATCTCGAAACCCCGTCAAGATTAACCTAGATCTTCCCGGTCAGGAAGCCTATGCCGCCTTCGACGAGGGCACCCCAGCGGGACAGAAAGTCTCTACCACCATGGCGTTCGTCAGGCTGCTTCGCAACCTGATGAAATCGGAAATAGGAGAGAGAATCGTACCAATCATACCGGATGAAGGCAGAACCTTCGGGATGGACCCGCTGTTCAGCGAGTTCGGAATCTTTGCATCGCAGGGGCAAAAGTACACTCCGGTAGATCACACGATGCTGCTGAATTACAGGGAGTCCGAGTCTGGCCAAGTCCTCCAGGAGGGAATCTCAGAGGCCGGAGCCATCGCATCGTGGATTGCCAGCGCCACCTCGTACTCCAACGCCGGCTCACCCACACTCCCGTTCTACACATTCTATTCGATGTTCGGCTTCCAGCGCGTCGGTGACCAAATCTGGAGTGCTGCCGATGCGAGGGCTCGCGGCTTCCTGATGGGAGCGACTGCTGGGCGTACTACGCTCAACGGCGAGGGCCTGCAGCACCAAGACGGTCACAGTCTGTTGATGGCCTCAGCGGTGCCGTACTGCAGGGCCTGGGACCCGGCTTACGCCTACGAGGTCGCGACCATTATTCGACACGGTATAGACGAGATGTGGGGTCAGAACCTTGACGTATTCCACTATGTGATGCTGTACAACGAGAACCAGCAGCAGATGCCCAAGCCAGAGGGCGCGGACGAAGGCATAGTACGCGGGGCCTACTTGCTCGACGAGGCCAAGGGAAAGGGGGCTAGAATCCGACTTCTCGGTTCGGGACCAATCCTGAAGCATGTTAGGGAGGCTGCAGGCATTCTCAGTTCCGATTATGGAGTATCCCCAGAGGTCTGGTCGGTCACATCCTACGGCGAGATGCGCCGAGACGGTCTAACCGCAGAGCGACACGCCCGCCTGCACCCGCAGGATACTCAAACACCCTATGCCATGCAGTGTTTCGGTGACGATATCCCCACGGTCGCATCTTCCGACCACATCGCAGCCATCCCTGAGATGATCCAGCGCTGGGTTGGAGGTCGCTACGTGGTGCTGGGCACTGATGGCTTCGGTCGCTCTGACACCCGCGAGGCACTGCGCTCATTTTTCGAGATAGACACAAACAGTATCGTTCTTGCAGCGCTCTCGGCCCTAGAGCAGGAC
>JGI26063J44948_1000498_pt1 | contig 10225 bp, 13 predicted proteins | sample MarorgKNORR_S2LV_4_FD_44948 | JGI IMG/M metagenome (IMG submission 44948) | reverse complement strand
TGAAATTATTAATTATTGCAAGGAAAATATGGCTGGATTTAAAAGACCAAAAAATGTAATCTTTGGTGAATTGCCCAAAACATCTACTGGCAAGATACAGAAATTTGAATTACGAGAAAAAGCAAAGGAGTTATAATGGACCCCAAAACATATAAATTTGACACAATAAGTTTACACGGCGGACATCAACCGGATAAGAATTTTGGATCGCGAGCTGTTCCTATCTATCAAACAACATCCTATGTTTTCCAGGACACTGATCATGCAGCCGCATTATTTAATTTGGAGCAAGGGGGGCATATTTATAGCCGCATATCCAATCCAACAGTCGCTGTTTTAGAGGAAAGAATTGCTGCACTAGAAGGAGGTACAGGAGCAGTTGCTACTGCTTCAGGGCAAAGTTCTGTTTTTCTTACTATAATGACTTTGGTTAGTTCAGGAGATCATATCGTATCTTCATCACAGTTATATGGTGGCACGGTTAACTTATTACGTTTAACACTTCCCCGATTTGGTATTGAAACNACTTTTGTAAAACCAAGAGATACTGAAGGATTTAAAAAAGCTATTAAGCCAAATACAAAAATCGTATTTGGAGAAATAATAGGAAATCCAGGTTTAGAAATAATGGATGTTCCTGAAGTGGCAAAAATTGCGCACGAAGCTGGTGTTCCATTAGTAATAGACGCAACATTTAACACNCCATATCTTTGTCGACCTTTTGATCTTGGTGCAGANATAGTGGTGCATTCCTTAACTAAATGGATGTGTGGACATGGAACATCAATGGGTGGTATTTTAGTTGAAGGTGGAAAGTTTGATTGGACGCAAAATAATAAATTTCCAACAATGACTGAACCATATCCAGGATACCATGGTTTATCCTTTGCAGAAGAATTTGGACCTATGGCATTTGTGATGCGTGCAAGAGCAGAAGGAATGCGTGATATGGGACCATGCATGAGCCCAACTAATGCTTTTAACATCCTTCAAGGAATAGAAACTTTATCAGTAAGAATGGATAAGCACTTATTTAATACAAAAAAAATATTAAAATATCTTTCAAATCATGAAGGAGTGGAATGGGTTGCCCATCCAGATTTACCTGATCATCCTGATTATAAAATAGCTAAAAAACTTCTTCCCAAGGGAGCAGGTTCAATAATAGCTTTTGGAGTTAAAGGAGGAAGAGCTGCTGGAGAAGCCTTTATCAATGCTGTTAAGTTAGCTTCTAATCTTGCCAATGTTGGAGATTCTAAAACATTAGTCATTCATCCAGCTTCGACAACTCATGCACAAATGGATGCAGAAACAATGAAACTTGCAGGATTAACAGAAGATATGATTAGACTTTCTGTTGGCATAGAAGATGTTGATGACATTGTTGGTGATTTTGAAAACGGATTTAGAGCTGCAAAAAAACCCAGACTTGTTGTCAATAAATGAAGTTTAAAGTTGATAACAAAGAGGTTTTTGCCTCTACTGGTGGCCAACCTTTTGATAAAAATAAACCTCTTATTGTTTTTGTACATGGGAGCGGCCTTAGTCATATAACTTGGGTTCTTCAGACACGTTATTTTGCTTTTCATGGTTACAGCGTTTTGGCAATTGACTTGCCAGGGCATGGATATTCAGAAGGTCCTTCTCTTAAATCAATTGAAGAACAAGCAATATGGATATCTGATGTAATTGATGAAGTTGGAATGACTGAAGCATCTCTTGTTGGTCATTCACAAGGCTGCTTGATAACAATGGAATGTTCAGCTCAATTTCCTGATAAAATAAAATCTTTGAGTTTGATGGGTGGTGCCGGGGCCATTCCTATGAATCCTGAACTTCTTGATTTAGCTGAGAAGGGAGAAACTAAAGCTGTGGACCTTATGATGGATTGGGCGCATGGTCCGGCAGGTCATTTTGGTGGACATGCTGTTCCGGGATTGCACCATATTAATATTGGTGGAACTATCATTCATAATGGATCAGTGAAGAATGCCTTGGGTGTTGATTTTAGAGCATGTAATAATTATAAAAATGGATTTGAGGCAGCTAAAAAAGTTAAATGTCCAACCATCAATATTTTGGGCGATAAAGATAAAATGTGTCCAGTGAAGGAAGGTAAAAAACTAGCTGATAGTATTGTTGGATCTCAAGTTGAAATTATTCCTAACTGTGGTCATATGATTTTGTTAGAAGAAGCTGATAAAGCATTAGCTATCTTAAAAAAGTTTATAACTACCAATCATCCATCTAATTGAATTAACCAATAATCTCGTAAAAGTTTTAGGAATTCGAGCTATCGATAGGAGGCTTGTCAGGTCGTGTTAATTCTTCAAGTTTTCGCATTTCTTCCATTTGTTCAGCCTGCTCTTTTTCCAGACGTTTCTGTTTTCGGGCTTCGGCTTTTATTTTAAGTTTAAGCTCTTTTTGCATTTTGCGGTCTCCCGCCTTTGATTTATGATTGAAATGTATGCCCATGCCATCCTCAACAAGGCTTATACTAAAAAAAAAAATATTTTTCTAGAGTGTATTAAAAAAAAGCCAATTTCTGGCTAACTATGCAATAATTATTAAAAAAACCAACACTTTTAGTATAGTAATGCTCATACTCTGATCTAATAATCATTAGTTTTATATTTATGGATGATGCAAAAATATTAACTGGGCCTTCATTTTTGCCGCATGATAAACCTAAAAAATTAATTTTTATGCTGCACGGATATGGAGATACAGCAGACAATTTTATCCATATTGCTGAAGTATTACACCAGCCTGTCTGGCAAGCAAATTATTTTGCTTTGAATGCACCTTTTCTTATTCCCAATTATTCAATGGGCCGGCAGTGGTTTGAGTTATATCCAAATGGTGTGTACATAAGTGAGGCCGGTCCTAATGAAATTAAAATAATTCGTTCACAAGTTAAACTTGTTGTGCAACAAATTGAGCAAACTATTATTAAACAAAAAAATAAATATAATTTATCATTTCGTGATTGTTTATTGCTAGGTTTTTCTCAAGGAGGGATAATGACATTTGAGTTTGGTAATTTTTTTCAGGATCAATTGGCTGGGTTGGTAGTTATATCAGGAAGAATTATGGAGCAGAATGAAATTACGAACCAATATGTATTGCAAACACCCATATTCATTTCTCATGGTGATCAGGATGATGTCTTACCCATTAAGAATTTTATTAAATCTTGTGAATATTTAGAGAAAAATAAATGTATTTTTGAAAAGCACTTATTGGCAGGTGATACTCATACAATTTCTCCTAAAGCAATAGATTTATTGCAAAAATTTATTAAAAAAAATCTATGATGTAAGCGAATTATCATATTATATATTTAGTAATATAATATGACTTTGAAGAGTAAAAATTAACATGAGTGCTTTTGGTAATCCTGCTTTGGTGTTGAACGCGGATTTTCGCCCTTTAAGCTATTATCCTCTTTCTTTATGCTCATGGCAGAATGCTATAAAATCTGTTTTTTTGGAGCGTGTTTTTATTATTGAGAATTATGATCAAGAGGTACACTCACCTACAACAACTTTTCGTTTACCGAGTGTTATTGCGTTAAAAGATTATGTGATGCCCCAACGCAAACCGGCGTTCACACGTTTTAATGTTTTTTTGCGCGATAATTTTACGTGCCAATACTGTCATGATCGTTTTTCCGCAAACGAATTAACTTTTGACCACCTTGTACCGCGGTGTCTAAATGGAAAAACAAAGTGGAACAATGTAGTATCTGCTTGTACAAGTTGTAATTTAAAAAAAGGTCGACGTTTGCTTAAGTTTGTTGATATGAAACTGATAAAAGAACCAATGAGGCCTTCTGCAATTCAATTGCAAAATAATGGTCGCAATTTTCCTCCCAACTTTTTACATGAAAGCTGGCGGGATTATTTGTACTGGGATACGGAGTTACAAAGTTAGATTTTTTTTGATACTGCTATGGCTGTCTTGCATCCCATCTCAATAAACTTAGTTAGTATAGTGTAGCCAGGTGTTTTTTCTGCGTCATGGGCAATACCAATATCGTGATGCTCTAATTCATCTTGTGCAAATTTTTTTATAGTAGCCTTTAGTTTTTTATGATCCCCTTTTAATAAAGANAGTTGTTTGTGGTAATGNTCCCCAATAACTTTTTCCACTGCTACCGTACACGCCATTGCCGCTTTTTCCCCCATCATAGCTGTTGCCACCCCTAAAAAATAACCGGCAACATTCCATACAGGCAATAGTGCTGTAGGGCGAACACGATGATTGAGAATGAGCTTTTCAAATGTTTCAATATGTTCCTGTTCCTGATCAGCCATGTGTTTTATCGTTTTGCCAATTTTAGATTTTTTACCAAATATAGCAATTTGACCATCATAAATACGTGTAGCCCCAAATTCTCCTGCATGATCTACGCGAATAATTTCCTCTAATATGCTTTGATCGGTCAATACTCTTTCTTTTCTTCTGCTTGTTTTTCGCTTGGAATTAATAGTTTGTTTTCGTGCCATAATAATTTTTGAAAATAAATATAGTATTAATTGTAAAGATAAACAGAAGAATAAAGGAGTTAATTGTAGCGGCAGATAGCCCCATTATTGACCATGTAATGTCACTACAATTAATTATAGCCTGATTTTCTATTTGTTGTTTTAAGCTTTCTATTGANTTTGTTTGATTGAGGATTCCCGAACAACTNGNAGGNCCAGATAAAATTTTTTGCTCAATACCCATATGCCATACTGCATAAAACAATCCATAGAGAATTGCGNCATGNCTCAATAAATATAGCCACATGCTTTGAGATTTACGNAACANATAAAACAAGATAACNATAANAATAATCGCATAATACGGATGNCGTTGTTTAAGNCACATCTTGCATGGAGNTAAATCAAAAAGNTGCTCAGCAATTAATGCACTAGCAATAGCTAGCAAACTGATAGAAAAAAGTATGCCTATCCAGTGTCTAAAAATAATCATTACAAAAATTTTAATAACACTATACTTCCTACAAGTAGAATAAAAAATAAAGTTGCCAAAAAATTGAAATACTTATCAATTAGGCTTTTAATCATTTCACCAAATATTTTTAGTAAAAGGGCTAATAAATAAAAACGAAGTCCCCTGGCGATAATGGCAACACCAATAAATAAAAAGATATTTAAGTTAAAAAATCCACTTGCAATTGTAATAAATTTAAAGGGGAAGGGAGTAAAACCTGCGCCTAGAACAATCCACATTCCATATTGATTATAGTATACCTCAAAACTGTTGAATTGATCAGATAAATCATAATATTCCACAATGAGAGTGCCAATGTTGGTAAAGAAAAAGTATCCAATACAATAACCTGCTACTCCTCCAATCACTGAACTAACGGTGCAAATAAATGCATATGTCCAAGCCTTTACTCGCTTAGCGATTATCATTGGAACAAGGATAATGTCAGGAGGAATTGGAAAGAAAGAACTTTCTGTAAAAGATATCAAGACAAGGAACCATGGAGCTTTTGGATGACCGGCTTTGTCTAGAGTCCAATCGTATAATTTACGAATTAAATTCATTGTAAGTTTTGGTAGGAGTAGAGGGAATCGAACCCACACCACCGAAGTGACCGGATTTTGAATCCGGCGCGTCTACCAGTTCCGCCATACTCCCTTTTAATTTTATCTACGTTTATTTGGTTTTTATATTTAAGTCTATCAAGTTATTATATAAAGTTGCAAGTGAATTGCAATCAAGGTGCAATCAAAAAGAATCCGCAAAAAAGGCATAATCCATGAAAGTATTGTTGACAGGAATTTTTTTTGTTTGTCTCAATACGTTTACAGGTTCCTCTTTTGATACGATTACTAAATATTTAAGCATTAACAATTACAAATGGTATCATTATTACTCCATCGGCGGGACTGCAGCAATTATTCTATTTATTTTTTTCTTATTTTCTATTGGAGGAATTAAAAAACATTTAATGTTAAAACAAAAAAATTATTATTATTTGCCAGTTTTAAGAGGCATAAGTTTTATTCCAGTACTTTTAATTGTTTTTTTTTCACTGCAACATATACCAATTAATCTTTTTACTATGCTACTAATGACATCCCCCTTTTTTCTACTGATTTTTGCAAAATTTATTTTAAAAGAAAAACTTAACTATATAAGTTGGATTGCAATCATAACAGGATTTTGCGGCGTCCTAATAGTATTAAGACCTAGCTTGACAACTCTTAATATATTTATTTTTTTGGTAATCCTAGTCGCAGTCTATAATGCCTTTAATTTTACTATAGTTAGTAAATATTCATATATAACTAGTTCTTATGGTTTCACTTTCTATCAATTTGTACCCTTTACGCTTTTTTCCTATCTTTTTTTTATATTTGATCCCTTAATACCTTCTTTTAATGAATTAATTTTGTTTGTCAGTTCAGGAGTCCTCGTCATAATTTCTATGTGGGCTTGGAATGCAGCCTATCATATTGCAGGCAAATACAGCAGCATTATCAGTCCTTTTTTCTTTACCCAGATAATCTGGGCCACTCTTTATGGTAAAATTTTCTTTTCTGAACAATTAGACTCTATAGCAGTGATTGGCATAATTGTAATTGTTGTTTCTGGTACGGTAGCATTTTACAATCGTAATAAATAATTTTAATATAACTACATGACATTCGAAATTGCCAATTCACCATGTTCTTGGGGAGTTAATTATGCTGATTCTCCAAATAATCCAGATCCTAAAAAAGTATTTAGAGAAATTGCAGAGGCAGGCTATGAATTTAGTGAACTTGGTCCTTATAGTTATTTGCAACCAGATCCTCAAAAAATACTAAATTTTACTGAAAATCTTAATTTAAAAATTATAGGGAGTTTTATTTTTGATAATTTGCATATTGAGTCAGAACATCATCGTATAAAAAAAACTATTAGCAAGAGTTGTGCTTTACTGGAAAAGATAAACAGTAAAGTATTTGTTATTATAGATCACATAACAAAAGAGCGGATGGAAACATCTGGAAACCAAACACTTTCTGTGAGTCTTAACAATAATGATCATAAAAAAATGGTAAATTTTATAAATGAAATTGCAAATATGTGTTTTGAGGAATTTGGTATATTGCCAGTTTTGCATCCTCACGCAGGAAGTCATATTGAATATGAATACGAAATTGATAGAATTTTAAATGATGTAAAATCAGATCATTTAGCTTTGTGTCTAGATACTGGTCATTTGCATTATTGCAAAGTTGATCCATACAAAGCGATTACAAAGTATTCAAGCAAAATCAAACATATGCATTTTAAGGACATTAATCAAAAAATTCTTAATACTGTTTATGAAGAAAAAATAGACTTTGATACCGCTGTAAAAATGGGTGTATTTTGCCCTTTAGGATCCGGCATAATAGATTTTAAAAAAGTCTATAAAAACTTGGATGAAATTTCCTATAGTGGTTACGCTACTATTGAACAAGATATAGATCCCAATGAAGGTTTAGATCCGCTTCAATACGCTAAAAAAAGTTTAGTTTATTTAAATAATTTAAAAAATTGATTTTACTTTTAATTGATAACTACATTCCGCAAGGTGAAGAACCTTCCTCGTGTTCACCATGTTCTTGAATTTTAATTTGTAAACCCTGATGATTTTTTGAATGGAAATGATCCAAAACCAATAATAAAAAAAATAGTAATAAAAAAATAATTGTAATATTTTGTTGTTTCCTCAACATGTTTTAACTTAACCTCTTTAGTGTAGCCCAAAACTAGGCCTTAATTTTACTCCGAAATACGATCCAAGAAACGCAAAACCGAACCACAACCAACCATGCAAACTTCCTGAGGCAATTCCACTAAACAAAGCGCCAATATTACATCCAAATGCTAGTCTAGCTCCATATCCCATAAGTATACCACCTAGAATAGCCGCTAATGAAGATCGTAATGAAATCCTAATAATTGAACTTCCTTTTCCCGAAAGACTGGAAGCTATAAACGCTCCAAGGATCAATCCAATATTAGTAAGAGACACTGAATCATTTAAAATACTTTGATGGAGTGCTCGTGATGGATATGCCCAGGTCCAGTATTCCCATTGAGCTACATTAACTCCCAATAGGGTCGCAACTTTTGCCCCCCACAATCCAAATGCAAAAGTAACGGACCAAGGGTGCCCTGCAACAAAAAGGGTAAACATATTCAATAAAGCCAAAGCCACAGCTCCCCATAATAATGGCCACCTTCCTTGCAAAAAAACATGAATCATTGACTGATCAGGTTTAGTATAAATTTTAGAAATATTTTTATGATGCTGTTTCTCAAAATAGATTGTCATCCAAGCAATAAAACCAAGAACAATCCATTGTATAATAATTGCTTGCATAGTGTTCATGTAGGCAGAGAGTGATATTGTTCCTAAAGAAGGTAGGGATAACCACCAAGGCAAATGCAGAGTTCCCAATAAGGAACCTAAAATAAAAAAAACAAGTGTAATTAGCATACGGGCGTTTCCGCCACCGACGGTGAACAAGGTGCCTGATCCACATCCACCCCCAAGTTGCATTCCCAAACCAAACAAAAATGATCCAATGATTACTGAAACGCCAATTGGTCCAAGAGCTCCAACAATATTATTTCCAAACAGACTTTCGCTACCCAGAAAAGGAAGAATCAATAAAATAGCTAATCCTATAGCCAATAATTGTGAACGAACACCATTGCCATTTCTTTCAAGGATAAAATTTCTCCATGAACCTGTAAAACCGAACGCGGCGTGATAAAGGCTCACTCCCAATCCAAAGCCAATGATGAGTAAAAGAAAATGTTTTACAGAATAGTTAATAAATAGAAACGTTAGACCGCAAATCAATAACGCTATGCCTAATGTTAAGGCTGATTTATCAATCCTGGATTGGTGTGGAATTTCTTGATTCATTTAACCTATCAAATATAGGAGTTTTAATCACGCTGCACTTAATAATTATTTGAGAAGGAAAAAAATATTAGTGCAGCGTGACATAGATGGAACGGCTATATGTTATTTTCAAGCGGTCTAGCAGGATCTGCCGTCCACTCTACCATTGAACCATCATAATTCTTGACATTTTCATGACCAAGAACTTCACTGAGAGCAAACCATGCCACGGTTGCCCAATGGCCCGTGTTACAATAGGCAATTTCACCTTCTGTAGATTCTATACCTACTTCTTTAACTAGCTGCGCTATAGTAATTGCGTCCTTAAAGAAGCTTGTATTTTCATCTACCAAAGTTTGCTGTTGTAGATTGAAGGAACCAGGAATAGTTCCTGCTGCTAATGCCTTACCATGTTTAGATTTTCCTAAAAACTGCTCTTCTGGTCTAGCATCCACCAGGACAGATGAGTTGTTTGCTAAAGCATTGACCACATCTTCTGTTGTTGCCAGATATTTCGACTGGAAGTCAGCTTTAAATATTGCTGTTGTAGGATTAACAGCACCAGTTTCAATTTGGGTCGGTAACTGCTGTAACCAAGCAGCATAACCACCATCAAGAATGGAAACATTGTTATGACCGAGTACTTTGAAAGTCCAATAGACTCTGGAAGCACTGCCAAAATCAGACGAACTTACTCCACCGGGAACAACTATAACATGGCTATCATTACCAATGCCTAGTCCTCCAATTAAAATCTCAAGATCCTTAACAGGTGGAAGTTTGCCTACTATCCCATCAACAGTGGTACGCCAGCCATCTTCAAGATAATTGCTGTAGACAGCTGTGGGGATATGGCTAACTCCAAAAGTGTCCTTTGAGCCACCGTCAATTTTGTTGCGTATATCCAGAACGACAACTTTGTCATTCACCAGATTATCACTTAACCACTCAACACTAACCAAGGGTTCAGCGGCAAATACGTTCAATGAAAGTAATATACCAATGGTATATACAGTTATTGACGCAATTAATTTATTTAATCGTATCATATTTTCTTTCGTAGGCATTTCAAATTTGGCTGATAACAATTAAATGTCATCGGAGTCGAAACCCAAAATGCCCCAAGCTTTAGTGATGAATTATGTCCATCTCTTTAGCTGCATTTTTAAATCGCCCGCAATCTGACTTTCAAATCGGCGAATAAAACATAAAATAGAATAATTTTCTGAATATACAAGAATTTTCTACGTAATTAGGGATATATTTTTTTAAATTAACAATATTTAGAATTATTTTCTATNTTATTAA
>JGI26063J44948_1000497_pt1 | contig 10227 bp, 8 predicted proteins | sample MarorgKNORR_S2LV_4_FD_44948 | JGI IMG/M metagenome (IMG submission 44948) | reverse complement strand
TATATACTTTACTCCTGGCGCGTTGGGTGGGATCAGAATTTCTGGGTATATACTCTTTAGCTAATTCTGTGAGGCTGATTTCAGAGGTTTTTGGTAAGATGGGAATAGAAATTGGAGTTATGCGGTTTGTGTCCCTATTGAATCCAGATATTGAAAAGAAAAAAATTCAGCGATTAATAGGATCGGCGGTCAAAATGACAATGGCTTTTTCAGTTGTGATCATGGCCGGACTATTGGTGTCATCCGGCTTTATTGTGACGCACATTTTAAAAGGACCTCCCTTATTGAAAATAGTGCTGATGGTATTTGCCATTGCCATACCCTTCAATGCAATCACCCTAGTTGTGGCTTTTGCCACACAGGGTTTCAAACGCCTTAAGTACAAAATATTCATTACCCAGTTTTTAAACCCTACCATCCTTCTAGTAGTAATGATCATCAGTTTCTGGTTTATTTCAGTAGAAGTTGCACTGATGGCACCTATGCTGGTTTCAAGTATCATCGGGTTTATCGTTATGTTTGCAGTGTTGAAAAAACTCACAGGAGTCAAAAACCGGCAGATACTAAAGGCACCTTTTGATCGGGAACTATTAGTATTTTCTTATCCGCTAATGTTTGTCACTATATTGCTGACCTTGATGCACTGGATGGACATTCTGATGCTGGGTGCATTCACCAATGCATCCACGGTAGGCCTGTACCATCCCGCCGCACGGACAGCAGGACTGCTACAGGCATTGTTGGCATCTTTTTTGAGCATATACTCGCCAATGATAGCGCAGTTTCATGCTAAAAGCGATCAAAAGAATATGTCCGGTTCCTATAAACTAGTCAGCCGCTGGTTGCTAACCTTTTCAATTCCAGTTGCGTTGATATTTTTGGTTTATCCTCAAAAGGTAATGCTTCTTTTTGGCGCTGAATATCTCCCTAGCGCAAATGTCTTAATTGTGTTGACCGCGGCGACCTTTATCCATGCTATTCTAGGGGCAGCCCAATCTACCTTGAGTATGACGGGACATACGCGCTTGTTGCTTTGGAATGCAATTGGGGCATTTATCATTAATATAATTCTGAATATTATATTAATACCCAATTATGGAATGATTGGTGCAGCCTGGGCAACGCTAATTTCTTTGTTTGTCATTAGCTTGTTGCGTGTATTGGAAGTTCGATGGATTTTAAAATTAACCTTTTTCAGCACAAAAATGATTAAACCAATTCTGGCGGGATCCATTACTTGGTGGTGCTTATGGCGTATTCATCCCATTGTGATGGATTATCACACTTTGGTAACTTTGTCTGCAGTATCATTAATCTCATTCCTGGTTTATGGAATTGTACTATGGGTGATGAGATTTGAACCAGAAGACCGGGACTTTTTGACCGGTTTGGGTATATTGAAAAATTCACTTAAAAAATGATATTGATTGAAGTTATCAATTAAAAATCCCTCAGTTATTACCGCATTTATTTTGCTCGTTATCGTTTGCGTCTTATTCAATCCTGTTATTTTTGGCGGAAAAACCTTTGGTTCACCTGATAGTTTGGCGCCGAAATCAACGGGTATTATCTTAAATAAAGTTCAGGAGAAAACAGGTGAATATCCTCTTTGGCAGCCCTGGANTTTCAGTGGAATGCCAACTGCAGAGGCTTTCACCAATATTTCAAACCTGTATTTCCCTGATTATTTTTTTAGAATATTTTTTATTCCTGGGAGGTTGATTCAGCTTGCTCATCTAATTTTCACTGGTCTAGGCGGTTTTTTTCTTTTGAAATATATTAGGTGTTCACCGCTTTCCTCATTCCTTGGTAGTTCTGCATTCATGATGATGCCCTTTATGATCACCATGGTTGTTTTTGGTCACGGTAGTCAAATGATGACGGCGGCATACATTCCCTGGATTATGTATCTGACCATCAAGATAATGCAAAAACCAATTATGTTAAATATTGGGTTTCTTGCGATTTTAATGGGACTCCAACTACAACGAGCACATGCACAAATAGCTTATTACACATGGATGCTTGCCGGAGCATATGTTTTATTTACCTTGATTTCCACTTATAAAGTTCCCGAAAAAAGAAATACATCTCTTTATGGACTCGGTGGTTTTGTTATTGCTGCTGTCCTAGGAATTTGTATTGCTCTACTAATATATCTGCCATCGTTGGAATATACACCCTTTTCTGTTCGCGGCGGAGGGACAAGTGGTGGCGCGGATTATAACTATGCCACCAGTTGGTCCTTTTCACCAAAAGAATTATTAACCTTTATTATTCCATCTGCTTTTGGTTTTGGGGGCCAAACTTATTGGGGTGATATGCCATTTACCGATTATCCAAATTATATGGGTATTATAATACTGGTGTTAGCGGCGATTGGTTTTGTACATCGTAGAGATCCATTCATGTGGTTTCTACTGGGCACGTCCATATTAGCTATCTTTATATCATTTGGAAAAAATCTGAGCATCATTTATGATTTGTTTTACAGTTTTTTCCCATACTTTAACAAGTTTCGTGTTCCTGCGATGATATTAATTCTAGTGCAGTTCAATACATGCGTGATGGCTGCACTAGGACTAAATTACTTATTAACAATTCATAAACAGGTCATTCCAAGATGGTTTTGGACCTGTTCAGGAGTGCTAGTATTCTTTTTATTGATTCTAACCCTAGGGCAATCATTTCTTCAGCAATTGGTTGCATCAGGTTTTACACCACCCCGAACGCAAGATCCCCGCGCTATCCAAGCAATCAATGCATTGCGTTGGGATATGTGGCTCAAGGATGCGTGGACAATGGTGTTAATCCTTGCTGCATTTATTGGATTAACCTGGGCATTCATCAACCAGAAGATTACGGAACAGGGATTTACTATTGCTGTTACAATATTGGCATTAACGGATATCGCTATAGTAGATGGAAAAATTATCCAACCCGGTAAACAGTCTGGTCGGGCTTCTCAATTAATAAGCAGTTTGGTCATTGATAGATATTTCCAACAAGACCAAATCACAAAGATTTTAACGGATGATAGTGAAAAACCTTTCCGTTTTTATCCCGCAGGTTCACTTTTTAGCGAAACACGGTTTCGTGCCTTTGGGCTTGAATCAGTAGGCGGTTATCATCCTGCTAAACTTAAAGTCTACAATGATTTTCTGCAGAGAACAAACAATGCCAGTACACTACCGTTGATGCGTATGTTGAACGTCAAATATCTGCTAAGTTCGCAACCAATTAATTTTCCAGGGCTGATGCAAATTAGGCAGGGGAAGATGAAAACAGGTCGAGGGAATATGCCTGTTACCTTGTACGAATTAGAGGATTTCCAACCTAGGGCATGGTTTGTAAAGAATGTGGAAGTTTATGCGGGGAAAAACTTGCCTTGGGGCGCTATCACTGCCCAATCGTTCGATCCTGGGCGAACTGCTTTTGTAAGCCAAACTTATATTGAATCAAACAGTTCTTTTACTTTAGGAAGCGTGACCGATATACAGTATTCATTGCATGAGTTGACAGTCCAAACCGAATCTACAACGGAAGGTTTTTTAGTAATCAGCGAAGTATATTACCCTCTACGCTGGAAGGCAAAGATTGATGGTAAAGAAGTAAAATATTTCAAAACAAATGGAGTAATTAGGGGTTTAATTGTACCACCAGGAAACCACGAGATTAAATTTATTTATGACAGGTCCTCTTTCAGAAAAGGCATCACCATATCTATCGGGGTATTTCTTTTATGCATTGGGATCATTGCTTTCGGTTTGGTTAAATCGCCGGCATCGTAATGGATCCCTTTAAACATACGGGCAATATAAAAGCAGGCCTGTTTATTATTGGTTTTGCGCTTATAGCTGGGTTGTTGGGATATACCCAACACATAGTGAATGAGTTACGAGAAGACAATCGTGAGATAGTAAAACTTTATGCCGAGATCATTGCAAAAACCGTATCTGATGAAAGTGACGCTAACTTGAATTTTGTGTTTGACGAAATTATTAAGAAAGTACAGTTCCCAATTATTTATTCAAGTGCTGACGATAAACCGATTTATTCAAAAAATATAGCTGGGGAACCGGCAATTGAAGAGCTAATTAAAATACAGCAAACAATGGATCGGCAGAATAAACCCATACCGTTGCTTTTTACTAATCCAAACACAAGTGAATCAATAATTATTGGCCATTTGCATTATGGTGATTCGAAACAAATCCGAAGATTAATGTGGTTGCCCTATCTGGAAATTGGGGCAGTAGCGTTATTCATATTATTGGGATTTACTGGTTTTACAATTATTCGGAACAGTGAAAAACGAAATATCTGGGTAGGAATGGCGCGTGAGACAGCCCACCAATTGGGTACACCAATTTCAGCGTTAATGGGCTGGATAGAGTGGCTTAAAACAAAACCAGAAGATGGGGACAAAATCCTGAGTGATATGGATCTTGATTTGAATAGACTGCGGCAGGTCAGTGATAGATTTAGCAAAATGGGATCCGAAACGAAACTAGAGGAAATAAATTTATCTGAAATAGTAGAAAAAGTTGTTTCATATCTGGACCGGAGATTGCCCTCAATGGGAAAAACTGTAGAGTTAAGTAATGAGGTTGACCCCGAAATAAATATAAATGCTAATGGTGTGTTAATATCGTGGGCCATTGAAAACGTAATTAAAAACGGGATAGATGCAGTAGACAACAATGGAATAATTTGTGTCAAAATGAGAAAGAACTTTAAAAATGTAATTATACAGATAGAGGATTCGGGTAAAGGAATTTCCAGGAAAGACTGGCGAAATATTTTTAGACCTGGTTTCAGTAGTAAGGAACAAGGGTGGGGACTAGGTCTGTCACTTACATCGCGGATAATAAAAGAAATACATGGCGGGTCAATTAGGGTAGCCAAATCCAAAATTGGTNACGGCACAACGATAGAGATTACTTTACCACAACCAAATTAATTCCCGTTAAAGCAAAACTTGTGATTACTTATAACCGTCGGTAATTTTTTTCCAATAATTAGGAGATATTTGTGGAAATTCTTTATGCTTTTGCTACTAATCCAGATGCACCTCAGGGTGGTGGAGGAATTGCGGCTTTTCTCCCTTTCTTTCTAATCATGGTGATAATTTATTTTTTAATGATCCGGCCTCAAGGAAAGAAGCGGAAAGAGAAGCAGAACATGTTAGGTGCTTTAAAGAAAGGCGATAAAGTAATTACTATTGGCGGTATTCATGGTACCGTTGTTGGTATAAAAAATCAGGGTAAAATTTTCGTGTTAAAGATAGACAAGAATTTGAATATTAATATCAACCGGTCAGCAATTGCTGGATTAGCAAATAGTGTAACTGAACAGGACACACAAATAGAGGCTCAGAACTAATGGCTGTTTTGGATGTCGTGCAATACGGTGCCCCGATTTTGCGTAAAGAATGCAAACCAGTCACCGATTATTCTGTTTTACCCAAGATAATTGAGGATATGTTTGACACAATGTATGAGGAAGAAGGGGTAGGCTTAGCTGCGAACCAGGTTGGATTAGATATGAATTTGATGATAATTGATGTGTCTTACACTGATGAAGTAGATGAAGCACATATCTTCGTTAATGGGCAAATATTGGACAGTTTCGGAGAATCAGAAGTGGAAGAGGGTTGTCTATCAATTCCAGAAATAAGATTGCCTATTAAGCGTCCAGAAAGTATACGATTTAAATATCAACTACCAGACGGGTCGGATCAGATCGAAGAGTTTGGTGGATTACTAGCTCGTGCCATACAACATGAAATTGATCACCTGAAGGGTATTTTTATCATCGATCGCGTTTCTCCTTTAATGGCTTTACAATATAAGAAAAAGTTNAAAGAGATTGAAATGAGCTCTAATAAATCGAGAAAAGTCCGTAACACGAAGGAAAGTTTCGTTCTTTAATCAATATTGTTTATCTAAGACCTTTCACCTATCACCAGCGATGGAAACATCAACTGTTTCTGTGCGAAAATCAATAAACGTGGAATGGAGTAGCTCATGAACCTCGTATTCATGGGCAACCCGGCCTTCGCCGTGCCTGCGCTAGAAAAATTAGTTGCATCGGATTACCAAATTGTAGCTGTTGTCTCTAATCCACCTCAGAAAATGGGCCGGGGGAAAAAGATTCGCGAAACGGCAATTGCAATTAAAGCTAAAAGTATGGGTCTACATGTCATTCAAGAACAAGATTTAAAGAGTGACTATTTTGTGAGTAAGTTGAAGGATTTAGACGCCGATCTTTTTGTAGTCGTAGCATTTCGAATTTTACCGAACTCACTGATTACTATACCGAAACTTGGATCCATCAATTTGCACGGTTCGCTATTGCCTGCATACCGCGGCGCAGCACCAATTCAATGGGCCTTGATTAATGGAGAGGATGAAACTGGATTAAGTACATTCTACATAGAGCCTAAAGTAGATACAGGTGCGGTAATTTGTCAGGATAAGTTACCAATACACCCGAATGATAATTATGGTACTTTAAGCGAAAAAATGGGCATTCTCGGGTCTGATCTATTAGTAAAAACAATTAACCTTATTAAAAGTGGGGCCGCCAGCGCTATTAAACAAAATGATAACCAGGCAACCTCGGCCCCAAAAATTACAAAAGTCATGACAATCATAGATTGGAGCAGATCCGCTAGAGAGTTACATAATCTTGTACGTGGGCTTACACCGACACCCGGCGCAGTCACTATAATTAATGGTAAACGGATAAAAATTCAAAAAACTCGGGTGGGTAATGATGACAATGGATCCAACTATTTACCTGGTGAAATTACAGCCATTGAGAAGAGTATTGTGGTCGTACAGACGGGGAAAGGATATTTGTTGATTCACCGTGTGCAATTGGAAGGGAAAAAAACAATGGATATCGGTTCCTTTCTGAACGGCTTTAACCTGAATATTGGTGATAGATTCGGACTTTAATTTTGAATGCACGCTTATTATCATTTGAAATACTATTAGAATTTGAAAAGTCAAAGCGTTGGCTCAGAAATGTTCGCAATGACTATTTTGATATAAAAAGACCTCCCAGATCGGCCTGCGAACGTACCACGGTTTTGACCAATGAAGTGGTTAAATGGCAAAGACTTCTGGATACGATAATTAATGCTAACTTACATAAGCCTTCGGTCAAGCTGAAATTTCCTGTACGTAATTTATTGCGACTNGGAGTGTATGANCTTTTAATGGATGAGATTTCCCCTGATTATGCAGTTGTCGATAGCTATGTGAAATTAAGTAGGAAAAANATTGGTCCCCATATAACTGGGCTTATCAATGCTATTCTGCGAAAAATATCAGGTTCCGGCAAATATGTTTTCAATGGAAAGTTTCCTGAGAATATTGCTGTGGGGTTATCCTATCCCGATTGGTTGGTAGAAAAATGGGGTACTTATTATGGAATGGATGATACAGTTAGACTTTGTGAATATTTTAATTGTCCCGGTCAAATGATGGTTCGCAGAAATCGGTTAAAAATTGAGCATGAAACGCTGGTTCAAAAACTTTTGGATGATAAAATTCATGTTAAACGATTTCCTCGTTCCAAACATTATTATATTGTAGAAAAAGGGGCAGGTCTTTTATTAAAACACCAATTTTTTCAAAAAGGAATTATTTCTGTTCAGGATCGGGCCGCTGGGGCAGTAGTTGAATTATTAAATCCTCAACCTGGGGAAACTATTTTAGATGTTTGTGCTGCCCCAGGCACGAAAACATTTTATATTGCTGAAATAATGCAGGGTGCAGGATCATTGATTGCCACGGATATTAGTGGTCGACGCATGAAATTATGTGAAAAAGACAGTATGCGTCATAGTCAGACTTGGATCAATTGGAAGATAAATGATGCGGCAAAGGATGTATTCCCAAAGGCTGATCGAGTTTTAATTGATGCTCCTTGCTCTGGGACTGGGACAATTGGACAAAAACCGGAAATCCGATGGCGCAGAAAATTGAATCAACTGCAAGAATTCAAAATGCAGCAATTAGAAATTTTGAATAACGTTTCAAATTACGTAAAGAAAGGTGGCATGCTATGCTATGCAACATGCTCGTTGGAAAAGGAAGAAAATTGGGATGTAATCAAGGCTTTCCTTAATTTGAATAATCGATATAAAATAGATACTTCAGATCATTACTTGCCTAAAAAGTGGTTTAAAAAACCAGGCGTTATGGAAACTTTTCCACCACGCGATAAAGTAATTGGTATGTTTGCTGTACGCCTAAAACATATGGGAAAATGAATTTCATCAGGACTTTGGTTTCGATTGGCGGCATGATTGTCGTTTTTGCTCTGATTGCGGAATTTTTGGTCATGCCCGTGTATACACGACATAATCAGAATAGAATTATGATGGATGTACAAAATAAAATGCTGGATGAGGTAGTACGTCTTCTCAAATCTGAGAATTACAGATATGAAGTATCTGATACCCTTTATACAAACAAATTTCAGGTAGGTACTATAGTCGATCAATATCCAAAACCTTACACCCGGGTGAAAATGGGAAGGACTATAAGGTTAAAAATTGCCCAACCTGAAAGATCTGTGGCGGTTCCAAATCTGATTGGGCAGTCCCGTCGTAGTGCAGAACTTGAGTTAACCCAGATTGGGTTACTGATTGATACAGTGTACACGGAGTATAACCCAGAATACCCGAATGGTACGNTTGCATGGCAATATCCAAAGGCTGGTGATCGGAGAAAGAAAGGTATGGGTGTTCAGATNACAGTGAGCAAAGGTATGCCGCCTAATTTTTTCCAAGTACCGAACCTGATCGGCCTATCAATCAATAAGGCGAAAGAACTCCTGTTTAAATCGCGGTTAAAAGTCGGGAAGATTTCCTATCATCAAGATCAAGATTTGGTACCATATACCGTATTGGATCAATCTATTAAGGATGGTACAGTTCTTGATAAATCTACGACGATCAACTTGGTCGTAAGTGTGCTAGACATACAAGACATATTTAATAGTTTAAATAACGAACTCTAATTGATTCAACGAAGCGAATATTATCGTAAGATAATCCATATTTTTAATTTAGTGATTCCATTTACTTATTTATTTTTTCTTGAATCACGTTTCCAAGTACTCCGTATTTTGGTACCCTTAACAGTATTTGCAATTGTAATCGAGTATTTAAGAGTTCGTTCAGCTGTAATTAAAAAAATATTTAATAATTTTCTCATTTCAATGCTTCGTATACATGAAATGGACGGGAAATACACAGGCGCAACCTGGGTATTTATTGGTTCGACATTAACTATAGCAATTTTCCCCAAAGAAATCGCCGTAATAAGTTTAGTATACATGAGTTTAGGTGATACCATGGCTGGTCTTGTAGGAAGAAAATTTGGTAAAATAAAGTTCTATAATAAAACTATTGAAGGAACCGTAGCAGGACTGATTGTTTGTCTATTATCTGGTTATCTGATCCAGCTATCATTACCCTTAGTGGTGGTTATTTCTGGAGCGTTTGCAGCAATGATTATTGAATTATTACCAATACCAATCGATGATAATCTTTCTGTACCATTATTTGCCGGAACTATCATGACAATAGCAAGTACTGTCATAATATGACGTTTTTATCACCATCAATTCTATGGGGGTTGTTAGCAATTACAATACCAATAATTATTCATTTGATAAGTCTACGCCATACTCGGGATACTGAATTCAGTACCCTACGATTTATCAAGTCATTAAAGCATGAGACGATACGGCATTTAAGGATTAAGCAGTGGTTATTGGTCATCTTGCGCACGATTGCAATTTTATGTTTAATATTAATGTTTGCTAGACCATTGATGACTGGGACTTTAACCAGTAAACTGGCAGGATATGTTGAATCCAGAGCAGTAATAGTTGTAGATAATTCTGCAAGTATGGCCGTTCATACCGATGATGGCACTCTACTTGATCGTGCAAAGTCTTCTTTGCCTGCAATTTTAAAGGGTCTGGTGGGAAAAACTACTGTAGAATTATACCAAACTAATCCACCAAGAAAATTATTTAGCGGATCCCACGAAGAGAGTAGATCAATTATGACCAGAGTTAAAGGTATTGTACAAACAAATATGACCGATAATCTCTGGACTGTGATTGATTCTGTGCTGCAAACGGTTGAAGCCTCAGAACCTAACCGGGAATGTTTTATCATCAGCGATTTCCAATCAG
>JGI26063J44948_1000490_pt1 | contig 10295 bp, 9 predicted proteins | sample MarorgKNORR_S2LV_4_FD_44948 | JGI IMG/M metagenome (IMG submission 44948) | reverse complement strand
CCGCACCAAGTGCTTTAATCATTTGTCTACGTGACAATTCACGGTTGACAATTTTTTTCGCTAAATCATATTTAGGCATAATTTCCCCCAAAAATTTTTCTATTTGGACATAAGATCAAAATTTTTGTTATAATTCAATCAAAATAAACAGTATTTAGAAATTAGGTCTATATTTTTTACTTTTAAACCAAGGCTCTATTTCCTCTATATTAAAACCTGCTTGGAAAACTGATATATCCTCATATGGTTTGCCGACTATTTGAACGCCTGTTGGAACACCGTTGCTGGCTATTCCTGAAGGAATGGATAAAACCGGTAAACGACATAGCATGTTAAAAGGATAAGCCATTGTCCAACCAAGATCTGGAGAAGTGATTGGCTTGCCATTAACAATAACTTTATCTTTAAGTAAATTAATATCAGCTTTGACAGCAGGGATGGATAAAGTAGGGCATATAAAAGTATCGTATTTATCTATAATTGGTCCAAACTCCTCAAACATTTTTCCTGCAACTTCATTACACTCATACAATGACATACCTAAAGTTATGCCCATTGAAGGATGTTCAATTTTCTTCCCTTCCAGCAAAGCCTTATTTACGATTGTTGCCGTTTTTCCAACATCTCTTGCGTAATCAGTAAGTTTATCTTCGTGCTCCGGCATTAAGTCTGCTACTAAATGAGCAAAAAGATGCGCGTAATAATTATAACAAGTATCCTCTAATTCTTTTTTGTTCCAATTTATTTTTACCTCTTCAGCTTGCGCACCAAGTTCCTTACATTTTTCAATGATTTCAAGTGTATTTTTTTGAACTTCATTATCAACCTCAAAATAACCAAGATCCATTGAATATGCTATTTTCCAACCTTTGATATTTTCAAATTTTTCTGGAATTGTTAATTTAGGCTTTAAACTTGTAATATCTTTTGGATGCGGTCCTGACATAACATTTTGCATCAATACACAATCCTGAACAGATCTTGCCATAGGTCCAACTACACAATATTGATCATGGCTGAACGGGGCTTCCTGTGGATTGCGGCCATGTGGAGGCTTAAAGCCAACTAAACCACATGCGGAAGCAGGTATTCTTATAGAGCCACCAATATCAGAGCCTGTGGCAAGAGTTGAACAACCAGCTGCCAAAGACGCACCTGATCCTCCTGAAGATCCTCCAGGAGTGTAATCTAAATTCCAAGGATTTCTTGTTACACCCCATAATTTAGAGTGAGTAAAAGACGTGCAAGAAAATTCGGGGGTCGTAGTCCTTGCGTGTATGATCGCGCCTGAGTTTACAATTCTTTCTACATCGACCATGGTCTTGGTCGCAATATGATCTTTTAAAATTAATGATCCGTTCGTATTAGGCTGCCCCTCAATGTCTTCTTCGTCTTTTATTGCCAGCGGTATGCCTTCCAAGGGTAAAATTTTTTCATTACTTGAAAAATATTTGTCCTCAGATTTTTTGGCATTTGTTATTGCTTCTTCATAAAAGGTAAAATTATGTGCATTAATTTTTGAATTAACTTTTTCAGATCTTTCTATGATAGCTTTAGTTAGCTCAACAGGTGATAAAGTTTTATTTTTAAATTTTGATAAAGCTTCGGTTGCAGATAAGTAGTGCAATTCCATTGGAGACTAATAGGTTTATTTAAATAGACATTCAATTATTTTTTTCATATACATTTGCAATGCCATCGTTGTTTAAAAAGGTTCAGATCGCCTCTATTGATGAATTAGAGTCTTACATTACGAAATATCCTCAAACAAAATATATAGACGCTGTTCTATGTGACATATCAGGAATTATTCGAGGGAAAAGAATGCCTGCTAAAGACGCAAAAAAACTTTTTATCTCAGGAGTGCAATTTTGTTATTCTACTTTTTTGTTAGACGCTTCGGGATATTGCCCTAATGCTGAAGGAAGAGGTTTTACTGATGGCGATCCTGATGCAACTTTTTACCCAATAGCAGGAACATTGCAGCCAATGCCTTGGCATAAAGACAGTTTGGGACAAGTAATGATCACTATTCAGGATGATACTCGATACAATTCCATTGTAGATCCTAGAAATGTTCTGGCAAAAGTTTGGGAACAGTTCGATGATTTGAATTTAACCGCAAAGGTTGCCTTTGAGTTAGAATTTTATTTATTTGATTTAAGAAAAAATTTGAACGAGAAACCCCAGGCGCCAACTTCAAAACGCAATAAAAGAAAAAGCGAAGGCACTCAGGTTTATGGAATGAGTGAATTAGATGATTTTTATGACTTTCTTGAGGATGTAAACAAATTCTGCGCTGATCAAAATATTCCAGCAACAACCGCTTCTTCAGAATTTGCACCAGGTCAGTTTGAAATTAATTTAGATCATACATCCGATCTATTGAAGGCCGCCGATGATTCAGCCTTACTTCGTAGAGTCGTAAAAGAAACAGCCATAGTGCATGGATATGAGGCAAGCTTCATTTCTAAACCTTTTGTTGACCAAGTAGGAAGCGGCATGCATGTTCATACTAGCCTATTTGATCATGGCAATAACAATATATTTGAAAGTGCAAAAGAAGAGGGAAGTAAAGAATTAAGACATGCTATCGCCGGTTTACAAAGTACAATGTACGAGGCTTTCGCTATTTTTGCTTCCAATAAAAATTCATACAGGAGATTTGAGCCTGATCAATTTGTACCTGTAAATAATTCTTGGGGACCGAATAACCGATCAGTTGCTTTCCGAATACCAACTGGATCAAAGCAAGCAAGACGTATTGAGCATAGGGTAGCAGGGGCGGAGTCAAATCCTTATTTAGTTTTGGCTGTGATTTTAGCGGGTATTCACTATGGTTTGAAAAACAAACTTAAACCTTTGTCAGAACCTCGCATTGATAATGCTTGTGTTGACCGGGACCCTCAAATGCCAAATAATATTGAAGAAGCACTTCAATTGCTAGAAAATTCTCAAATATTGAAAAATTATTTATCTGATGAATATATAAAAATTTTTGTTGATTTAAAAAGAAAAGAACAGGAATCTTTTAATACTGAAATTTCAGATTTAGAGTACAAATGGTATCTTAATCTTTAATCTTTCCATCCAGAGTCAATAATTCTTTATATAATTCTACCCTTCTATCACGAAACAGACCCCAATTTCTTCTGAAGAGATGATCTTCCTCTATATTAATTTCAGCAGTAATAATTTCTTCTTTGTCTTTACTTGCTTCTGATAAAATTGCTCCACTACGATCACAGATAAATGATTTCCCATAAAAACCATTTGTTTGTCCTTTAACAGTTTCAAAACCAATTCTATTTGAAGCTACCACCGGCATAACATTTGCTGCTGCATGACCTTGCATTACTCTTTGCCAAGCTCCCGAACTATCATATTGGCTTCTTGGTTCATCTCCAATTGCTGTTGGATAAAATAGTATATCAGCACCTTTTAAAGCCATAATTCTTGCGGCCTCTGGAAACCATTGATCCCAACAAATACCAACACCAATATTTCCAAATTTAGTATTCCACACTTTAAACCCAGTATCCCCAGGATTAAAATAATATTTTTCTAAATATCCAATACCATCAGGAATGTGAGATTTTCTATAGTTCCCAAGAATTGTTCCATCGCTATCAATAATCGCAATTGAATTAAAGTATGCATTATTATCTTTTTCAAAATAACTAATGGGCAATACAACTTGTAATTTTTTAGCAATATCAGACATTTCTTTTAAAAGGGAATTATCATCAAAAGGTTTTGCTAAACGAAATATTTCCTCATCATATTCAATGCAGAAATATGGAGTTTGAAATAATTCTTGTAAAAGGATAATGTTTGCTCCTTTATTTGCGGCATCATTTATAATTTTTTTAGCTTTGGTAATATTTTCTTCTATTTCCCAACTGCAAGTTATTTGGGTAGCGGCTACTGTAACCTTCATTGATCCATTCTTTTTTTAAATTGTAAGTACTCATATAATTCTATGATTTTTTTACTAGCCCCTTTTTCAAATAAGGCGGGGATTACAGAGTGTATTGCAGCCATTAAAGATGCCTTTAATAGGCTAAAAGAAACACCTAAAGCAACAATCAAGTGCTTAATGTAACTTTCATTAGCATTATCACAGTGTTTTTTAGACTTAGTAAATATATTCATGTTTTTCAAATACTTAATGGTTGTTGTTGAGTAATGCAATGAACGTTTCCTCCTCCCATTGATATATCTATTCCATTAATAGCAACAATTTTTCTATCAGGAAAGGTTTCTTGTATAATATTTTTAGCATTTTTATCAGCTTTCTCATCATCAAATGAAGGCATTACTATTCCCTTATTAGCAATGTAAAAGTTGATGTATGAGCTTGGCTCATCATCATTAGGGATTAGTCTTTTATATGACATCTCCAATTCAATTATTTCTAATACTCTTCCTTTACTGTCCACCGAAGTTTTAAGTATTTCCAAATTTTCGTTAATTTGATCATAAAAAGTATCTTGTTTATTTGAACAGGAAAGTGCTAAAATTTTTCCAGGAGCAACAAAGCAAGCTATATTATCAACATGACCATCTGTGCCTTCATCTGTACCATTTTTTAACCATATAATTTTATTAACTCCAAGATAGTCTTTTAAATTTTCTTCAATTTGTTCTTTTGAAAGATCGGGATTCCTATTTTTATTTAACAAACATTGTTCAGTAGTAAGCAAAGTACCATCTCCGTCAGTATGAATAGATCCTCCCTCAAGAATCATATCATTTTTAAAATAGGTTGCATTTGCATTTTCAATCATAAATTTTGCAATTTTATTATCAGAATCATATGGAGAAAATTTTCCCCATCCATTAAATTCCCAATCTACACCACCTAGTTTTTTTTCTTTATTTAATAAAAAAATTGCACCACTATCCCTTGCCCAAGCATCATCATTTACAAAACTGAGAGTTTCAACTTTTTCATTTAATAATTTTGATGCGTTTACAATATTATTTGGATGAACAATCATTTTTACTTGTTCAAAATTTGAAATAGCGTTTGCAACATTTGCCCATGCTGTTCTTCCTTTTTCTATATCAAAATGTGACCAAGTGGGCACTTCGGCATAACTATTAAATTCCGGATTATCATGAGGCCATTGCATCCAGCAGCACTCATGCTGTTCCCACTCAGCGGGCATTATATAATTTTTGTCTTTAGGAGCCATTATTACTGGTATTGTAGTAAAATTATAATTTTTTTAAACTATAATTAACTATTTGCTAAATTATTTCTTTTTATTCTGTTTAATCTGTTTAATCTGTTTAATCTGTTTAGTATTATATTCAAATTTAAGGAGGTAATTTATGAAAATTATTAGGAATATATTCTTATCAATAATTTTTTTTGTAGGTAGTGCTGCTATAGCAGAGGAAGCACATTTATTTACTTGGGTAGATCAAGATGATGTTCCTTTCATTCAGTATTATATAGATAAATATGGAGCTGAACCTAAAACTTCAGTTTTTGAAGATGAAGATGAAGCTTTTGCAAAATTAAGAGCAGGTTATTCTGCAGATGTTTATGGACCATGTTCGTATGAAATACCACGTTGGAGGGATGCAGGCCTCATTCAAGCTATTGATGTAAGCAAACTTGAACATTGGGAAAAAATACCCTCTTCATTGAGAAATATGCCTGGTGTATATGATGACGAAGGAAAAGTTTGGTTTGTACCACACTTTTTTGGAAATACATCTGTTATAGTTAATACTACACTAGCACCCGAGTATGCAGGTGAGAATAATAGTTGGGATATTCTATGGGATCCTAAATACAAAGGTAGGGTTGGTGTATTGGCAGGAGCAGTCGACACTGTACCATTTGTAGCTGCACACATAGGTATAGATGCTTACACAATGACAGACAGTGAATGGGAAAAAGTTAAAGTTAAAATGATAGCTCTTGTTGATCAAGCAAGAATAATTACCAACGTTACGGGCGAGCTTGAAAGCGCGATGGCCCAAAGAGAGGTTGTGGCCGTAGAGGCTTGGAATGACAGCTTTAATAATCTTATTTGGGATGAAGAATTTACTGATAGTATTGAGTACATGCAGCCAAAAGATCAAAAGATCTTTTCATGGGTATGTGGCTTTGCACTCAGTTCCACAGCAGGTGGAGAAGTGCCTATAGAAAAAGCTTATGCTTTGATAGATTCTGGTCTTTCTATTGGCGCAGCTCAATTTTTGATTGAAGATTGGGGCTATGCACCAGCAAATACTGATGGTTTTGGAGTTGCAAGTGAAGAAGCTCTTGATCTAATCATTGTTGATATTAGTGATATTGATGCCTGGCTGGCCAATACTATTTTTCAAGAAGCAAATATCCCTAATTTTGAAAAAGTTGTTGAAGAATGGGAACTAATTAGAGCTAAGGTTTATTAGTTTTTATTGCTAGATAAAAGATTTATTATAACCCCCTTTGATATGAAAAGGGGGTTGTTGCATATGTTAGTTTTTTGACAAATCTATCACAATCCCAGTATTGTATCTTGGTAACAACTTCTAGATAATAATTTTTAATAAATTATGGCACATATAATAGAAAATCTACTCTCAAGAAATGATACAACAAAAGCTTACAGTTTATTATCACCTTCCTTGTTGTTGTTAATTTTTGTTTTTGCTTTTCCAATATTTTTCCTTGTGGCGTATAGTTTTTGGACTCAAGACTACGTATACGTTGATACAACTTTGACCCTTGAAAATTATAAGATTGTTGTAAATAAAGCATCCTACCATGCCCTTATTAAGCGTTCTCTAATCATTTCATCCCTCACCACTCTTGTCACAGTTCTCTTAGCCTATCCTATGGCCTACTTCGTTGCGTTTGTCGTTAAAGATCACAAGCTGTTATGGCTAATAGCACTCACAATCCCTTTTTGGACAAGTTATTTACTCCGTGTTTTTGCTTGGAAACTCATTCTTGGCTATAATGGTGTAATCAATGGAAGCTTGTCCAATCTAGGCCTAATTGATAACCCTCTTTCTTTTTTGCTTTACAATCCATTTGCTGTCTTTGTAACTTTGGCCCATGCATGGTCTGCATTCGCAATTCTGCCAATTTATGTATCACTAGAAAAAATAGATAGATCTCTACTAGAAGCAGCAGCTGACTTAGGCGATAGCGCCTTCAGGCGATTTTGGAGAATAACTTTTCCTCTTTCATTCCCAGGTGTTTTGGCTGCATCCATGATAATCTTCATACCAACAACAGGAGACTTTATTACCCCAAGATTGGTAGGTGGATCAGAAGGTATTATGGTAGCAAACCTTATTCAGGTTATGTTTGGGAAGGCGAATAACTGGCCACTTGGATCTTCACTTGCAATTATTACAATGACTATTGTTACACTGTCGGTGATTTGTTTTGTCGTGATATCAAGATGGCTCATATCAAGAATAAAATGAAAGCTACATCTAAATTTCTAACAGGTGAACGTGTACTAATAGTATATGCAATATTTTTTTTATTGTTCCTCTATATCCCAGTTTTATTCCTTCCTCTTTTTTCATTTAGCGGGTCTCAGTATATGACATTTCCCATTACTGACTGGACGTTAGAAAGATATGTGACAATGTGGAAGAAAACAAAACTACTTGAAGCACTTTATGCCAGTATTAAAGTGGGAATTTTTGCTTCTGTGGTCAGTACTATCCTAGGCATATTAGTAGCAAGAGCTATGACAAGATACTTGTTTCCTCTTAAACGGACAGTAATGGGATTTATATTATTGCCAATGGTTTTTCCTGAAATCATAATGGGTGTTGGGCTATTAATTTTTGTTATATTTGTAGGTATGCAATTAAGCTTAATTACTGTTACTGCTGGACACATATTAATTTGTTTGCCTTTTTCGACTGTCATCTTAATCTCAAGATTCGAGGGGTTTGACAGAAGTCTTGAAGAGGCCTCTTTAGATTTAGGTGAAAATACTTGGCAAACCTTTCGTAGAATTACCTTTCCTATTGTTGGATCCGGAATCCTTGCTAGTTTGTTGTTAACTTTTACAATTTCTTTCGATGAGTTTTTAATTGCCTTTTTTCTTTCTGGAGATGATCCCACTTTACCAATCTATATTTATGGACAATTACGCCATGTAAAAAATATTCCATATATGCTCTCCCTTGGCTCAATCATCCTACTGGTTTCGTTTGTTACAATTAGCTTTGCTGAATGGATCAGAAGAAGGGGCATGTCATCCAAAAAAGTATATGGTTTGTTTGAATGAAAAAGCATAATGATTTTATTGTTGTTGATAAAATAACAAAGACGTTTGGTTCAGTTGTGGCAGTTGACAATATTGATTTAACAATAAACAAAGGTGAATTTTTTTCATTATTAGGAGCTTCCGGTTGCGGTAAAACAACTTTGTTAAGATTAATAGCTGGTCTTGAAAATCCTGACCAAGGTAAAATTTTTATAGAAGGGGATGAAATAACATACTTACCACCTAATAAGAGACCTACCAATATGGTTTTTCAAAATTATGCAATTTTTCCCCCATATGGATGTGGCTAGCAATATTGCATATGGGTTAAGAAAAGAAAAATTTTCAAAGAAAGAATTAAATCTCAAGGTTGATCAATATTTAGAATTGATAAAATTATCTGGTTACGGAAATAGAAAAGCAGAACAACTCTCAGGAGGACAAAGACAACGTGTGGCCTTGGCAAGAGCATTAATTATGCAACCAAAAGTTTTATTGTTAGATGAGCCTCTTGGTGCTTTGGATAAGCAATTGAGGGCAAATATGCAAATTGAACTTCGTTCTTTACAAAAAGATGTGGGGATTACATTTGTTTTTGTAACTCATGATCAAGAAGAATCACTTAGCATGTCTGATAGAGTAGCAGTCATGTCTCGTGGCAAGATACTCCAAGTTTCTTCCCCGGATGAACTGTATGAAAAACCTGAGAACGAAGAAGTTGCAAATTTTATTGGAACTATCAATTTTTTTGACGCAACTGTTTCTTCCATCAACAATGAAATTTGTTCACTTAAATCAAAATATCTTGGAATGATACAAACTAATTGCAAAAATAATGTTTATTCAATCGGAGAAGAGGTCCTTGTTGGAATAAGACCCGAAAAATTAAATCTACATGTCAATAAACCAGAACAGGATTCCGGGATAATTGAGGGTATTGTAGAAAACATTTCCTATTTGGGAGAGAGAAGTCACTATTACGTTAAAATAGATGGTCTTTCAAAATCAGTTTCCGTGTCATCCCAAAATGTTAATAGAGCGCAGATAAATCAATTAATAAATGATAATAAAAAGATTTGGGTTACCTTTGACAGTGATAGTTTAATTGTAGTTAAAAAAAATTCTTGATCTAAAGACCGGCTTTTAGTTTTAATAAAAGTTGCGATAATATTTCTTCACACTTATTAATTTGATCGATACTTACATATTCATCTGGTTTATGACCTTGTGACATTGAACCAGGACCACAGATAGCTGTAGGAATTTTCAATTCATTACTAAATAATCCTCCTTCTGTGCCAAATGAAACTTTAAAGGTACTGTTATTTCCAGTTAAAGACTTTAACAAATTTACTACATCAGAATTTTTAGAGGACCTAAGAGATGGATATTGATTTATAACTTCAATATGAATTTTTGCTGTAGGAAAATCTTTTAAATATTTTGTTAAAATATTTTTAGCACTTTTTCTTATCTTTGTTAATATGATATTAGGATCATCTTCAGGTAAATTGCGAATTTCAAAAAGAAAACTAGCACTATTTGGAACAATATTTAAAGCAACGCCGCCTTCTATTTTTCCGACGTGTAAAGTTGTATGAGGTACTTCATATTCATCATCGTGTGCAAATTNCTTTTTTATTTCATCTTGAATTGAGCGAATTTCATTTATCATTTCAGATGCTAAATAAATGGCATTTAGTCCACTCGTAGACAAAGCGGAATGCGCTTCTTTCCCTTTGAGTTTAACAGATACATTTACTTTTCCTTTATGTTCTGTTGCAATTTGCATTAGGGTCGGCTCTCCAACAATACAAAAAAGTGGAACAAAAGGTGCTTTTTTAAGCATTTCAATCATGGAACGCACTCCCACACATCCTATTTCCTCATCATACGATAAGGCTAAATGTAGAGGGGTAGTTAAATTCATATGTGATGCTTTAAGCGCTGTATGTAGCGCACAAGCTAAAAAACTTTTCATATCGGCTGTACCTCTTCCGTATAATTTATTATCTTTATTTGTCATTTCAAATGCCGGAACAGTCCATGATT
>JGI26063J44948_1000487_pt1 | contig 10309 bp, 12 predicted proteins | sample MarorgKNORR_S2LV_4_FD_44948 | JGI IMG/M metagenome (IMG submission 44948) | reverse complement strand
AATCCAACCATATCAGGAACTATTACTCTATGGCCTGCAGATGTAAAAACTGGAATCATCTTTCTAAATAAGTAACTCCAAGTAGGTTCTCCATGAAGCAGAAAAATTGGGTCTGCGTCCTTTGGACCCTCATCTAAGTAATGGATTCTTAGACCATCTATTTCCATATAATTTGGATCAAAGGGATAATCTTTTAGATCTTCAAAACGATCATCCGGAGTTCTCAAAACTCCTTGGGAAATCTCAATTTCTGCCCAAGCATTAGTCGCTAACAGTAGGCTTAAGAGTAAGAGTAGTTTTTTCATATGCCTTATCTTAAGTCAAAATACATACTGCCTCCACTATCAAAAGTGTGTCTTAAGTGTGTACTGGCTCTCAGGAACCTTCTGAATCCCTGAGAGCCTTCTACAATGGTACCGGAGGGGGGACTTGAACCCCCATGATTAAAAAATCGGGGGATTTTGAATCCCCTGCGTCTACCAATTCCGCCACTCCGGCAAAAAGTCTTAGTAAAAAGTTTACTTTGAAAGGTTAAACTCTCTTCTTAAAATTATATTCTTGTATCTTATGTTGAGATTTTGGTTTAGGGAAAGAGTTTTTTCAGTAGTTAAATACTGCATTTCTCCATTTATTAGGTTTGAAGCAGAATTTGAAGAAGGTATTTCAGAGAAGGATCTCAATAAAGTTAAAACCATTTATGCCCTTCCTAATAAGTCCATTAGCGAATTAGTTGCATTAGATAAATACACAAATAAGCTAAATGCTCCGTCTCCTAAAGGATATTTTGAGGAAACGAGTTTACAAAGATACATTCGCTTGATACCGCCAAAGTTCAACATAGGCGAGCAAAAAATTAAGAGATTTTTACCCCAAAACTTACCTGAAATACTAACCTTAGAAGATGATGAAGTAATTTTGGTACCTGTATCCTTTTTCTGGGGTATACATCCGGATAAACAAAGATCGTTTTTTAAAATAGTCTTTTCACAATCTTGGGCAGTAAGTGGTTCTTTTAAGAAATTCTTTAGAGTGCTTTTGCACGGAAGGTCTTTAGTTATTAAGTTTAACAAACCTTTTATTCTCTCTGAACTAAAAGAAAGAGATAGAACTGTAGAAGAAAGCTCAAGATTGATTAGTCGTTATTTAAGAGCCCTTTTTAGAAAGACAAAGAAAGCTGCTATTGGACCAGACATTTCTCATAGAAGAACTTTGGTGAGATCTTTAGCTAGAGACAAGGTAGTAAGAAAAGAGATAAAGGTTCAAAGTAATGGAGATCTTAAGAGGACAAGAAAGCTAAATAAAAAAGCATTTAAGTACGCAAATGAGATCTGTTCAGATATTAATTATCCAATTGTAAGAAATCTACAAAGAGGTTTGGGTTGGTTCTGGAATAAAAGATATGACGGTATTCAAATTCAAAACTTGGATAAAATTAAATCAATAGCAGATGAGAATGGTCTCATTTATGTGCCCTGTCACAGGAGCCATATTGATTACCTGGCTTTTTCTTACATTCTGCTAGAAAAAGGTTTGATGCTTCCACACGTAGCTGCTGGAAATAACATGAATCTGCCTATCTTAAGAACTATAGGTAAGGGCGGTGGAGCATTCTTTATGCGCAGATCATTCACAAGTAACAAGCTGTATAGCCTTATCTTCTTTCAATATTTCAAACGATTATTGCAAAGAGGATCGTCTGTTGAATTTTTTCCTGAAGGTGGTAGAAGTAGAAGCGGGTTTTCCCTTCAAGCTAGGCCAGGCCTCTTATCCATGACAATACGAAGCTTTGCTAGTTTAAGCAATGAGAATGTTAAATTGATTCCTATTTATATTGGTTATGAAAAAATTATTGAAGGTAATAGTTATTTATCGGAATTATTGGGAGAACAAAAGAAAAGAGAGAGCGTTCTAGACGTATTTAAATCAATTAAGGACTTTAGAAATTTTCTTGGTAGTGTCTATATAAATTTTGGGGACCCTATAGACCTTAAAGATTTCCTCGAAAGTGAACTGGGTGAAAAAAACTATAAGATTAATTCACCTCTAGATCGACCAAACTGGCTAAAAAAAGCTACTAATAACTTAGGTACAGAAGTGATGAAGGGTATAAATGAATCTGCTGTTGTTACTACATCAAGTTTGTTTTCTCTGAGCCTTCTCACTGAGACAACCCAGACCTTAGATTCAAATTTGATAAGCAAACGGATTGAAATGTTTATTGATCTTCTAAAAAAGAACGATGACTATAAAGATGTGTGGCTGACAGAAGAATCTCCCAAGAAAGTAATCGCTAAAACAGAAGCTCTGGGATTAATTAACAGTCAATTGATCGGAGGAGAGAGAGTATTTAGACCCACTAAAAACGAAGCTGCTCTGCTTAGTTTTTATCAGAATAATATTTCTCATTACTACCTTCTCTATTCGTTAATCTGTCTGTCACTAAAGTATGTAGAAAAGTTGTCTGAAGAAGAAATTATAAGGTTAACAAATCTTGTCTACCCATTCCTTCAAAGTGATGTTTATTTACCTTGGAAAGGCGAACAAATCAACAAGGTTATTGCTAAAAATTTAAAGACATTAATTAAATCAGGTTTAATTGTTAAAAAAGACAAGGGCCTTTTAAGCAAACCAGAAATAAATGGTAAAGAATATAGAGATTTCTGGGCTCTAAGCAATATCAGTGAACCGAGCATCAAAAGGTTCTATATTGTCATGAGTACTTTGTGGAAAGAAGAAGGGACGGATGTAGTTGAACTCCAGCAAAGATGTGTTGCTATCGCAAACAAACTCCAACAAATTGAAGGTTGGTTGTACACAGAATTCTCAGATGCTTCTAAATTTCAATTTTTTATAACTAAGCTCTTAGAAGATAGATATATAAAAGAAAACACAAGCAACAAGTTATCCGCTTCAAGAATAACTCAGAGGGTTCAAAAAGAATTCCAACAATTCTTCAACCAAGAATTTATGCATGAGGTCAATCAACTCAATTTAAGAGAATAAACATCATAACGGACAACCCTCCCCTTTAAGGAGAAAGTTGGTTTTATGCCTCCAAGATTTTTAGCCTTTTTGTGCCTTTTAACGACAACTCTATCTTTGGCTTTTTTAAGGGCAACTTCAAACAACTCTTCTTCATCAGTTTGAACTGTTAAATCTCTCAACGCCTGTACTTCTCTTTTCGCCTTTGATTTGCCTGTATTTTCAAACATAGGGTCAAGGTAAATTGCGTCGGGCTTAAATTTTAAGCCTAAAAGAAATTTCTTTGCGTTGGAACAGATGACGCTTGTATGCATTAAATCAGGTAATGAATCTCTTGAATTTTTAATCCCATCTTCCAGAAGTACAGAAACCCAGGGGACTATTTCTATTAAGATAACTTTTTCTACTAATGAGCTAAGAACTAAAGCGTCTTTTCCTAGTCCTGCAGTTGCATCAATAATCACACTTGTCTTAGGAAGCCCTCTCATGGTTTTAATTAAGTTACTTTTTTTACTCTCTTTATCCCATTTCAAGAAATCGCAGAAAATTGGCTTAGAAGTACCTGAAAGTTCTTTTTTAAGGTAGATCAAATTTTCAGCAACCACTAAAAACGAACTTCCTGAAAAGTTTTTTTTCTGTTGTTTCAGGGATTCTAGTTACCCGCAAAGGGAAGCTTAATTTTTTTAGCAAGCGTTAAGGCCTTTGGTTTTAACTGCTCATTGCTAGAAGCTACAAAAAGAGTAGATTCTTTCATGTCCAGTACATTAAAAGCCATCCGCCTAATAGCAATCTGTAAATTACAAAAGGTGTAAAACCAATTCTATCTATTAACTTTAAGAACATGTCTATGGAAATATAGGCAACCAAGAATGAAATAATTAATGCAATGGAAAGCTCGACTCCATTATCCGTAATATCAATGAAGCTAACTCTTATGAGTTCCGCCAAAGCAATAGCTCCGATGGTAGGAATAGCCAAAAGAAAGCTGAATCTTGAAGCCGCAGTAGCACTGAGTCCTAGAAATAAACCTGCTGTAATGGTGATTCCAGATCTTGATGTACCAGGAATTAAAGCTAAGCACTGAAATAGTCCTATGATCAATGCTTGTTTTAAGTTAACAGAATCCAAATCCTCTTTTCCCTTTCGAAGTTGAGCTGTGTATAAGAGTATTCCAAAAATGATAGTTGCATAAGCGATCACTTCGCTGTTTCTCAAGTTCAAGTTCACGAAATCTCTTAAAAGAAAACCCAACAATAGGATAGGAATGACTGCAATTATTAAGTTAGTTGTTAAGTTATTTTCTTTGCTTAAAAATTTATGGGAACCTAAATTAATTATCATCTTCTTTAGATCTGATCTGAAATAGACCAAAGCAGCCATTAGGGTTCCAAAATGAACTCCCACATCAAAAATAATGCCTTGATCCTCTTCGCCTAAGAATTCGCTTAGCAGGACTAAATGAGCTGAGCTCGAAACAGGCAGAAATTCTGTGAGCCCTTGAACTACAGAAAGTAAAATTAATTGAAGCGTATCCATTTACTTTTTAGTCCAGTGTTCCTCTCCAGAAAGGTACACGGGCTCTAGGTCTTTAGGATCAAGAGTAATTCCCTCTTTAAATCTTCTTGCGGCCTCGGTAAGAAGGTCTTCTGCATTTGGGTACCTTTCGTGGACTTTGGGGTCAAAATCCTTTAAATACTCTTTAACAAGCAGGCATCCATCTCCTACAAAAAAAGACCCTTGTGAAAAATTTACTTTTTTAAATTCATCCAAATACAGGGCTTTTTCAGAAGCTGATATTAACTGTTCTTCAGCGAATTCAAATTCGCCTACATAAATTTGCTCCATATGAGCATTGATCAAAACAGTAACTTCTGCGCATTTAAATTCTCTGTTAATACCTTGAGCTAATATCTGCATACTCGAAACAGAAATAGCAGGTATGCCTGTGCTGTAAGCTAAACCTTGAGTAACTGAACAAGCCAACCGAGTACCTGTGAAAGAACCTGGACCGCAACCCATAGCAACAACATCAAGATCTTGATAAGTTAGGTTTATTTTATTCATTAGCTGTTGCATTAATACCAACAATTTTTCAGTATGCCGTTGCGGTATCAATTCATGACAGGCTACTGATCTCTTTCCATCAGATACCGCCAAAGAGCATGCATCACTTGAAGTCTCTATAGCCAGTATGTTGGGCATCAACTATTTTTGATCTTATCCAGTATGAGATCAGAAACATCAACAGGAGACCCTGTTCCTGATATTTTTAGGTAATTTAAGTTTTCTCTTCGGGCTCTTTCAGAATAAAAATCTATTAATGGCAATGTCTGAGAACGATAAACCTCAAGCCTGTCTTTCACAGTCTCTGGCTTGTCGTCCTCCCTTTGAATAAGAGGTTCACCAGTAAGATCATCTATATCTGATACTTTTGGGGGATTAAATTCTAAGTGATAATTCCTGCCTGAACCTAAGTGCACTCTCCTGCCGGACATACGATCAATTATGACATCATCTGGAACATTGATTTCTATTACTAAATTTATCTCAATAGAATTATCATCTAGGGCCTTTGCCTGTGGGATAGTTCTAGGATAACCATCAAATAAAAAACCAGATTTGCAGTCTGTTTGGGCTATTCGTTCAATGACTACTCCTACTATGACCTCATCAGAAACTAAGATGCCTTCATCCATCAATTTTTTAGCTTTTTTGCCTAAATCTGTCCCTGCATTAATAGCGTCTCTGAGTATATTACCCGTAGAAATATGCGGTATATTGAATTCTTGGCAAAGTACTTCGGCTTGCGTTCCTTTTCCAGCTCCAGGAGGCCCCAAAAGAATAATCTTCATTTACCTTCTCCTATAACCACAGCTAAGGAATGCTCCTTAGTATCAGAGATGCTTAACTTAAAGAATTCGTAACCATTTTGATCAGCTCTCTTTTTTGCTGCTCCAAGAAGGTTTAAGTAAGGTGAACCGTTATCTTCTCTCAGAACTTCTATGCTCTTTAGGGAAACCCCTTTAGTAAAGCCAGTTCCCAAGGCTTTAGAAGTAGCTTCTTTGCAAGCAAAATTATTGCTAATAAAAGAAATCTTTTTATGTAAAGAAGTTTTACTTTGATATTCCTCTTTTTCCTTTTCTGTTAACACCTTTTCTATAAATTTATCGCCAAATTTAGATATAGCATTCTTGATTCTTCTTTTTTCTACTAAATCTGTTCCAATTCCTTTAATCATGCTTAACTTCCTTGAATGGAGAGGTACTCCCTTATTTTTATAGATTTATTGCCTAGATGGAAGTCTATAGCTTCTCTCATAATTTGTTTAGATGCCAAAAGAGAATCTGGGCTAGTTAAGTCTCCTTTTGAGAAATTAATGATATCTTTTCCGTGGTAACTATTCTCTTCATCCGAAGAATCTTTTAAAGGCTGGAAGCCTATTATGGGATTGAAAGCGTACCTTTTCTCCTCCTTAATCTCATTATTGGAGTTGGCTTCAAATTTTAGATCAAGGCCATAACCAATTTCTTTTAAAAGGTTAAGTTCGAAGAATCTGAGATGGGTTCCTAAATCCTTCTTACCTAAATGTTTTAAAAAGTCACATACCTTTAAATAATGATCAAAAATTTCAGGATGAGGGTCTTCTTTCTCTAAAAGTTTGATTAGTAGTTCATTTAAATAAATCAAAGAATTGAAGTTTTCTGAAGAAGGATCAAAGTATGTACTTATTTCGCAATGAGTTAGGGTTTTAAGATCTCCTTTGCCTCTACAAGATATTAGAAATAAACACGAAGGGGTCTTGATTACTCCTATTTTGCTTTTGGGTCTTTTTGCTCCTTTGGCGACAAAAGAAACTCTCCCATGATTTCTAGTGAAACTGTCCACAATTAAACTGGTTTCTTTATAAGGCCTTGTATGCAAAACAATTGCGGATTCAAGGGTTAAACTCTTAAACAATCTTATACCCCATGAAATTCAACGCACTGCGGTCATTTGTCCAATCTTTCTTAACTTTAACCCAAAGCCTAAGCATAACCTTATTATCTAACATTCCTTCCAGCTCCTTTCTAGCAGCAGTGCCTATAGCTTTTAGACGCTTACCTTGCTCTCCTATAACTATGCCTTTTTGACTTTCTTTCTCAATGTAAATTGTTCCATCAATGGTTATTAACTTGTCTTCTTCTTTGAAGCTATCGATAACAACTGAAAGTCTATACGGAATTTCGTCTCCCACTCTAGAGATACATTTTTCTCTAATTATTTCACTTGCCAAAAATCTTTCTGAACTGCCTGCTATTTGATCTTCAGGATAAAGATGAGCGCCAACGGGCAATCTTTTTGTTATCTCCTTTTCCAAGATATCAATATTTTTCCTTTTCAATGCTGAAATTGGGATGACTTCTGAAAATGGAAACAGTTTTATGACTTCTTCAACAAAAGGCATTAACTTTTCCTTCTTAGCAACTTTATCTATTTTGTTGATAACCAGCATTACTTGATTGTCTTTGGTAGGTACTCGGTTNAATAAATGTTCATCCGTCNGGGAAAAATTTAAAGCNTCTACTACAAAAAGAACTATATCGACNCCTTCGATTGAAGATAAAGCTGTCTTNTTCATAAATTTGTTTAATGCCCTTTTATGGCCTTGATGAAAACCCGGCGTATCCACATAAATTATTTGATTACTTCCGTCGGTCTTGATACCTAAAAGTCTTTGTCTAGTTGTTTGAGGTTTTCTTGATGTAATTGAGACTTTTTGTTCTACCAACTGATTTAATAAAGTTGATTTACCCACATTTGTTTTCCCTATTAAGGAAACCATGCCTGTTTTTTTTGTCTGACTACTATTCATTCTTGAAATGTTCTTCTAATAATAATTTAGCAGCTTCTTGCTCAGCAATTTTCTTAGTCTTTCCCTTTCCCATAGCAGATATTGCTAAATCTTTGAGCTGCATGTACTCACAAATCTGTCATCATTATATTTTGGCCCATGATCCATCAATTGATAAGTGGGTAAAGGGAGCCCTTTTTTTTGTAAGATTTCCTGTAGATGTGACTTTGAATCTCTGGAATCCAAGTTGGGTTTTAGGTTTGCAAACTTCTCAAGGTAAAGTTCATCAAGAAACTTTTTTGTATTTTCTAGTCCTGAGTCTAAAAAAATTGCCCCTACAATTGCTTCTAGAGCATTACCGATGATTGAATTATTTTCAGTAGACTCCCCCTTTCCTAATCTTAGTTCTTTAGATAAACCTATGCTCAAACCCAAACTGTTTAAATAATTTCTACTTACAAGTGAAGCTCTTAACTGAGTTAATTTGCCTTCTAGTAGGTCAATATAAGTTTCAAAAAGCTTTTCTGCTACATAAAAATTAATAATTGCATCTCCTAAAAACTCAAGCCGCTCATTGTTATTCTTAGAAGCACTCTTATGGGTTAGAGCTAAATCTAAAAGCGCTTTATTATTAAAATCAGATTTTAGTTTCTTAAAATTAGAAGACACAAGTAGGTTATTGAATACGTTTATTTCTTTGGAAGTGTGGGAGTTCAGTGAAAGAACCCCAGTGCAACCAAATAAATTCACCTCTTCCGATAAGGTTTTCCTTTGAAAAATAGCCCCAAGGCTCTACTGTCCAAACTGTTGTCTCTATTGTCACCGATTACTAAATATTTATTGGGAGGCACATCCCAGACAAAATTTTCATATTCAGAAATTCCTAAAGTTCTCACAATGTGGTCAATATCATCGATGGTTTCCAAATAAAAGCTTTCTTCACTACTCTTATCCAAAAGTTCCTGCTTAACTTTATTTCCATTTATAAAAAGCTCATATCCTTTTATTTCAATTCTGTCCCCTGGAAGTCCGATTACTCTTTTAATGTACTTAATTCCCAAGGTAGTGCATCTAGCTTCTTGTAGTGAAAGAAATCTACTTAAGAAAATTTGGCTGTCTCGGATTGACATAGATGATAGCTCTGGTCTAGCTTCTTCAGGCGTTGAATCACACAAAGTATGAGGGGGTAAAAATACTGCAACCTCACCCCTTTTTGGCTCTTTTCCTTTAGAAACTAACTTATTTATTGCTGGCAACCTTATTCCATAAGCAAATTTATTAACTAGCACAAAGTCTCCTACTTGCAATCCCGGCTCCATGGAGCTTGAGGGAATTTGGTAAGGTTCATAAGCAAAAGATCTAATGCACAAAATTACAAGTAAAATCCAAAAATAAGATCCACTCTCTGAGATTAAACTTTTCAGTTTAAGAATTAACCCCATAATCCAAGATAACCCAGCAAAAAGAGTTGCTATGGACAGAACTAATCCAAAATCTAAATTTAATTGGAAAACTCTCCAAAGTAATAACAGGACAATGATAAACATTGCCCCACTAGCTATCTGGGTACCACTCTTATTTGTGTTGATAGTAGAAAAAATCCAAGCAGAATAGCTTATAAAACCTGAAATTATTAGAAGTATTAGTATCTGATCCATATCTTATAGTTAATGGGATTCCATCTCAGTCATTTACCCTTAAAACTGTAAGAAATGCTTCTTGCGGCACTTCAACTTTTCCAATCTTTTTCATTCTCTTTTTACCTGCCTTCTGTTTATCCAGAAGCTTCATTTTCCTGGTAACGTCTCCTCCATAAAGTTTAGCGGTTACATTCTTTCGAAAAGCTTTTATTGTCTGTCTCGAAATTATTTTTCCGCCTATGGCAGCTTGTATNGCAACATCGAATTGCTGTCTTGGAATAACTTCTTTGAGGGACTTGGTTAGCTGTCTTGCTTTAGCTTGAGCTGCTAATCTATGAACAATTATTGCTAGGGCGTCTACTCTATCTCCATTTAAAAGAATATCTAATTTGATCACNTCTCCTTTTTCATACCTGTCCAAAGAATAATCTAAAGAGGCATAGCCTTTGCTGATGGACTTAAGCCTATCAAAGAAGTCTATAACTATTTCACTTAAGGGAATGTCATAAACTAATTCGGCTTGACCAGCAATATAACGTAGAGAACATTGTCGTCCCCTCCTCTCATTACAGAGTGACATTACTGACCCTATAAATTTTTCAGGAACCAGAATATTTGCTTTGGCTATCGGCTCTCTTATTTCCTCTATTTTGTTAGGTTCAGGTAAAGAACTTGGACTTTCAATTCTTATTTCTTTTCCTTCTTTATCTAATATCCTGTAGGCAACTGTTGGGGCTGTGGTTATAAGATCAACTCCGTATTCTCTGTTTAATCTTTCAGAGATTATTTCCATATGCAAAGTCCCTAAAAAACCGCAACGAAACCCTGCTCCCAGGGCATCAGAATGCTCAGGTTC
>JGI26063J44948_1000485_pt1 | contig 10378 bp, 6 predicted proteins | sample MarorgKNORR_S2LV_4_FD_44948 | JGI IMG/M metagenome (IMG submission 44948) | reverse complement strand
GGAGATGTTAAATATCATTTGGGTGCTTCATCAAATAGAGAGTTTGATGGCAATTCAGTACACATAAGTTTAACAGATAATCCATCACATTTAGAAGCTGTTAATCCAGTTGTTCTTGGACAAACAAGAGCAAAACAATTCTTTCATCAAGATGCAAAAAGAAACAAAGTAATTCCAATTTTAATTCACGGTGATGCAGCATTTGCTGGACAAGGTGTAGTTGCAGAATGTTTTTCAATGTCTGGGCTAAAAGGTCATAATACTGGTGGAACAATTCATATTATTGTAAACAATCAAATTGGTTTTACAACAAGCCCAAGGTTTGCAAGGTCAAGCCCTTATCCTTCGGATTTAGGAAAAGTAGTTGAGGCTCCTATTTTGCATTGTAATGGAGACGATCCTGAAGCGGTAGTACATTGTGCAAAAATTGCAATTGAGTTTAGACAAAAATTTAACAAAGATGTTGTTATCGATATGATTTGTTATCGTAGGTTTGGTCACAGTGAAGGAGATGAGCCTTCATTTACGCAACCCTTAATGTACAAAAAAATTAGAGAACATCCCACAACGGTAAATGTGTATGGAAACAAACTAATAAAAGAAAATATTATTACTAAAGAAGAATTTGAAAAAATGAAAAAAGAATTCAAAAATCTTCTTGATGAACAATTTAAGACTGCCAAAGACTATAAACCGAAAATTGAATGGTTTGAAGGAACTTGGACTAGATACAAACCAGAAAAAGGCAAAGATAAAAGAGGCAAAAGTGGAGTAGATTTAGATAAACTTGTGAAAATTTCTGAAAAAATCAACAGTGTGCCATCTGAAATAAATGTGCATAAAACGATTACTAAGGTTTTAGGTTTAAGAAAACAATCAGTTCTTCAAAAAAAAGGAATAGATTGGGGAACAGCGGAAGCTTTAGCTTTTGGATCACTTCTAGAAGAAGGATACCCAGTAAGATTAGTAGGACAAGATTCTGGTAGAGGAACTTTTAGTCAAAGACATTCAGTTTTAAGAAACCAAATAGATAACTCACGATATATTCCTCTAAATAATATCTCTAAAAAACAAAAAAATTTTGAACCCGTTGATAGTTTTTTATCAGAATTGGCTGTTTTAGGGTTTGAATATGGTTACAGCCTAGTTGAACCAGGCACATTAACTATTTGGGAAGCTCAATTTGGTGATTTTGCAAATGGAGCTCAAGTAATAATTGACCAGTTTATTTCATCAGGTGAGAGAAAATGGTCTAGAGCTAGTGGACTTGTAATGCTTTTGCCTCACGGTTATGAAGGTCAAGGTCCAGAACATTCATCTGGAAGATTAGAGAGATTTCTTCAACTATGTGCACAAGATAATTTACAAGTGATGAATTGTACTACTCCTGCAAACTATTTTCATGCTTTAAGACGTCAAATACATAGAGATTTTAGAAAGCCGCTAGTTATTATGACTCCTAAATCATTATTAAGAAACAAACTTTGTGTATCTAATTTGGAAGACTTTGGCAAAATAAACTCCTTTCATAGAGTCCTTTGGGATCATGCTATTGATCCAAAAGAAAATAGTTTTATAAAACTTAAAAAAAGCAACAAAATAAGAAAAGTAATTTTATGTTCAGGAAAAGTATATTTTGATTTGCTGGAAGCCCGTGAAAAATTAAAAAAAGACGATGTAGTTTTTTATAGAATTGAGCAATTATATCCTTTTCCAATTAAATCTTTGGTAAAAGAGATCAAACTATATGCAAAAACTGCAAAATTTTATTGGTGTCAGGAAGAACCAAAAAATATGGGAGCGTGGTTTTCAGTTAGGGATTATATCCAATGGACATTAAAGTATATTGGCGCTAATAATAATAAAATTTCTTACATTGGGAGAAATCCAGCTGCATCCCCAGCCACAGGTTATGCAACAAGACATATTGCTCAACAAAAAGAAATAATTAAAAATGTATTTAACTAAAGATGAGTGAAAAAATTTTAGTTCCTGTTTTAGGCGAAAGTATTACTGAAGCCACAGTTGCAAAATGGCTTAAAAAAAAGGGAGAAAGCGTAGATGCCGATGAACCTATTATCGAGTTAGAGACAGATAAAGTCAATCTTGAAGTACCTTCACCAATCACTGGTGTAATTACTGAAATTAATTGTAATAATGGCGATACAGTAGCAGTTGGTGCTGTGTTAGGAACGGTTACAGATGGAACAAAAGAAACAGAAAAAATTGAAAAAAAAGAGAAAAAATCAAGTGAGCAAAATCAATCAAACAACATAATTAATTTAGAACAGGAAAAAAACCAAGAACCAAGATTTTTTCAAGATAAAAATAATTTTGGTGAAAAGCCATTGATTTTAAAAGATGAACAACCATTGGTTTTAAAGAATGCAGTCATGAAAAAAAGTAACCATTTGAAAAAACAAACTTTATCACCAGCAGTAAGAAAAATTGTAGAAGAAAATAAAATAAATTTAGATTTGGTCCAAGGTACTGGTAAAGATGGTCGTATATTAAAAGGTGATCTAATAAGTTTGATGGGAACTTCACCAAGACCATCTGAAAGAAAAATTCAATATGGTCAAGAAGAAAGAATCAAGATGACTAAATTGAGACAGACTATAGCAAAAAGACTTAAAGAAGCACAAGAAAATGCAGCTATGCTAACAACTTTTAATGAAGTTGATATGAGCGAAATCATTGCAATGCGAAAAGAAAACCAAGAGGACTTTCAAACTAGATTTGGAATTAAACTTGGTTTTATGTCTTTTTTTGTAAAGGCATGTGTGCTTGGTTTAAAATCTTTTCCAGTAATAAATGCTGAAGTTGATGGTCAAGAAATTATTTATAAAAATTATTTCAATATTAGCTTTGCCGTAGGAACTGAAAAAGGTTTAGTTGTTCCTGTATTAAGAAATGCAGATGAATTATCATTTGCTGAAATTGAGAAAAATATCAAATCTATTTCAGAAAAAGCAAGAAGTGGAAATCTAGCAATTGAAGATCTTCAAGGAGGAACATTTACTATAAGCAATGGTGGAGTTTATGGCTCAATGTTATCGACTCCTATATTAAATCCTCCACAATCTGCTATATTAGGTATGCATAACATTGTTGAAAGACCAGCTGTGGTAGATGGAGAAATCAAAGTCAGACCAATTATGTATTTAGCTTTATCTTATGATCATCGAATAGTTGATGGCAAAGACTCAGTTTCGTTTCTTAAATTAGTAAAAGAGAATCTTGAAGATCCAAGAAGGCTATTTTTAGATATTTAAATGTCAGATAAATTTCAAGCAACAATAATAGGAGGAGGTCCAGGAGGGTATGTTTGTGCAATCAGATTGGCGCAATTAGGAATTAAGACTGCATGTATCGAGTCACGTGAAACTCTAGGAGGCACATGTCTAAATATTGGCTGTATACCTTCAAAAAGTCTGCTTAACCTATCTGAGTATTTTCACAGGGCAAAAAATTTTACAAAAATTGGTATAGAAGTAGGAGATGTAAAGCTTAATTTACCAAAAATGATGCAAAATAAAGATAAAGCAGTAACTAATTTAACAAAAGGGATTGAATTTTTATTTAAAAAAAACAAAGTAACTTATTTTAAGGGAACTGGAAGATTTAAATCTGTAAATCAAATTTCAATTTTAGATAAAAATAATAAAGAAACAATTATTGAAACTGAAAAAACTATAATTAGCACTGGTTCTGAACCAATGGAATTGCCTGGAATTAAATTTGATGAAAAAAGAATACTATCTTCAACTGGCGCTTTATCTTTATCACTTCTGCCAAAAAAAATGGTTGTTATTGGCGCTGGTTATATTGGATTAGAGTTAGGATCAGTTTGGTCAAGATTAGGAACAGAGGTTCATGTAGTTGAATTTTTAGATCATATTACTCCTGGTATGGACAAAGAAATTTCTAAAGAGTTTATGAAAATTTTAATAAAACAAGGATTAAATTTTCATCTACAAACAAAAGTAGATTCTATTAAGAAAGATAAAAAAGGAGTGATGATAAAAACAACTGATAAAACTGGAAAGAAAATAGTTTTTGAAAGTGATGTAGTTTTAATATCGGTAGGAAGAAAACCTTATACTAAAAATCTAAATTTAGAAAAAATAAATATTGAATTAGATAATAAAAAGAAAATAAAAGTAAATAAGAACTTTGAAACAAATATTCNAAATATTTATGCAATAGGCGATGTTATTAATGGACCAATGCTAGCACATAAAGCCGAAGAAGAAGGAATAGCTTTGGCAGAATTAATTTCTGGTCAATCAGGTCATGTAAATTATGATGTTATTCCAGGAGTTGTTTACACCTCACCCGAGGTTGCATCTATTGGAAAAACTGAAGAACAATTAAAAAATATGAATCATGCTTATAAAGTAGGAAAATTTCCTTTTATGGCCAATTCAAGAGCTAAAACAATTAATGAACCAGAAGGATTTGTTAAAATCCTTGCAGATGAAAAGACAGATAAAGTTTTAGGAGTTCATATGATAGCANCTCATGCCGGGGAAATNATTGCAGAAATGGCTTTAGCAATGGAATTTGGTGCAAGTTCAGAGGATATTGCAAGAACTTGCCATGCTCATCCTACTTTTTCTGAAGCTATAAAAGAAGCAGCATTATCGGTAGATAAAAGAGCAATTCATTCGTAATATATTTTCATATTCAAATATGAAAATTCCTATTCTATTACCAAATATATTTGATTATCCGTTTACATATGATTCCTCGAATTTAGATCTTAAGCTTGGAGATTATGTAATAGTTCCATTTGGAAAAACCAAAATGACCGGATTAGTTTGGAATCAATTTGAAAAAAATCCTAAAAAAAAATTTTTAACAAGAAAAATTACAAAAAAACTAAATATTTCTTCATTAAATGTAAACACAATTAAATTTTTAAATTGGTTTTCAGAGTACAACATAGTTCCAAAAGGAATGTCATTAAAATTACATTTATTAAGTAATGAAGCAATTGAAAGTCATTACGATAAAGAATATAGGGAATATAATTTAGTCAAAAAAACAAATAAAATTAGGCTTTCTGATGAACAGTCCAAATCTGCTAAAAAAATTATGGAGGCAGATGGTAAATTTAGAGTTCATGTTTTACAAGGGACAACTGGATCAGGAAAAACAATTGTTTATTTTAATTGTTTAAAAAAAAAAATTGAACAAGGATATCAGGGACTAATTTTATTGCCAGAAATTGTATTAACAAGCGAATTTCAAAGTAAATTTAAAGAATTTTTTGGTTTTGAAGCAGCTATATGGCATTCGGCAATTTCCAAAAAAAGAAAAAAAATAATTTGGAGTGGATTAGCAGCTGGAGAAATCAAAGTTATTATTGGAGCTAGATCATCTTTATTTTTACCTTTTAAAAAATTAGGAATTATAATTGTTGATGAAGAACACGATCAATCTTTCAAACAGGATGAGGGAGTAATTTATAATGCAAGAGATATGGCAATTTCAAGAGCGTCTTTTGAAAATATACCAATAAATTTAATTACTGCTGTTCCATCAATTGAAACTTTTGAGAATATTAAAAAAGGCAAATACTCATATTCTAGATTATTTAAAAGATATAAAGATGCAAAATTACCAGAACACGAAATAATTAATTTAAACGAACATAAGTTATCTAGTTATTCATGGATTGCTTCGAAAACGATCGAAAAGGTTAAATTACATTTAAATAAAAAAGATCAAGTACTTTTTTTTCTAAATCGTAGGGGATTTTCTCCTTACGTACTTTGTAAAAAATGTTTAAAAGTTTATTCCTGTCCTAATTGTTCAATTAATTTAGTGTATCATAAAAATAAAAAAAATCTTCTTTGTCATTACTGTGGTTATAAAACAGAATTAAAAAGAAGTTGTAATGATGGTAAAAATTGTGAATTTGTTTTTAGTGGGCCTGGTGTAGAAAGAATATTAGAGGAAGTAAAAAAAATATTTCCTGACAAAAAATCAATAATTTTTTCTAGTGACACAATGAATAAAAAATCTTCCTCTGAGATTTTAGATAAAATTAAAAATAATGAAGTTCAAATATTAATTGGAACACAGCTTATTTCAAAAGGTTTTCATTTTCCAAATTTAAACTGCATTGTGGTTATTGATGTTGATTTATCTACAGGAGGCCATGATTTAAGAAGCGCAGAAAAAAATTTACAACTATATCATCAACTATCTGGTAGGGCAGGCAGAACAGGAAAACCTGCAACTATATATTTTCAAACATATAATCTTAAATCTGATATGATTGCGCAAATTACAAATATTAATCCAAATATTTTTTTGGAAAAAGAATTAGAGATAAGAAAAATTAACAACCTCCCCCCTTTTGAGAGATTTGTGTCAATAATTTTAAGTGGGAAAAATGAAAAAAAACTAGAAAAAGAAGCGTATAAACTTAGAGATCATTTAGAAAAATATTTAAATGCAAGAATTTTAGGACCAGTGGGTGCGCCTATATATAAAATTAAGAAAAACTTTAGATACAGACTATTAATAAGATCCAAAAAAAATGTTCAAATTCAGAAGGATCTATCACTGAGTTTAAAAAATTTCAAATTTTCTTCAGGAATAAAACTAACAGTTGATGTTGACCCAATAAGCTTTAATTAATCAAGTAAAATTAACATTTTTGACAAATGTGTCGCTTGAAGAGATAATATTCATATGTTAATTAACGAAAAATTTTTATAAATCTTCAAAATTTAACAAGGATAGAAAATTGAGCGACAAAAACAGTTTTTCAGTATCAGCTGTTAATAGCTATTCTCAAGCCCTATATGAACTAGCTAACGAAAGTAAATTCTTGAATAAAATTGAAGATCAGGTTGTAGCATTAATAAAATTAATATCGGAGAGTAATGATTTCAATTTATTAATTAAGGATCCTACAAATAAACAAGAAGATCAATTGAATATTATAAGTATAATTTCTGAAAAATTTGAGTTTAATAATTTATTAAAAAAATTTTTATGCTTTTTAATTTTAAAAAGAAGACTATTTTATTTAGATAAAATCTTAAGAGATTTTACATTAATTTGTTCAAAAAAACGTGGAGAAGTTGTTGCAAAATTAATTGCAGCTAAAGAACTTAACGATAGTGAAATAGATAAAATTAAAAACGAGCTTACCCAAAACTTTGGTTCAAATGTCAAATTAAATTATAAATATGATCCGAGTTTAATTGGTGGATTGATCATTCAAGTAGGAAGTGTTATGATAGATACATCCATCAAAAATAAATTACAGCAAATCGAAAATAAAATGATCGAGGCATAAATGGACATAAATCCTTCGGAAGTTACAAAAATATTAAAAGAACAAATAAAAAAATTTGGAGATAAAGCAGAAGTTTCAGAAGTAGGACAAGTTTTATCTGTTGGAGATGGAATAGCTAGAATTTACGGACTAGATAATGTTCAAGCGGGAGAAATGGTTGAATTTTCTGATGGCNCAAAAGGAATGGCTTTAAATTTAGAAAAAGATAATGTTGGTGTTGTAATTTTTGGTGACGATAAAGCTATTAAAGAAGGCGATACTGTTAAAAGAACAGGTTCAATTGTTGATGTACCTGTTGGCAAAGAATTATTAGGGAGNGTTGTTGATGGGTTAGGAAATCCAATAGATGGAAAAGGTGTATTAGATAAAGGATTAAAAAGAAACAGAGTTGAAGTTAAGGCACCCGGTATTATTCCAAGAAGATCAGTATCAGAACCAGTGCAGACTGGATTGAAAGCAATTGATANTTTGATTCCAATTGGAAGAGGTCAACGTGAATTAATTATTGGAGATAGACAAACTGGAAAAACTGCAGTTGCTGTTGACACAATTATTAATCAAAAAGAAATTAATCAGTCAGGAGATGANAAACAAAAATTGTATTGTATATATGTAGCTATCGGTCAAAAAAGATCTACGGTTGCTCAAATTGTAAAAACTTTAGAAGATGCTGGGTCTATGGAATATACAACTATTGTTGCCGCAACAGCTTCAGACCCTGCGCCATTACAATTTCTTGCTCCATATACCGGATGTACAATTGGTGAATATTTTAGAGATAATGGCATGCATGCTTTAATTATTTATGATGATTTATCTAAACAGGCTGTAGCTTATAGACAAATGTCACTTTTATTAAGAAGACCACCAGGACGAGAAGCTTATCCTGGAGATGTTTTTTATTTACATAGTAGATTGTTAGAGAGAGCTGCAAAATTAAATGATGAAAATGGTGGTGGATCTTTAACAGCTTTACCAATTATTGAGACTCAGGCTGGAGATGTGTCAGCTTATATTCCAACAAATGTTATTTCAATTACTGATGGTCAAATTTTTCTTGAAACAGAGTTATTTAACCAAGGAATTAGACCAGCTGTGAATGTTGGTTTGTCTGTTTCAAGAGTTGGTTCAGCAGCACAAACAAAAGCAATGAAGAAAGTTGCAGGATCAATAAAATTAGAGCTTGCTCAATANCGAGAAATGGCAGCTTTTGCACAATTTGGTTCAGATTTGGATGCTTCTACTCAAAAATTATTGAATAGAGGTTCAAAATTAACCGAATTATTAAAACAAAAGCAATATTCACCAATGTCTGTAGCCGAACAAGTAGTTAGCGTATTTTGTGGTGTTAAGGGTTATTTAGACGATATTGAATTAAAAGATATAAGTGAATTTGAAAATAAAATTTTAGCTAAGTGTAATTCTGAGAATCCTGAAATTTTAAATACAATTAAAAAAACTGGAAAACTAGAAGAAGAAACTGAAAAATTACTTTCAAAAATAATCGGAGAATTGAAAAAAAATTTTAAATCTTAATATATGCCAAGTTTAGATGATCTTAGAAAAAGAATTAAAAGTATTAAATCAACGCAAAAAATTACAAAGGCTATGAAAATGGTAGCAGCTGCAAAATTAAGAAAAGCCCAAGAGAATGCAGAAAAAGGAAGACCTTATTCAGAAAAAATGAACAACATAATATTAAATTTATCAAACAACATAAGAGACAAGGAAAATGCACCTAAGCTACTANCGGGCACAGGTACCGATAAAGTTCATTTATGNGCNGTATTAACCGCTGATAGAGGTTTATGCGGAGGGTTTAATTCAAACATAGTAAAAAAGGCAAGATCTTTCTTTGATAAAATAATAGCAGAAGGAAAAAATCTAAAAATTATTACTGTAGGATCCAAAGGTTACGATCAATTGAAAAGAATTTATGGTAATCAAATAATTGATAAAATTTCTTTTAAAGATTCAAAAATTGCAAATTATCTAGATGCTGAAATTGTTGGAAAAAAAATTATTGAATTATTTAGAAAAAATGAATTTGATGTTTGTACAATTTTTTATAATCAATTTAAAAATGTGATAACACAAATTCCTCAAGCTCAACAATTAATTCCTTTAAAATCTAGTGAAGTTAAAGAAAATTCTTTAGAAGATAACTATGAGTTTGAACCTGAAGAAGATGAAATTTTGTCAAATTTATTGCCAAAAAATATTTCAACACAAATATTTAAAGCAATGTTAGAAAATTCTGCTAGTGAACAAGGTTCTAGAATGACTGCTATGGATAATGCAACTCGAAATGCTGGCGAATTAGTCGACAAATTAACTATTCATTATAATAGAAGTAGACAAGCGGCTATTACAAAAGAATTAATTGAAATAATATCAGGAGCTGAAAGTTTATAAATTATGAGCAATAAAGGACATGTAACACAAGTTATTGGAGCTGTTGTAGATGTAAAATTTGAAGGCAACTTACCAGAAATATTAACTGCATTAGAATGTAAAATAAGAGATAACAGATTAGTGTTAGAAGTTGCTCTGCATCTTGGTGAATCTACCGTGAGAACAATTGCTATGGATGGAACAGAAGGTCTTAAAAGAGGTGATGAAGTAATAGATACTGGAAACCCAATAAAAGTTCCTGTAGGACCTGAAACATTAGGAAGAATTATGAATGTAATAGGTGAACCAATTGATCAAAAAGGTCCAGTAAAAACAAAAGATAGCTGGCCAATTCATAGACCAGCACCATCTTTTACAGAACAATCAACAGAAACAGAAATTTTGGTCACAGGAATTAAAGTAGTAGATTTGTTAGCTCCATATGCCAAAGGAGGAAAAATTGGATTATTTGGAGGTGCTGGAGTTGGTAAAACGGTTATCATTATGGAATTAATTAATAATATTGCAAAAGCTCATGGTGGATTTTCAGTTTTTGCGGGCGTTGGTGAAAGGACTAGAGAAGGAAATGATCTTTATCATGAAATGATAGAATCTGGAGTAATTAAACCAGACGGAAAAGGCTCTAAGGCAGCATTAGTATAT
>JGI26063J44948_1000484_pt1 | contig 10383 bp, 9 predicted proteins | sample MarorgKNORR_S2LV_4_FD_44948 | JGI IMG/M metagenome (IMG submission 44948) | reverse complement strand
CTTTATCTTCCTCAACTTTATCTTCCTCAACTTCTTCGTATTCAGCATCAACAACATTATCATCTTCTGGTGAATCATCGTTGTTATTAGATTCATTATTTGCTTTATTTTGAGCTTCTTCAAATGCTTTTTGGGCTATACCTACTGACGCTTCTGATAATGTTTTAACCTTGGCTTCAATAGTATCTTTTTCATCTCCCTTGAGTGCATCTTTCAAATCACCCAATGCCGCTTCGACATTAGATCTTTCATCAGCTGTTACCTTGTCTCCTAATTCTTCGAGTGTTTTTTCAGTTGCATGAACCAATTGATCACCTTGATTTTTAATATCCACAAGATTTCTGAATTTTTTGTCTTCTTCTGCATTTGACTCAGCATCAGAAATCATTTGCTCTACTTCTTCATCCGATAAACCACTAGATGACTTAATAACAATTTTCTGTTCTTTTCCTGTTTCTTTGTCTTTAGCAGAAACATTAATTATCCCGTTAGCATCAATATCAAAGGCTACTTCTATTTGAGGCATNCCTCTTGGTTTGGATGGTATGTCAGTTAAATCAAATCTACCCAGTGATTTATTATCTTGTGCTTTCTCTCTTTCACCTTGTAGGACATGGATAGTAACAGCAGTTTGATTATCTTCTGCTGTTGAGAATATTTGCTCTGCTTTAGTTGGAATGGTGGTGTTCTTTTCTATTAGTTTTGTTGTAACAGCACCAAGCGTTTCAATACCTAATGAGAGTGGCGTAACGTCCAATAATAAGACGTCTTTAACATCACCAGAAAGGACACCACCTTGTATGGCAGCACCAATAGCAACTGCTTCATCTGGGTTAACATCTTTTCTAGGTTCAACACCAAAAAATGCTTTAACCTCTTCTTGAACTTTTGGCATTCTTGTTTGTCCACCTACCAATATAACATCATCAACATCTCCAACATTAAGNCCAGCGTCTTTTAGCGCTGTCTTACAAGGCTCGATCGTTTGAACAATAAAATCTTCGACGAGAGATTCAAGTTTAGCTCTCGTTAATGTTAAATTTAAATGTTTAGGGCCTGATGAGTCAGCAGTTAAATAAGGAAGATTAATGTCTGTTTGAACTTGGTTTGATAGTTCTATTTTTGCTTTTTCAGCAGCTTCTTTTAAGCGTTGAAGTGCTTGGGTGTCTTTAGTAACATCCATGCCTGTTTGTTTCTTAAACTCATCAAGTAAGTAATCCATGATTCTAAGATCAAAATCTTCACCACCTAAGAAGGTGTCACCGTTTGTTGCAAGAACTTCGAATTGGTTTTCACCATCAACATCAGCAATTTCAATAATAGATACATCAAACGTCCCACCACCTAAATCGTATACAGCAATTTTTCTATCTCCACGTTTTTTATCGAGACCATAGGCCAATGCTGCTGCAGTTGGTTCATTAATAATTCTCTTAACTTCTAAGCCAGCTATCTTGCCTGCATCTTTTGTTGCTTGTCGTTGNGAGTCATCAAAATATGCCGGCACTGTAATAACAGCTTCAGTAACTTCTTGTCCTAAATAGCTTTCAGCAGTTTCTTTCATTTTTCTCAAAACTTCCGCAGCAATAGCTGGGGGAGATGTTTCTTTTCCATTTGCCATTACCCAGGCATCTCCATTTTTCGCTTTCTTTATTTTAAACGGAACTTTATCCATGTCTTTTGTTACAACAGAATCATCAAACTTTCTTCCAATAAGTCGTTTTATTGCGTATAAAGTGTTTTCAGGGTTACTGACAGCTTGACGTTTTGCTGATTGACCGACAAGTGTTCTGTCCTCACCTTTTGAGTACGCAACAATTGAAGGTGTTGTTCTATCTCCTTCAGAATTCTCTATGACCTTAGTTTGATCACCATCCATGATGGCAACGCATGAATTTGTTGTTCCTAAATCTATTCCTATTACTCTTCCCATAATTTACTCCATAAGGTGTTTGTTTAGATATATGAACGGATAGATAATTTTCAAGTGATGAAAACTATTTTTCTTTTTCAGAAGCGACTATTACTCTTGCTGGCCTTAACAACCTTTGATTTAAACGATATCCTTTTTGTACGACTTGGACTATGTACCCATGTTCAACTTGATCAGTATCTTGCATACTCATTACTTCATGTAATTCAGCATCATATTTCATATTTTCTGGATTAATTGTTTCGATTGAAAATTTTTCTAGCACACTTTGCAAGAGTTTAAATGTTGCATTTTGACCTTGAATAAAAGTTTCAACTCCTTCTTTTGTTGATGTGTCGACCAATACCCCAAGTTCAAAACTATCAAGAACAGGTAATATTTCTCGAAAGACTCGTTCAATAGAACTTTTATTGGTATTTTCAATATCTTTAATGGTACGTTTTCTTAGATTATCTATTTCAGCTTGAAGACGGAGAACTTTATCCCAATTCTCATCAGCTTGTTTTTGTAGTTCATCAATATTGTTAGAATCGTTAGATTCTATAGGGCTTTCCTCAGTTTCTCCAATATCTGATAACTTAATATCTTCTGATGTTTCTTTGTCCTTCATTTGATCACCTCTGAACTCAACATAAGGTCAAAATGTTTTATTTCAATGACTGACTAAGTAATTTAGCAGTCACATCAACAATTGGAATGACCCGTTGATAAGCTATTCGAGTTGGACCAATAACTCCTAGAACACCTACAGAGCCCATATCATTGGTGTAAGGTGCTGTTATTAAGGTGCAGTTATCAAATATTCTATAGCCTGATTCTTGGCCAATAAATATTTGAATATTGCTTGTTGACATACTTTTATCTAGCAGTTGCAGGAGTTGTTGTTGTTCATTCAATGCATCAAATAGGTCTTTTAATCGATTTATGTCTGAGAGTTCTTCGAAGTCAAGTAGCTGATTTTTTCCTGTCACAACATACTCATCTTTATTTTGATTGGTGAGTAGTTCGTCAGCAATATTAATAATGTTGTTCATTAAAGAATTGGCAAGTGCTGATGTTTCTTTTAATTTAGTTAGTAAATCATTTTTTATGTATTCAAAAGATCTACCAACATAATTATGGTTTAAGTAGTTAGCTGAGATTTGAAGTTCATCTCTGCTATAGTTTCTTTTCATTTGTAGTATCTTATTTTCAACTTCTGAGTCGTTAATCACTACAATAGCTAAAACTCTTTGTTCTGATAACGGTATGAAGTCAATTTCTTTTAGTGTGCTTTTTTGTGTTTTGGGCACAGTAACAATGCCAGCCAGTTGTGTAATAGCTGATAATATAGTGGATACGTTAGTGGCTAGATCTTTATTGCTTGATTTAGTCTGACTTACAGTGTTCTGTATTGAGGCAATTTCATTGTTATCAACAGGTTGAAGCTTTAACAGTCGGTCAATAAAAAAACGATAGCCCTTAGAAGTAGGTATTCGTCCAGCAGAAGTGTGCGGAGAGGCTATAAAACCAAGATCTTCAAGATCTGACATAACGTTCCTTATGGTTGCCGGACTTAAATTGAATCGATTATATGTTGATAATTTCTTAGACCCAATAGGGGTACCTTCTTCAATATAGTTGTTGATAATAGCTGATAATATTTGTTTCGCTCTATCTGATGGAGTTTTATTTTTCATTTCTTCGGTCATTAATAATTAAGTATCGATTTAAGCTAATATTGAATTAATCTGATATCATTTCCAAATATTTAAACAGAGTCAATATATTAGTTGATGACTAAATACAAAAAAATAGTTTTTTCTGGCAATACAGAAGATGAAAGTTCCTTTCTATCTATCNAACCTTTGATTGAAAAATATCANGAAAAAGGTATTCAAGCTGTTGTAGTNGATCCGAAAAATAATTCTGACACTGACTCTATAATGGAGAATGCTGAGCTAATAGTTTCAATCGGTGGTGANGGCACCATGCTTCATTCCGCTAAACTTGCCTATCAATATGACATACCCATTACTGGTATCAATAAAGGCAGGTTAGGATTTTTAACAGACATTAGCCCCCAAGAAGCTGAACATGTTCTTGATGAAATTCTTTCAGGTAACTACAAAACTGAAAATCGAATGTTGATAGAAGCTTTTATTTCAATAAATAACACTAACAAATCAATTGGATATGCATTTAATGACATCGTTATTAACCGAAAAGAAACAGGGCGAATGATTAGGATTGAAACAACAATTGATAGTTCTTTTATTAATACTCATGAAGGAGATGGATTTATAGTTGCCACTCCTACAGGTTCGACTGCCTATTCCCTTAGTTGTGGTGGGCCTATTCTAACACCTGAAGTTGAAGCATTACTATTAGTTCCTATTTGCCCCCATTCACTTAATGATAGACCCATGGTGGTGCCCTCCTCATCAGAGATTATACTGCGTTGTGATAGTAACCAAAATGTTAGTGCTGGGATTGATTTAGATGGCGATACTGTTTCTGAGATGAAAATGGGTGAAGATCTAGTAATAAAAAAAGCTGCTAAATCTATCTGCTTACTGCATCCAGAGAATTATGATTACTTTGATAACTTAAAATCCAAACTTCTTTGGGGAAAAGATAAACGTCATGAGTAAACAATATAAAACACTAGTCTTGTTCGTTATTCTTTTAACAGCATCATGTGTATACAGACCTGATTTACAACAAGGTAATCTTCTAAATATTGAGAACATTGACCGAATTCAGATTGACATGACTAAAAGNCAAATAAAATATTTACTCGGAGGCCCGGTGGTTGGGACTCCTTATNAAGAAAATCGTTGGGATTATATTTATTTATATCAACCAAGAATGGATACAGGATCTAATGAAAACAGCCAGCGTTATTGGCTGATTGTCTATTTTGAGAATGAAAAAGTTGTCAGGATTGAGAAAGACGTCGAAACAAATCCTAATTAGTTAATAGTTATTATAATTTCTCTTTAAAAGCATTGACGATTGATTCACTGACTGTATTAAGATTTTTCTTAAAGGCAAAGTCTAATAGTGGATTATTGAGTTCATAATCCATTTTAAAATCTAGTTGGGTGGATTGATTAGAGATTATTTTAAACAACCACACTGCATGAAAAGTTCTAAACGGGCCATCCTGTAGATCCATAATGATTGATTCATTTTTTTTAATGGTGTTTTTTGTTGTCAAAGAACTTTTAATTCCAAAAAAATCAAGTTTTAACTGAGCAATAATATAATCATCTTGTTGTTCTAAGATTTTTGATGTTTTACAGAAAGGAATAAAATTCTGGTATTTATTAACATCATACAACAAAGAAAAGACTTCATTAATTGGTTTTCCTATAACAAATGATCGTTTGAAGTAGTTCACAAAACTAAAATAAATTTATTGCATTGAAGAAAACAATTAGAACGCCAATTGGAGCGACAACACCAGCTAAGAACCTCCAAATATTATAAGCAATTGGTGAAATATCATTGAGTTCAGACNGACTAGANGACTTGGACATAAACCAGCTAGCAAATATTGTAAACAGCATACCGCTTATAGGTAACAGGATATTGCTTGTTAAATAATCAACATTATCAAATAAAGTCCCTTTCCAAAAAGTAAAGTCAGATAACTCATTGAAAGACAGAATAGTTAAGAATCCTAGGGACCATATGAGAAAACCAATAGTTAATGCTGCTGTAGTACGAGATACGTTTAGCTCTTCAATCATCCATGCCACTGATGGTTCAAGCAAACTAATGGCTGATGTAATGGCTGCAAAACCTAACAGAATGAAAAACAAAGTTCCAAATATAAGGCCGCCATTAATCTCTGCAAAAGCTAACGGTAACGTTAGAAATATTAGTCCAGGGCCTTCAGTGGGTGCAAGATTATTGTCAAAAACAATCGGAAAGATAACNAGGCCTGCCAAGAGTGCTATTAAAGTATCACAAAGAACAATAGTGACNGTGGTTCTAACTATAGATTCTNTATTAGGTAAATAAGCACCGTACATGACAACACAACCCATACCTAAACTAAGTGTAAAAAAAGCGTGACCCATGGCCGAGAGAATACTATCGCTGGTTATTTTACTAAAATCAGGTTTAAGTAGAAATTCAACGCCTTTTGTAAAATCACCCTGAGTTATTGAATATATTAAAAGGATCAGCATTATAATAAGTAAAGCTGGCATCATTACTGTAACAGTTTTCTCTAAACCATTTTTAATCCCTTTAGCAATAATTATTACTGTTGATATCATAAATAGAGTATGAAATATCGCTTGTGTTTTTATTGAGCCGGTTAGTTCATTGAATATAAAATTAACTTCTTCAGAGTTAATTTCATTAAAAACACCACTAATTGATAAAACAAAATAGTGTAATGTCCATCCTGCAATCACACTGTAATACGAGAGAATCAAGAAACCTGAAAACAAACCTATAAAACCAACTATTTTCCATGAACCATGACCAGTTTCTTCTTTGCCTAGAAGTTTCATTGATGTAATGGGGTTCCGTCGTCCTCGTCTTCCTAAAAGGATTTCTGAAACCATAATTGGAAAGCCAATAATAAAAATACAAATAAGATAAATTATAACAAAAGCTCCGCCACCATTAGCACCAGCGATGTATGGGAACTTCCATATATTTCCTAAACCTATAGCAGACCCAGTAACAGCTAGAATAAAAGTTACTCTTGAGGACCAGAGACCCTGTAGTGATTTTCGTTTATTACTTGAAATGTTATTACTCATTTACTTTAAAGCGTTATAGTCTTAAGGTTTTGTAAACTAAATTATTTAAACTCATATGGCAAATACAATTGTAGAGAATAAAAAAGCTTTATTTGATTTTATTATTGAAGATCAAATTGAGGCTGGCATTTCATTAAAAGGATGGGAAGTCAAAAGCCTGAGAGATAACCGTGGGCATATTAAAGAAAGTTATGCAATTCTTAGAAAGAATGAAGTGTTTTTAATAGGTGCACATTTTTCCCCATTACAAAACGCAAACTTAAGTGACGAGAGTGAAATAACCAGATCTAGAAAGCTGCTACTCAATAAAAAAGAAATCTCTAAACTTATTGGCTTAACTCAACAAAAAGGGTACACCTTAATACCGATATCTTTATATTGGAGACACGGTAAGGTTAAGATTAAGTTAGGGTTAGCAAAAGGGAGAAAAAAAACCGATAAAAGAATGCTTATAAAAGAACGAGATTGGAAAAGAGAACAACAAAGATTAGGGAAAAAACAACTGAGAGGAAGTTAATCTTGCTCTTAGCTAACAAATTTATTATGTTTTATTTATGAACTACTTAAAAATAACATTAACACTACTAGTTTTAGTAAATTCCTCAGTTCACTCAATGGCGATGCCTAGTTGTCATTTTAATGAGGATGATCTTGGAAAACGATACCCGATGGAAATGAGTGAAATGAGCGGTAATAAATATGATCAATTAAAAGAAAAATTACCCGGCCTTGCACCACTAACTAATAAACAAATCTCACACATGATGAAGATGATGGGTCCAAATTATTACTGGCCTATTTCTAAAGATAAGGGGTCTGATAATGGCTTATTAATTCTAGCCCACGGCTATGGTCCAGAAGGTGATGCAGAGCTTTATGGCAGCATGCAAGAGTTCCAAGATGATTATGTCACTTCACTTGCTTTAGGTATGAGTATGATGACTTCAGACCATATAGGTTGTTCCATCGAAGACATGACTCAAAAATCTATAGATAATATTTTTGTTGTGCCGGTTAGCAGTACTCCATTTAATACTCTAGTTAGACAATGGAGATATATATTTAAACTTGAAAATGACTATAGCTACTCAGATGTTAAACAAATTGATTCTAATAAAATTAAATTTCTTGAGCCAATCAGCGACAGTATTTATGCAAAAAAGATAATCTTAGAATATGCAAATGAGATCAGTTTAGATCAAAATATGGAAGTTATTATTATCATTGCCCATGGTCCTGTTGACGCTGATGATAATGATAAACAATTAAAGTTAATGAATAATATTGGACAATACATATTGGACAACTCTAACTTTTTTGACGTAGAAGCTTTTACACTTCAAGATGATTCACCAAAAAAAGTTCGTGAACAAAATGTTGCATCCATAAAGACATTTATTGAAAAATCTAATGAAGAAGGTAAGCGGGTTTTAATGGTTTCAAACTTGATGTCGGGAAAAGGCATCCAAAAAAGTATCGAATCTGATTTCGATGGTCTTAGTTACACATTTAATTCAAAAGGGTTGTTAGCACACCCTCTNTTCAAGGAATGGATTATAGAGTCTATTCAATCGCAATAGATATTCTGGTTTAAANTTATTTACTAACTTGAGATAATGGTATCTTGTTTAATTATATATAGGGGGCGACAAGGTTTCGACGTTGGTATTGAAACTCTATGTGCATGTCGAGGTTCAGGATCCTCGTAAAACAGTCTGAATTAAATTAGTTGCAAACGACAACTACGCACTAGCCGCTTAAACCGGCTGGCATTAGTTTAATCTTTCTTGGAGGACTAAATTAATGACAATTATCCGAGATCGTGATTATTGTTCTTCTGTAAATAATCATTAAACCTTTAATCAGAGGATCGCTATTTAGCTACCTTCCTGTCGGTTTTAAATAGTTAAACATTAAAGATAAGGATAAACATGTAGATCATTTTGCGGATAGCTAGCGGACGCGGGTTCGATTCCCGCCGCCTCCACCAAATATGTATGTATGAGTTAATTGAAAAATATCCTAAAGACTTGGGCTTTCATATGCCTGCAGAATGGTCTTTACATCATCAAACATGGATGATGTGGCCTACAGGGCTTGACTTGGATAGATACCCAAACACAGACACAATAAGACAAGCGCATGCTGAAACTGCAAATCTTATAGCTGACTTTGAACCGGTGACAATTATTGCAAACACACATGACACTGATAATTTAAAAACTATGGTTGCAAGTAATGTGTCCGTGATGACTGACGAGATTGATGACAGCTGGTGTAGGGATTCTGGGCCTACGTTTATTACAAATGAAAAAGAGATGGCAGGAATTGATTGGAGATTTAATAACTACGGTGAACTTTGTGGTTTAGATTATTCAAAAGACGCTGAGATTGCTGAAAAGATTATAAAACAATTAAATATTAAACATTTTAAACCACCTATAGTTCTTGAAGGTGGTGCTATACACACTGATGGTAATGGAACATTGATGTTAACTGAGGATGTCATTTTTGACCCTGAAAGAAATTCCGGTCTTGATAAAAAGGAAGCTGAATATATTCTGGAAAAATACCTTGGGGTGGAAAATTTTATATGGTTAATAGCTGCTTTAGAGTTTGATGACACAGGTGGTCACGTAGATAATCTTGCTTGTTTTACTCCAAATAATCAGATAATTGCATTGAGTGAATCTAACCGCAATGATTCAAATTATGATCGTTTAAAAGAAAACCATGATCGATTAAAATACTCAAAAAATATTGATGGAAAAGATTTTGAGATTATCTCAATACAACAACCCAGTCACAAAACCTTTCTTAATGAACGAATGCCTTTATCTTACATCAACTTTTATATGGTAAATAATGGCATTATCTTACCTATTTTCAATGACCCTATGGATGCTCCTGCAACAGCTACAATAACAACTCTCTTTAAAGATAAAAAAGTTGTTACACTTGAAGGATCGAGAATTGTTGAAGGCGGGGGTTGTGTTCACTGTATAACTCAACAACAACCTAGAATATAGTTTAAGGAGTTTTTATGAAAAAAGTTAAGGTTGCTGCAACCCAAATGACTTGTTCAGAAAACAGCAGTGATAATATTGATAAAGCAAAAAATCTCATCAAACAATCTGTTGATGAGGGCGCACAAATAGTTCTTATCCAAGAATTATTTGAATCCGTTTATTTTTGCTGTTTAAACGACCCCAAACGGTTTGAGTTAGCAAAACCTTTCGAAAAGAACCCTTTGCTAATCGAAATGTCAGATTTAGCTAAAGAACTCTCAGTTGTGTTACCTATTAGTTTTTTTGAACAAGATAATAATACTTACTACAATTCACTTGCAATCATAGATGCAGATGGAACCATTATAGATCGATATAGAAAATCTCATATACCAGATGGCCCAGGTTATGAAGAAAAGTATTATTTCCATCCTGGCAACACAGGATTTAACGTCTACGAAACTGCATATGCAACTATAGGGACAGGTATTTGTTGGGATCAATGGTTTCCTGAAGCAGCCAGAATCATGACTTTAAAAGGTGCAGAGTTATTGTTTTACCCTACTGCCATTGGTAGCGAACCCGATAATTCTGATTATGATTCAAGAGATTCATGGCAATTAGTTATGCAAGGACATTCTGCTGCTAACTGTGTCCCGGTTATAACTTCAAACCG
>JGI26063J44948_1000480_pt1 | contig 10423 bp, 10 predicted proteins | sample MarorgKNORR_S2LV_4_FD_44948 | JGI IMG/M metagenome (IMG submission 44948) | reverse complement strand
AAGATGAAGAACACCAGGTTGACGCCGAACAGGAGGCCGCCCAACATCGAACGCCGGATGTCGTGGAGGCTGAGGCGCTTCCCCGAGGCGAGGAGCACTATCCCGTACAGCAGGGCCGCCACGGCCAGGCGCCAGAACACGAAGGCGATCTCGTCCATCGACACCTTCTTGACGATGCTCGGACCGAGCGCCATGAAGCCGACGGCACTGATCGCCGCTGCACGGCCCCGCGCCGCCTGAACCTGCACTTGTCCACCCTCCCACCCCACGGACTTCGGCCCGGTGTCGGGACCTCCGCAGACCGGCGCGATCTCACCCGCAGCGGGCTGGCTCAACCAGTGCCGGTCCGGCCTCCGACAGCCTCGTCCTGAGCGGCCTGGAGAGCGGCGGCGAGGCCCTCCGTCCAGACACGCAGGGCGCTTCGTGATGCCTTCGGCTCCGGCGGCTGGATGGCAGGCCCGACGACCATCCGGACCTTCGTAGGCCGTGGTAGCCGCGCCCCGGTCGGCATCGCATCGCCGGTTCCGGCAATTCCCACCGGCACGACCCTGGATCCCGTCCTCGCCGCCAGCCACGCCGTTCCGTCGAACAACTCGGCCACCCGGTCACCCTCGTGTCGCTTTCCCTCCGGAAAGACGAGGAGCAGGTTTTCCTCGGCCAGCAGTTCCCGGGCGATCCGCATCGACTCCCGGTCGGCCGAGTCCCGACGCACCGGGAAGGCCCCCAGGGAGGCCATCAGCCACGCCATCGGTGCTGCCTCGAACAGGCTCTCCTTGGCCAGGGCCCGCAGGCGCCGGCGCGTCAGCGGCGAGAGCATCAGGGAGTCCAGGTTGGAGCGATGCACGGGCGCCAGGATCACCGGTCCACCCGGTGGGATGTTCTCCCGACCGGTGACCCGGGTCCGGAAGTAGGGCCAGAGCAGGCACCGGACGAGGGACCGGATGGTCAGGTAGACGGGACCCGCCGTCCAGGCCGTGTTGGTGCGCCGCGCACGGTCCTGGATGTCCGAAGCCATGGTCTCTCCGTAAGCCGTCTGGACGACCCGGCTGGACGAGTCGGCCGGACCGCTCAGCGACGAGCGATGCGGGCGCTGAGTACGTCGCGCAGGCTGACCATGCCGAGCAGCTCACCGTCCTGGACCACCGGAAGGTGCCGGAAGCCGCGGCTCAGCATCAGGGATACCGCTTCCTCCGTGTCCAGGTCCGGTAGCGCGGTCTCGGGCTCGGGGGTCATCCACCGCTCCACCGGAGCGGCCCGGAGGTCATCTTCGGCAGCGGCGGCGCGCAGCACGTCACGTTCGGTGAGGATCCCCAGCAGCATCCGACCCTGGACGACTACGACCGACCCGAATCCCCCGCGCACCATCACCTTGGCGGCATCACCGACCGAGGCTTCGGACGAGAGGGTGACCACATCTGGCGTCATGACATCGGAGAGGGCGACCATCAACCGCTTCCCCCCACCTCGTCGACATCACGGTCCAGTCGTTCACTGGCCGGTGCCTCGAGGTCACGGTTCAGGGTGCGCCAGAGGTTTCCGGCCCACACACTGGTGTGTGGCCAGTCACGCCAGAACGCCTGGAGGACGACCGGGTCCAACTGCTCAGCCGCCTCTTCGGGCGTACAGGATCCAGCCAACTCGTCGAGCGTGTCAATCACGCCGAGTAGTTGTTCGGATGGGTCGTCAGCCATGGTCCTCCTCGCGAGCCTGACCCCGATCATCCCCCGAATCCGGCAGATCGGCAAACGGGCCGGTTGANCCGCCGTTTGGTGCATCGGCACCGCCACCGGCCGGACCACCGGCCTGGTCAACTTCAAGCTCAACTTCAAGCTCAACTTCAAGCTCAGGCTCAGGCTCAGGCTCAACCTCACGGTCAACCTCAAGCTCGACCTCGCGGTCCAGCAGGTCGAATGCCCCCCGGCGACCGGTCACGACGGCATCCAGGCAGAGCGCCAGCCCCGCGCCCATGGCAACCCACCGCAACCCGACAAGGTCACCCAGGATCCCGAACGCCAGCCCGCCAATCGGAATCCCGCTCAGGATCGCCACCAGGAAGACCGACATGACCCGGCCCCGGAACTCCTCGTCCACCCGGAGCTGGAGGGAGGTACTCAGCGTGGTGCCATGGAGCATGTGGGCGCCACCCATCAGGAGGTAGCCGAACATTCCCACGCCCAACCATGACGACGAGGCCACGACCAGCAGGCCGGCCCCGTAGAGGAGGATGGAGCGGCGCTCCAGGACCGCTCGGGACATGCGCCCGCCCCGACTGCTGATGAAGGCGCTCGCCAGCAGGGATCCCACACCGAGGCTCGTGGACAGGACCCCCAGCCCGCCGCCGCCCCTCCCGAACAGGTCATCGGCCACGCCGGCAGCCAACGAGAAGGCGAACACCGCTCCCAGGCCCGCAACGCTGAACGCCAGACGGAAGGCGATGCGCATCTCAGGCCTCACCCGGACGTACGCCAGGCCCTCGCGGAACTGGTCGCCGAGGGAGCCTTCGGCCCCGGAGGGCGTCCACGTCGTACGCACGGTTGCGAGGATGCCCAGGCCCACCACGTAGAAGCCCAGCGAAACGGCGAAGGCCAGGCCCGGCCCATGGAAGGCAAGGGTCAATGCTGCGATGGCGGGGCCCACCGACCGCCCGACAGTGAAGGTGATCGACACCATCCGGACCGCTGCGACCAGCGACTCGCGTGGCACCAGCACCGCCGCCATGGACTGGATCGGGGCCCACTGGAACGAGGCCGCCGAGCCACCGACGAAGTTCAGGAGGAGGATGCGCCACGGGGTCAGCTCACCGGCCGCGTAGAGGCCGACGACGACCGACATGACCAGCACCTGGAGGGACAGGCCGACCAGCAGCAGCAGGCGGCGGTCCATCCGATCGGCCAGCGTGCCCGAGAGGGGGGTGCCGACCACGGCCGGGATGAGCGCCACGAAGGAGGACGCCCCCACCCACGTGTTCGAGTCGGTGAGCTGGTTCACCAGGAAGGGCGTGGCCAGGCCACCCAGGAACTGGGCGGTACCGCAGAGGGTCTGACCCAGGGCGAAGCGGGCGAAGGCCGGGTGGCGGAGGGAACTGAACGGGCTGGCGCCGGATGTAGGCCCGGCCGATCCGGCCTCGCCGCTCACCGAGTCAGGAACAACTGGAACTCGACGATGCCGTGGTCCTCGACAGACACCACGATCGACGCACTGGGAGCCTCGATGCCATGGTCGGAGAACAGGATCGGGAGGGATCCGACCACCGTGAGAACGTCGCCCACCAGTGTGGCGGCCAGGGTCACCTCAACGGAACCGGTCACGCCGTTGATGGTGATCGTGCCGGCCACCAGTGCCTCGACCGAAGCTCCGTCACCTTCCAGGTCTCCGAGGACGACGGGTCCCTCGAGTGTGAAGGTGGCCGTCGGATGGTCGTCCGTATGGAGCGAACTGCGGACCTTCCCGTCCCTGTACGCCTTGTCGGACCGNAGGCCACGCAGGTCCGCCGTCACCTCTACCGCCAGGAGAGCGTCGTCGGATAGCTCCACGGACCCGACCACCAGGGGCGTGCGCCCGACCGCCGTGTTGGATCCGATCCCGTTGCCCAGGACCTCCTCGACCCGGTAGCCGACCCACGTGGAGGTGAAGTCGCTGAACGAACCGATGTCTGTATCCACGGTCCAGGTCCCCGCCGGGCCCACAGCTGGACCCGACTCCCCGGGAACAGCCGCTGTCGTGGGTGGCGCCGTGCCGGCCGTAGGAGCTTCCGTCGACGTGGTCGTGCCGTACGCGGACGAAGCCGTGCCGGAGGATGGGGCGGTCGTCGACGCTGCGGTGCCGTAGCCGGTCCCTTTTCCGTAGGCAGTCGTCGTGCCGTATGTGGCTGAAGTGGTGCTGGAGGCGGGGCCAGCGGTCGTGGTGGCCGTGGAACCGGCCTGGGCCGCGCTGGCGGTCTCTACCGCCGATGCCAGGTCGGGGGCGGGGGGAGCATCGGATCGGAGCAGGAACCACCATCCGACGACGGCCACCACCACCACACCGAGAACCATCCGGGCCAGTCGCCACCTGTCCATCCTTCGACCCTAGGTCCCACTTCCCGATCAGGCCCTGTCGCGCCCCAACTCCTAGGGTCGGNTGGGATGAAGTTCGGAATCTTCTACGAGCACCAGTTGCCCCGGCCCTGGTCGGACGGCGACGAACACCGGCTCCTCAAGGACGCCCTGGACCAGGTCCAGCTGGCCGACCGACTCGGCTACGACTACGTGTGGGAGGTGGAACACCACTTCCTGGAGGAGTACAGCCACAGCTCCGCACCTGAGGTGTTCCTGGCCGCAGCCAGCCAGCGGACGCAGAGGATCCGGCTGGGCCACGGCATCACCCTCCTGCCCGGCGCCTACAACCACACGGCCCGGGTCGTCGAGCGCATCAACACGCTGGACCTCCTGTCCGACGGACGGGTCGACTTCGGCTCAGGTGAGTCGTCATCCAACGCCGAGCTGGAGGGCTTCGGCATAGACCGGACCACCAAGCGGGAACAGTGGCTGGACCACATCGAGGCCGCCACCCGGATGATGGTCGAGGAGCCGTTCGCCGGATGGGACGGCCCCTGGCTGCAGATGCCGCCACGCAACGTGGTGCCCAAGCCGTACCAACGCCCGCATCCCCCACTGTGGGTGGCCTGCAGCCAGCGCGAGACCATCCACCTGGCTGCCCAGAAGGGAATGGGCGCCCTCACCTTCGCCTTCGTGGAACCCGGCGAGGCCGAACAGTGGGTGGGCGAGTACCACGACATCATCGCCTCCGAAGACTGCGTGCCGGCCGGATTCGCCGTCAACCCCAACATCGCCTGCGTGCTGCCGTTCATGTGCCACGAGGACGAGGAGACGGCCCTGGAGCGCGGCATCGACGGCGCCCACTTCTTCGGCTACTCCCTCGGCCACTTCTACGGATTCGGCGACCACCGCCCCGGGACCACCGACATCTGGGCGGAGTTCCAGGAGAACCGCAGCGCCTTCGGGTTCGACCGGGAGACGGCTTCCCAGACCGCGGTCAGCCTGAGGGCGCGGATGGAGGGCGACGGCCTGCTCTCGCTGAGGGGGGCCATAGGCACCCCGGACCAGATCCGCCAACTCCTCCGGGAGTACGAGGCAGCCGGCATCGACCAGGTGATCTTCGTGAGCCAGGCGGGACGCAACCGGCACGAGCACATCTGCGAGTCGATGGANCTCTTCGCCCGCGAGGTCATGGGTGAGTTCGCCGAACGGGACCCGGCCCACGTGGCGGCCAGGGACGAGCGCTTGGCGGGCGCCGTGGCGGCTGCCCTGGCTCGACGCGACGGGCCGCGACAGGTGGACCCCGGGTATCGGATCCCGCCCCCCATCGCCCAGGCATGAGCCGGCCGGCACGGACATGAGCCGGCTGTCCGCGGCCGCCGTGGTGACCGCCGTGGCCCTGCTGGCGGCTTGTGCCGGGCCGGATACCACCGGGCCGGTGGTTGCGCCAGCCAGCACGACCAGCAGCCAGGTGGGCGGCGCGGACAGCGCGACCGCCACCAGCAGCAGCACGCCGGCCACCACCAGCACCAGCACCGTCTCACCGACCACCACCAGCCAGCCGGCAACCACGAGCACCGTCGAACCGGCAGCTACCAGCACGCCTGCAAGCACCAGCACGCCGGCAACCACGAGCACCGTCGAACCGGCAGCTACCAGCACCAGCACGGTCGCGCCTGCTGGCACCGAGCCCGACACCGGTCGACGCGCCGAGAACCTCAGGATCCTGATCGCCGAGGCTGCAGCCTTCACCCAGGCCGAAGCAGCCCTGCTGCTCCCCCTCAACCTGGATCCGAGCGCCGGCGGCGCCCCCGGATATACCCGCTACGTGTTCCGCGAGACCTCCGATGGCGTCGTATCGACACTGGTGGAGGGCCCCCTGGGTCCACAGACCCGCTGTCAGGAACCGGAGCTGCCGTGCTCCTACAGCGACCTGGTGGAACTCCTCGCCTCGGGAGAACCGATCCCACCCGAGCTGGACCTGACACCTGGACAGCTCACCACCCTGGTGTCAGAGCTGGACCAGCTGGCCGGGTTCGCCGCACTCCACGCCGACGTGGACACGGCGTGTACCGAGGGCTTCATCTCCGACGCCATCCAGTCCTCCAACATGGGCTCCCACTTCTACCGGACCGACTGGTTCGGTGAGGNCTTCCGTCCGGACCGCCCGGAGATCCTCCTCTACGCCCCGTCCGACGGGTCCCTCACGACCGGACCGCTCGGCTACTGCGACGCTGACGGCTGGCACGGACCGGACCTCGTCCTGGTGGGCACCGCGTTCCTGGTGCCGCCGGCCGTGATCGGCGTCGAGCATCCCGCGGCGTTCACCGGAAACCTGGACAACTGGCACTCGCACTTCAACATCTGTCGTGGCAACGCCAGCGGCACCGACAGCTTCGTGACCATGGCCGAGTGCGAAGCCGCCGGCGGCAACTGGCATGACGCCATCGGCTGGATGCTCCACGCCTGGGTGGCTCCGGGATACGACAACCAACTCGGGGTCTTCTCGATGTGGAACCCGACGATCGCCCCCACCGCGGAACCGTCTTCCATCCGGGACCAGAAGGGGGTACGCGGCAGCGACTTCCCGGAGGGGGCCCACCAGTCCCTGATCGCCAACTTCGCCTTCGAGAGGGTGATCCGGGTGGCCATCGGCCAGGGCGTGTACTTCAACAACAGCGACTCGGTCCCGCACACGGTCAGCGCCGGCACCGAGGACGACCCGGACCCGGACTCCTTCGGATCCGGGCTCCTGAACCCGGGAGACAACTACCTGCTGGACACCTCGACGGCCGGCACGTTCAACATCTACTGCGCCCTGCATCCCGACATGACGGCCACCGTGATCGTGGGCTGAGGAGCCACGATCGGCTACCGGCTGATCGTCGACCGAGGGCGAGGCCGACTACAGGCTCTCAGCGGAGTCGGCCCGTCAGGTACCAGGCCTGACGGCCACCCAACTCCAGCTGCAGGGCCTCCGTGAGGCCCGGCCTGACCTGGCGGGCCAACGTCCTGTCGGCCACCAGCACGCCCAACGACCATCCGGCGAACCCCTCGGAGGCCACCCGGCCCAACGTGGCGTAGAGGTTCCGCAGGTCACCAGCCGCCAGCCGGCCGCCCCATGGCGGATTGGCCACCAGCAGGCCGGGGCGTCCATCTGTCCCGTCCGGCCGTGCCAGCTCGGCGATCGGCGCGGTACGCCACTCGATGAGGTCGGCCACCCCGGCCCTCTCGGCGTTGGCCCGCGCCGAATCCACAGCACCGGCATCCCGATCCACCGCCATGATGGGCGGCGGGTCGCCGGCATCGGTCCGTCGCTTCTGGATCTCGGCGGCGACACTGGCCCACGTGCCGGGCTCGAAGCCTGGCCAGAACCGGAACGCCAGCTCACGGCCGGCAGCGGGAGCGACACCGCCAGCCAGGAGGGCAGCCTCGATGGCGATCGTCCCGGAACCGCACATCGGGTCCACCAGCGGCGTGGTCGGATCCCATCCCGCCGCCACGAGGAGCCCTGCAGCCACCGACTCCCTGAGGGGTGCCTTTGCGATCGCCTGCCTCCAGCCCCGCTCGTGGAGCGGTGCACCCGACGAGTCGACGCTCACCGTGAATCGGTCGTTCACGGCCCGCACCACGACCAGTTGCTCCCGGGCGCCCTCGACCGGTGTGCCCAACGCAGCCTCGAAGCGCTGCGTCACCGCACCGTCGTGCCAGAGCTCTGAGTTACGGCTGGTGACCCGGAACCGCGGAGAGTCCCCGGCACCGATCCAGTCGTCCCAGTCCACCTCGGCTATACGACGCTCCAGGTCCGCGAAGGTCCGCACCGTGAAGCCGGCCACGCGGACCAGGATCCGGGTGGCGCAACGCAGGAACACGTTGGCCGCATAGAGCTGCCTCGTGGTCATGTCGGCCGACACCGCTCCCTTGGAGGACCGCAGGGTTCGAATTCCAAGATCGGCCAGCTCGTCGGAGACCACCGATTCCAGACCGGGTGGGCAGACCACGAGGCACGGATGGGTGGCAGCCCTCCGCTTGCTCACAGGACGGCTCCCGCTGTATCGCCATGGATGCGTGTGCCACCAGTGCCGCCAGTGTCGCCGATGATGCCCGGGCCGCCCGTTCCTCCCGTGCCACCGGCACCACCCACAAGGCGCCGAAGCTGCTCGTCCTGGGCGTCGCTCTGGGGCCCACATGCCGGGCGGGCGGCACGTACGGCCACCAGCGAGTCCTCGAAGCCCCTGCCCAGGGCGACCAGGGCCTGGACGGCTACCACCCCGGTTCGACCGTAGCCGCCACCGCAGTGGAGGAGCACGGTCATGCCCGCCTCCAGGCGGACCACCACATCGGCAGCAACCGCTGCGGCGACGCCATCTGCGACCACGCCGTGGTCCGGCGCTGGTGCATGCACAGCCCGGTCCGGCCCAGCCGCCACCAACCAGCCGGCGTAGGTCGGGAACCGTCGGTCGACCTCGTCGGACTCCATCAGGCAGACAACGGTGTCCACCGCGAACTCGACCATGACGGCATCCGGGTCTGGACCCACCACGTCGAAGGCGCAGGCCAGCAGCGCACCGGACACGCCATGTGGCACCGGAAGTCGGTGCACGCCGCCGGCGGCGTCATGGTGCGGACCACTCACCTTCATCTAGAAGCCGATGGGNGCGCTACGCACCTCGGCGATTCCGTCGGGGTCTCCGGTCAGCTCGACATGGGACTGCTCGCGGCGCCCGAAGAAGAACATCGTCAGCTCGCCGGGATCGCCGGTGGCGGTCACCCGTCGGCCACCGTTGCGAACGGCAACCGGCTCGCCACCCGGACGGGAGATCCACAGTTCCACGTCCCGGACCCGTCGCGTGCGGAGCTTCGTGCCCGACTTCTGGAACGGCCACAGGGCGTCCTGGAGGTCGTCCAGCCCGGTCCGGGGCTCCCAGCCGTCCGTGGCCCGCCTCACGTCCTCCAGGTGCACGAAGAACTCGACGAGGTTGAACGGACCGTCGACCAGCCTGAGGAGCCGCGGCGGGCCTGAGCGGATCCGCTCCACCAGACGCTCGAAGGCAACCCGCTCGACCGCCCGTTCAGCCGCCCGCTCGGTCACCCGCGCTGTGTGGCGGGCGAACGGGCCCGGCAGCACGAGGCCAAGGCTCACGTCGGGCCGACGCTCGCGGAGCACCAGGTGGGCCGCCATGTGCGCAGCGGTCCAGCCCCCGCACAACGTGGCTGCATCCGGCCCGACCTCGAGCAGCAGGTCGCAGAGGGAGGCACGCTCGGCCTGGGCCAGCTGAGCGCTCCTGCCGGCGCTCATGCCGGCCCGTCTGATGGAGGTGATACGGAGGTATCGGGCACCCAGGATCCGTGGAACCCGTCCGGCACCCTCCGCGGAAGGTGCACGCTGGCCACCGCCGGCCCAGCCAGGTCGGCTCCATCCAGGATCACCAGGTCCGCGGGTCCGCCCGCCCGGTCGTTGACGCACACCAGGATCCAGGCGTCGCCCTCCAGGCTGGACCCGGCCTTCGGGACCACTATCGGCTCGGCACCGAACCTGCCGGGCCCATGCTCGTGGAGGACCGTCTCGCCCGTCTCCACGTCCACCCTGGCGGTCGGTCCCAGGCCCAGGCCTGCCGCGGTGAAGGCGTAGCGATGGCGTCTGGTCCCCACCCGCGGATCATGGGTCGGGAACTCATGGGCACCATCGACCAGGGGCGTCTCGGTGACCCGACCCGCCGCCGGGTCGACGGTCCAGCGGGCCAGCATGGGCGTCGAGTCGCCGGCCGGCCCCAGCCGATCACGGTCGAACATCGTGTCGTACCTGCAGACGTCGACGACGATGGTGCCGTCGTCAGCGTCGTAGGCGTTGACGGGATGGAACACGTAGGCCTGCGGCGCCTCGCACCAGACGATGTCATCCGCAGTGCCGGACCGGGGCAGCACCCCCACCCTGGCCGCATGGTCCGGGTTCCACGAGAACGGGAACGGCGAACCACCCATCGCCATCTCCAGGTCCAGGCACACCGGGAGGTCGTAGACGAGCACGCTCGAGGCGGTGAGCGACATGTCATGCACCATGGGCATCCCCTCGAGGGGAATATCGGTCACCTTCGATACCCGGCCGTCCGGACCGACCACCACGTGCTGTACGTGGTCCATGGCCTCCGGATAGGCGTAACAGACCCCGTGGAGCTCCCCGGTGGCCGGGTCGTACTTCGGGTGGGCGGTGAACGCCGCCGGAAGGGTGCCACCGAACCCGTCGAAACCGATGGTGTCCAGTTCGTAGGTGAGCGTCATCGGCGTGGCGCCCGCCTCGACCATGGCCCAGGTCCGCCCGGCAAAGCCCCCCACGGAGGTGTTGGGGCCGAAGTCCCGACCGCCGAACGACGTGCCGGAAGGCGCCG
>JGI26063J44948_1000477_pt1 | contig 10508 bp, 11 predicted proteins | sample MarorgKNORR_S2LV_4_FD_44948 | JGI IMG/M metagenome (IMG submission 44948) | reverse complement strand
ATAAAATCAAATATTTCAAAAAAAAAATTTTTATCAAACGTTAATAAAGCAAAAAAATACATAAAAATAGGTGATATTTTTCAAGTAGTATTGAGTCAAAGATTTGAAACTAAACTAACAAAAAGTCCTTTGGAAATTTATAAAAAGCTTAGAATAAAAAATCCTTCTCCATTTATGTATTTTTTTAACTTTGATGACTTTCAAATTATTGGTGCTAGCCCTGAAATTTTAGTTAGATTAAGAGATGATACAATTACATTAAGACCAATAGCTGGAACCAGACCCAGAGGAAAAAATAAAAAAGAAGATTTGTTTTATGAAAAAGATCTCTTGAAAGATAAAAAGGAGCTTGCTGAACATTTAATGTTATTAGATTTAGGTAGAAACGACACTGGAAAAGTTTCAAAAATAAATTCTGTAAAAGTTACAGAACAATTTAAAATAGAAAGATACTCACATGTAATGCATATTGTTTCTAATGTTATTGGTAAATTTAATAATAAATTTACTAATTTTGACACTTTATTATCTGGTTTTCCTGCAGGAACAGTTTCAGGAGCTCCAAAAATAAGAGCTATGGAAATCATTGATGAATTAGAAAATACAAAAAGAAAAGTATATGCAGGTGGAATTGGTTATTTTTCAGCAAATGGAGATTTTGATACCTGTATAGCTTTAAGAACAGCTGTTTCCATAAACAATAAATTTTATGTTCAAGCGGGCGCAGGTATTGTGGCTGATAGCAAACCAATTAATGAATATTATGAAACAGTTAACAAAGCAAAAGCTTTGTTAAAAGCTATTGAATAGAATGAAAATAATTTTGTTAGACAATTACGATAGTTTTACATTTAATCTTTACCATTATATATCTTCATTCAAAACTAAAGTTGATGTAATTAGAAATGATAAAATTAATTCAACAGAAATAATAAAAAAAAAATATGATAAAATTGTTATTTCTCCTGGTCCTGGTAACCCAAATCAATCTGGTAATTGCATAAGTATAGTTAATAAACTTTATAAAAAAATTCCTATTTTTGGTGTCTGTTTAGGTCATCAAATAATCGGTCAATGCTTTGGTTCAAAAATTGTTCAAGCCAAAAAATTAATGCATGGAAAAACAAGTATAATTAAACACAACAATCAAGGCATAATGAAAAATATTAAAAATAATTTTGAAGCCACTAGATATCATAGTTTAATAGTAGATAGAAAAACTCTATCAAAAGATTTGGTTGTTACTTCTGAAACATCCGACGGAGTAATTATGGGAATTATGCATAAAAAATACAATATTCATGGAGTACAATTTCATCCTGAAAGTATTAAAACTTCGGTTGGTATGAAAATAATTAAAAATTTTATAAATATATAAAAAAGTATGGATCAAATATTAAAGAAGCTTAAAAATAAAGAAAACTTATCTTATGAAGAGAGTAAAAAGGCTTTCTCTATTATTATGGAGGGTAAAGCTTCTGACAATCAGATATATGATTTTCTTACATTGCTTTCAGAAAAAGGTGAAGTTTCTGACGAAATAGCCGGTGGTGTTTATGTATTAAGAGATAAATCTAAAAGAGTAAATGTTCAAAACTGTGTTGATACATGTGGTACCGGTGGTGATGGTAAAAACACCCTAAATATATCAACTGCTTCAGCATTATTATTAGCAAGTATGGGAATAAAAGTTGCTAAACATGGAAACAAAGCAGTTTCATCCAAATGTGGTTCTGGAGATGTTTTAGAGGCATTAAATATTAAAATTAATTTGGAACCAAAAGATATAGAAGAACAAATTAATAAGAATAATTTTGGTTTTATGTTTGCACCAAATTATCACAGTGCAATGAAATATGTTGGTCCAACAAGAAAAAAAATTGGAAAAAGAACTATATTCAATATGATAGGACCTTTAAGTAGCCCTGCCCTTGTTGAAAGACAAGTTGTAGGAGTATTTGATAAAAAATTACTCAAAACTTTTGCAAATGGTCTAAAAAATTTAAATATTAGATTTGCATGGATTGTAAATAGTGAAGATGGTTTAGATGAAATATCTCCTTATGCAAAAACGAATGTAATGCAATTAAAAGATAATAAAATTTCAGAAATTACCATAGATCCTAAAGAGCTAAATGTTAATGCAGATAAATTTGAAAATCTACTTGGAGATGATGCTAAATTTAATGCTGACAAAATGATTGATATATTTAAAGGTGAAGACAATGATTTTTCTAAAGCAGTTTGTTTAAACTGTGCGGCTGGCCTTATTGTTTCTGAGAAGTTTTCAAATTTTGAAGATGCTTACAATAATGCAAGAGAACATATTCTATCTGGAAAAACATTTGAACATTTAAGAGGTATTCAAAATGGATAAAAAATATAGAAAATGGGATCCTATGTTTGACAGGTATTTTGAATCTGCAGTATTTAAGCATGGCCATAATGTCAACGTTTTACACGAAATTCTTAAATATAGATATGAANACTTAGAACTCATAAGTAGATTAGGTATACCTATTGAGGAATTAAAAGAGCTAATATCAGAAATGGAAAGAAAAAAATTATTTTTTAATTTTAAAGAAAAAATAGAAAACAATATTAAGAATGATAAATTTTCAATTATTGCAGAGATGAAACGTATGAGTCCTTCAGCAGGTGCTTTAATACATCCTGATAAATACAATCCTGTAGAAATTGCTAAAATATATGATGAAAATAATGCTACATGTTTGTCAGTACTAACAGAACCAAAATTTTTTGGTGGAGATTTTAATCACATGAAAAATATAAAAGAAGCTGGAATAAAACTCCCAATTTTATGTAAAGATTTTATGGTAACCAAATGGCAATTATATTTAGCAAGATCTAGAGGAGCTGATGCCATATTGATCATTCTTTCTGCTTTTGAGTATTTTATAGAAGAAAAAAAAAATCTTCTTAATGAATTATATGAAGAAGCTCTAAAATTAAATATGTCAGTAATCATAGAAGCTCACACTATTGAAGAAGCTGAAAAAGCTTTAAAATTTAAAGAAGCATTANTAGGAATTAATAATAGAAATCTTAATACTTTAAAAACCGATTTTAATGCAACTTATAGTATTAATAATGCATTAAGAGATTTTTCTGGACCGCTTATTTGTGAAAGTGGAATAAAAACAAAAGAGGAACTTTTAGAAATAAATAAAAAAACAAAAATTAAAACTTTTTTAATTGGTGAATCATTGTTAAAAAATTTAAAAGAAAATTCAATTTTCTCAATATTATAGGCAAATAATCTATATTTTAATGGGGTTTTGAGCTATTGATTAAACAACAGAACTTTTATAGAACAAATATGTACCTAGTTTGTTCTATGTTAACCAAAAAACAAAAAAATCTGCTTTTATTTATCAACAAGAAGTTGAGATCTTCAGGTGTATCTCCTTCTTATGAAGAAATGAAAGTATCTTTGAATCTTAAATCAAAATCAGGAATTCATAGATTAATTAGTGCTTTAGAAGAAAGAGGATTTATTAGAAGACTTCCTCATAAAGCAAGAGCTCTCGAAGTAATAAAATTACCTGAGACAGCATCAGCTAATGACATTTACAATAGTTTTTCACCAAGTGTAATTAAAGGTGGTTTAGATGAAAGTAATTCAAAAAACAAAAGCCCAGAAATTGCTGTGTTGGGAAATATAGCTGCCGGTACACCAATCGAAGCAATTCAAAATGAAGTTACTAGAATACCTTTGCCAAGTAATATTGAAAAGAATGGTGAATATTTTGGGCTGAAGATTCAAGGAGACTCTATGATTGAAGCTGGCATTCATGATGGTGATATTGTTATTATTAAAAAGACTGATACAGCAGATAATGGAAAAATTGTAGTTGCTCTAGTTGATGATCACGAGGTAATGTTAAAAAGAATAAGAAGAAAAGGCAAAACAGTTGCGCTAGAAAGTGCAAATAAAAACTACGAAACTAAAATCTTTGGTCCTGATAGAGTTAAAGTTCAAGGTGTTCTAATATCTTTATATAGAAACTTTCACTAAAATAGTCTAAATATTTGTAATGTCTAAAGTAGCAACTAGATTTGCTCCCTCGCCTACTGGTCCTTTGCATATTGGAGGAATAAGAACTGCATTATTTAATTGGTTATTTTCAAAAAATCAAAATGGAATATTTCATTTAAGAATAGAAGATACAGATAAAGAAAGATCAAAAGAAGAATATAAACAACAAATTATTCAATCTTTACAATGGATAGGAATTAAACCTGATAAAGAAGAATATATTCAATCAACTAAAATTGATAAACATATTGAAATTTCAAAAAAACTTTTAGAAAAAGGTTTTGCATATAAGTGTTATTGTACAGAAAAAGAGATAGAAGAAGAAAAAACAAGAGCTAAACAAAAAAAACTACCATATATTTATAATAGAAAATGTAGAGATCTTAAAGATACACCAAAAAATATCGATCCTGTTATAAGATTTAAGAGTAAAATTGAAGGAAATTCAATTTTAAATGACCTTGTTCAAGGTAAAGTTAATATCGAAAATTCTAATATTGAAGATTTTATAATATTAAGAAAAGATGGAACTCCAACATATAATTTATCTGCAGCAGTAGATGACAAGGATATGGAAATTACACATATAATTAGAGGTGATGATCATAAAATGAATACATTTAAACAAATGCAAATATTTGAAAGAATGAATTGGAAATTACCAACTTATGCTCATATTCCTCTAATCCACACTTCTGAAGGTAAAAAATTGTCGAAAAGGGATAAAGCATCAACTCTGGATGATTACAAAAAAATTGGCATTATGCCTGATGCTTTAAGAAATTATTTACTAAGATTGGGCTGGTCCTTTCAAGATAAAGAAATATTTACATTAGAAGAAAGTATAAAACATTTTAATATTGAGGGGATAGGAAAATCTCCTTCTAAGCTGGACATGAGCCGTATTTTATCAATGAACGAGCACTATATTAAAAATATGAATGAAAATGATCTTTTTGATCATTTAATAAAGTATTTTGAAAGTTATAAAGATAAAATTGATAATAAAGGAAAAAAAATTAAAAAATGTCTAAGTTTCCTTAAAAATAAAGCAAAAACATTAGAGGATATTTATAATAACGCACAATATATAATTAAAGATAAAATTCAAATTTCTACTGAAGATATAAAACTTTTAGATAATTTATCAAAAACAATTTTAAAAGATTTTTTAAAAGAATTTGAAAAGTTATCAAATATAAATAAAGAAAATTTAGAAAAAATAATAAACGACTTAATTAAAAATAATAAAACAAACTTTAAAGGCGTGGGTCAACCTCTAAGAATTGCTTTAGTAGGTTCAAAATTTGGCCCAGGTATATACGATATAATTTTGTCTTTAGATGAAAATGAAGTAATTGAAAGATTAAAGGCTGTTAGTTAAAACAGAAGCTGCAATTTTCGAAGACTGGTTTGTTTTAAAATTTTTTAAAATTTCTTGTGATTTATCTATTTGATTTTGCATAGATTCATTATTTTCAAAAAGACTATCTACATTATTAAATATATTTTTAGAATTACAATTTGATTGCAATAGTTCAGGTATAATTTCCTCATTGGCAGCAATATTAATTATATTTGCATATTTAACTTTGACTAACATTTTAATAATTAAAAAATTTATACTATTCATTTTATAAATAATAATAGATGGTACTTTTGCATTACAAATTTCTAATGAAATAGTTCCTGACTTGGCTACAGCAAATGTTGAAGATTTTAAAACCTCAGATTTAACTTTTTCATCAGATATAGATCCNCAATTTTTAAAACCTACTTTTATTAATTTATCTTGTATTAATTTATTAAACTCAGTGGTTGAGTGAAAAACGTAAAAAATATCATTATACTTTTCATTCATCATCTTTATAAAATTAATCAAAATCGGCAACAAAACATCTATTTCAGATCGCCTACTGCCTGGAAAGATGGAGATAATTTTTTTATGATCTTTTATAATTTGACTTATATCAATTTTGCTTTTCTCATTATTTTCTAACAATGGATGACCTGTAAATGTTGATTGAATATTTTCTTTATCAAAATATTTTTTTTCAAAAGGAAACAACAGTAATACATGATCTAAAAAAGATTTGAGCTTCTTAACTCTATGCTCTCTCCAAATCCANACTTGAGGAGCAACAAAATGAATTGTTTTTATATTAGGATTGATTTTTTTTACCTTTTCGGCAACTCTTAAAGTAAAATCAGGACTATCTACACTAAATAAAATATCAGGTTTAAATTCTATTATTTTATCTACTGTTTCATTAATTTTTTTTTTAATCTTAAAGATATTCAACAAAACTCTAGTAAAACCAAGATAAGTAACTTCTTTTAAGTCATATAGTGATTTAATCTCTAAGGATTTTAAATGCTCACCACCTACNGACAAGTATTCAATATCTGATTTTGAGCTTTTAACCTGAGCAATAACTTTTGAAGCGAGTTTATCTCCTGACGGTTCACCTGTTAAAACAAATATTTTCTTCATTTTACAATTATAAACATTTTGTTTTTATTAGCGAAGCTGATGCATTTCTTTCTTTCTAGAAAAACATTTTGCTTACTTTTTAAAACTATTCCTTTAAGCCCCACAGTTTTACATTGTTTTAAAGTTTTTAATCCTACAGTAGGTAAATCAATTCTTAGATCTTGCTTTTTCTTAGGAAATTTAACTAGGACACCATTATTTCTAAATTTTTTACTTTTACATTTTTTAAGCATCGTTTCAGTGCCACCCTTTCCTTCAATGGCTACTACGTTTTTATTTCTAACAACAGTTCCTTGACTAAAGTTATATTTTCCTAATCTATTTAATGCTGTGATAGCTCTATTAATATCTATTTTATCTTCTCTATTTGGTTTAATTCTTGAGTAGTTACCTTTTTTCAATGTTAATTCGTGATTGAAGGTAAGCGAGCTTATTGTTTTTATTTTTTCTTGTTTAAATATTTTGATAATTTGTTTTAAAATAGCTGCATCGCCAAGCTTTGAGCTTTTAATTATCCTAGGCATATAATAAATGCCTTTTAAATCTAATTTAATTTTAGAAAAATTTGGTTTAACAACTTTTCCAGCGAATAATACTTTGCTACATTTATTTTTCTTTAAAATATTTATAATTGTTCCGAATTGTCCGATTGATACATTGTAAGAGTTTTTATCTTTTTTAAATTTATTTGACTTTGATAAATCAATTATCAAATATTTTAGTCTTTTTTTTTTTATTTTTTTAAGAATCTCTATTGGAAAATTTGTTTCTCCAAATATTAAACCAATCATCTTACTCCTTGGAAAAAGGTGTACAAATAGATCTTTTTTTATCCTTTGTTATAAATTCAATAATATCCTTAACTAGTGGATTTTTTTTAAATTCGCCATTTAATTTATCTAAATTATCTGTAAGATTTTTCGTAGCAAAAATTTCTTTGTATGCTTCTGTTAGACCAAGAATATCTTTATTTTCTAAATTAACTCTTCTTAGTCCAATTAAATTAAGACCGTGTAAATAATTTCTGTTACCTATTGATAAACCATATGGAATAACATCATGTAAAACACCTGTCATTCCACCAATCATTGCTAATTTACCTATCCTTGTAAACTGCTGAACTGCTGAATTACCTCCAATAACAACATTATCTTCTATTGTAACATGGCCACCCAAAGGAACATTATTTGCAATAATTACATTGTTTCCAACATGACAGTCGTGAGCTATATGAGATGAAATCATAAATAAGCAGTTATTTCCAATTTTAGTTAAACCTCCACCATCTACAGTTCCTGGATTTATAGTTACATACTCTCTAATTTTATTATTGTTACCAATTACAAGTTTAGTTTCCTCTCCATTATATTTTAAATCTTGTGGATCATTACCAATAGATGCAAAAGGATAAATTTTATTTCCATTTCCAATTTTAGTATTACCTGAAATATTAACGTGTGAATGAATAATTACATTTTCACCTATTTCAACATTAGGACCAATTACAGAATAAGGACCTATATTTGCAGAGTTTGAAACTTTAGCTTTGTTATCTACTATTGCAGTTTTGTGTATCATTTATTTATTTTCCTTTACAAAACTTTTTAAATCTTTTGCGGGATATCCCATGACTTTTGAATTATCAGTTATATCTTTAATGACTCCACTTCCGCCACCTATTTTAACATTATTTCCAATTTTTAAATGGCCTGAAACACCTGCTTGACCACCAATCATTACATGATTACCTAATGTCGAACTTCCTGCAAAACCTACTTGACCAGCTATAATACAGTTATCTCCTATCTTTACATTGTGAGCTATATGAATTTGATTATCTAAATAAGTATTTTTTCCAATTATAGTATTTGACATTGATCCTCTATCAATAGTTGATCCACATCCAATTTCTGAGTTATCATTAATTATCACAACACCAATCTGAGGATACCTATAGTTATTTTCTTTGTTAGGGAAAAAACCAAATCCTTTTTTACCAATTACACATCCATCTAAAATGTGAACATTGTTATGAANAATTGTATTTCTTATGATTACATTAGAACCTATAGAACAGTTATTTCCAATAATAACATTTTTTTCTACTATTGAGTTATGACCTATAGAACAATTNTTGCCTATTTTTACATTTTTACCAATTAATACATTTTTTCCAAAATCAACTTTTTTCTTAAATGAGGTTTTAGATATATCTTTTACTGTTATATCAAAATCATCAGTTACTGAGCCTGGATAAAATATTTTTGTAATTTTAGCGGTAACAATTAGAACATTATCAACAATTATTTTATTACAATTTTTAGGTAAATAATCCTTGAGATTATCTGTAGTAATACAAAAAGAAGATTTTGTTTTTGAAGCATGAGCTTCATATTTTTTTGAATGAAAGAATGTAATATCCTTTTTAGTTGATGTTGATAAATCTTTAACATCATAAACTTTTAAATTCTTATATTTTTGAATATTTTTTAACTCAGCAAACTTTAATAATTTATTAATCTCGAAAGGACCTTTATTTTTAAAAAAAGGATTAGTCATTAATAAAGTTTATTATCAAAACATTTAGTAAATACTTATCAAGATTTATTGCTAATTATTTCTTATCAACAATTGTTGCTGACCATTGAGCATCTGCCATTTTTTTTCCATTAACAAAGGCTTCGCCCTTATATTTCCAGACTCTTCCATGGGATCTAATTGCTTCGATATTTAATTCTAATTTACAATCTGGTATTACTGGAATCCTAAATCTTGCTTTTTCCACACTCATTAAAAAAACCAATTTATTTTCATATGCAGATTTATCAATTCCANTAGCTGTTAAAGCAGCGGCTGCTTGACCAAAAGCTTCAACAATAAAAACACCTGGCATAACAGGTTGTCCTGGAAAATGACCTTGAACAAAAAAACTATCTTTTTTAACGTTCACAATGGCTGTAGCAGAAAATAGCTTTTTAATATTATTTAACTCATCTATTAAAAGCATAGGCTCTCTATGAGGTAAAAGTTTTATTATTTGTTCTTTATTTAAAGATTCAGACATTAATTTAATTTAATTTCTTTTACTTTTTCATTAAGTAGATTAATAATTTTTTCAGTTATATCCAATTCAGTTTTTCCAAGTACAACAATCTTCTTATCAACAATTAACGAAATAGAATTTTTATCAGAATATTCTGCCATTATAGGATTTATATGACTTAATAATTTTTTTGTTAACTCAGATTTTAACAGGTTCAACTCGTCGATTTTTTGTTTCCTTTCATTTTGATAATTTATTACTTTCTTTTTTAAATTATCTATTTTTTTTTTAAACTCTTCTTCATTTAAAATATTTTTTTGTGAAATAATTTTAGACTCTTCTTCCTTTAATTCATTTTCTTTTTTTTCAAAAATATCTAAATTAGTTTTATGATTTTTTTTTATATTCTCGTTAATTATTTTTCCTGCTTGTGAACTATGAATTAATTTCTCAATATCTAGGTATACAATATTTTCAGCTGCATAAACTTGATTAAATTGTAAAAATATAATCAATAAAAAAAGCTTAATTATATCTTTCATTAGAAAGATGTTCCTATATCAAATCTAAATGTTTCTGTACTATCACTGCTTGCTTTTGTTATTGGTTTGGCAAATGAAAAACTTAATGGACCTATAGGAGTAAACCAATCAATTGATAGACCAGTTGAAGAGCGAATTTTACTACTATCTAAGCTACTATTATAATCTACACCCCAAACATTTGCTGTATCAAAAAATAAACTAAAATCAATATCTTGCAAAGTTGGAAATAATTGAGGCAAAGTTGAATTAAAACTTAGTGATGATGCATAATTTCCTCCAATATGATCACCACTGTCAATTGGTCCAATTTTTCCATACTCAAAACCTCTTAATCTTCTACTAGTTATAAAAACCCTTTTTGAAACC
>JGI26063J44948_1000473_pt1 | contig 10548 bp, 9 predicted proteins | sample MarorgKNORR_S2LV_4_FD_44948 | JGI IMG/M metagenome (IMG submission 44948) | reverse complement strand
TAAATTTTCAGTATAATTAATAGCTCCCTCAGAGGTCTTTGCAGGAGNAAAATCAGTATCAANATAAAGATCATTAGGTCTAATTGCTTTTTTGGGCAGGGTAGACAGGTCCATTTTGTTTGCCAAAAACCATACTAATCCAATACCTAGAAACCACCAAATAAGTTGGTATCCCCATATTGAAGGAATTTTTAATACCCATGCTTCATACCCTCCCCCTGGACTTCCAAAAATATCATTACCCAAAACCAAGCCTGGTCCAATGCCAAAAAAGATCCAAATTAAAACAAGAACATATGCAAAAGACTTTATCTTTCTTCTGCTTGGATGCAGGCCCATGTGTTCACTTAAAAAATCATGGAATTTTTGACGATGAGATCTGTAAACGTCGTTTTGTGAGAAGGATGAAAAAGCAGAAATGGAAAAACACACAAAAACATTAAATAGCAATCCCCATACACCCGAATGAATAGTTAGTGGCCATCTTCCCCAGGGCAATCGATTGCCTGTAATTTGCTGCCCTAGAGTTTCTGTTAATATTACGACAATAAAACCAATAATTACTCCCATAGTTGCTGCGCCTCTTGTTATCCAGGGAAACCACAATACCCCTAACAAAATAGTTGAAAACTGAAATGCGATTGAAATGGCTATTCCTCCAAAAAGAATCATAGCAGGCTTAGCAAATGTAGCTAAATAAAGAGCTGCTAAAAAAATTAACAACATGGATAAACGTGCAACCATTCGTTCTTTTTCCCATTTTATGTCTTTGTCAATGTAAGTTTTGTATAAATCCCTTGTTATGATGCTGCCCGATGTCATTAAAAAAGCAGCAGCTGTTGATTGAAGTGCTGCAATTAATCCTAAAATGAGTGCGCCTGTTAACCATGTGGCATGCTTATCCATTAGACTTATAATATGATAAATTACTAAAGTATGATCAGAGCTTGGAGTTTCAGGAAGTAAATTATTAATGGACAAACCATTATTATTGATAGCTGCATTTGCTCCTAACAAATTGGCTCCCACTCCCTGGAATGTCACAAACACAAATAACAAAATTCCGATAGCAGCAGCGCATCCCCAAACTTGATAGTAAGAAAAAGATTTAGGATGTCTTGTAGAAAAACTCCACATCGAAAAAGAAGGGGATAGAATAATTCCCATGAATGAAATGGTAAAGGTTAGGATCATCATTGCGGTCCAGGGTCCGCCTGTTGCAGGCTCTTTTCCTAAACCTGCGACCCATTGAATAACGCCAGGGATAGCAAAATAGCTATTATATTCACCGCCACCATAACCATTCGTGCTCCCCCATGTACTAATTGTTGTACTTGCGATTTTAGCTAATGCTATATTAAAGGAATCAAAACCTCCGACAAACACATAGACAATAATCCCTAACACGAATATGCTGATTACAAACAACCAAGACTGCACAACTCCAACACTAACAGTTGCTTTAAAACCTCCTGTTACAACGTACAATAAAACAACAGACGAGATGATCCACATACTTAATTCTCTAGAAATATTGCCTTCCGTTAATAAATTTACTAAAAAACCAGTAGAACCAAATAATATTGCAAGCAAAGGTACAGCCACAAAAAAAGTGACTATTACAGAAATAATACGTAATGCATCACTTCTGTAATAATCATAATACATCTCGCCGGGTGTAATGTAGCCATATTTGCGACTTAACATCCATTGTCTTTTAAAAAATATTATACTTCCCAAGGGAATGGTTATCGCAATAAATGAAGTACCTACATACTGAAAACCATCAAGAAAAATTAGGCCAGTCTGGCTTAAAGATATTAATCCTGCAAACGTAGCAGCAGTTGCAGCAAAAAAGAAAACCCAAGATGAAATATTTCTGTTTGCTAGATAATATGCATTGGGGCTGTTGGAATTTTTTGAACCTCGTATTCCCCAAAAAATACAAAAGGATGCATACAGTATAAAAAAAATAAAAAACCATAGAACTTTGTCAGGCATGACTTTATCTAATCAATTCAATTTCAATAAAGGTATAAGGAAATTCATTGTTATTAAAAACATTATGTTCGACGCCTTTTTCTCTATAATAAGCTCCACCTTTGATCAGCTTTGAAATTGTTTCGTTGTTATTTTTTTCCAATATTTTTAATTCTCCATCTAACATTGGAACAACAATATAATTATTTTCATGAATATGGTGACCTGTGCTGTCTCCCACATCAAATAACCACTTAGTTACCTTCACTTTATCATTATCTATAAGGATTGTTGATTGAGCCATGCATTAAATCTCCAAATTTAGCTATGTGCAGCGTCTAGGTGCCGTTTCACCCCGATCATTTTTCATTTTCTCAGCTTCTTTTTGAGCTTCTTCAGCTGAACTAAAAACTTTATCCTCGAATAAAACAAATGGTTTCGCTCTATCAGCATTCAACTGACCAATGCACCATTCTTTTCCCGGCTTAGTACACATTACCATATAAGCGCCAGGTATTGGTCCATATTTTCTATTATTTAAAACAAAAAGGCATTTGGCAATGTCATTAATCTTATCTACATCCAAATTTTTTAGAGCGTTTTTTTCTAATTCATTTAATGAAGTTTTATCATCAGATCCTAAAATCGCTTTACCATCAGTGCCTTCAGGTCTACCGATCAAGTCTTCTGTCATGGCAGTGGCCCTTCTTTTAAAAAACCTTTAATCGCGTTTTCCAAAATTCTAGAAACATTATTATTATAATTATCATAGGAAAGACTGCCGCACCAAGAAAGTGAACCTGGGGCAAACAAAGCTCCATCGTTAGGTGTCTTATAATAAATCATATCTGCCCTAACCATAGGATTTTCTGTTCCTCCTCCATAATAACCTCTCACAGCAAAATGAATTTCCTCGTTAACTTGTAGCATTAAATTTGTATGATTTTCCGATCGAGCCAATAAATATGCGTTATGGGGTGTGCCAAACTCTAGGTCGTATCTGTCCAACTCAAGACCTGCTGCCCCTCCTCCTACTAAGCCAAAATCACCAATTACTTCATCTTCACCTACACCTTCAAAGATCCATGAACATTCAGGGCGCAGGCTGTCTGGTTCTCTTTTGTAATAGGAAGAAATATCAAAACCGTATGCCGTAAAAGTTAAGCCACAAACCTTGGTTGGAATTCTTCCTCTTGCTCGCCACATGCCTCCAAATTTACCATCAAAGGCATTATTATATTCTCCTGGATTTGCGGTCCAAGCTCTCGTTCCTGCCTCCCCTTTACGTACTTCTATAATATTAAGATTATCTGGATGGTATTCACTAATCCAATAAAAACCATCTGCGCCCAGATATATCCATCTGCCTCCCTGAAGTTGATAGGCTTCATAAGCTGCTATCATTTTTTCAGAACTATATTCTGGATGTGATCCAGTTAGAACACATTGATATCGATTAAGTAAATCAACCCCTTCTATGTGTAGGTCTTCATCTGTTAAAACGTCAAAATCAAGGCCTTTTTCTTCTAACCAATCAGTCAAATGCAAATCACCATTTAATTGCCATAAAGACGGGGAAAGCCAGTGCCTATACTTTGGTCGCATATTAAGAATAGGTCGCAATCTTGAAGAATAACAAACTCCGCTGCCGTCAGAATGCAAAGAGTATGTTGATAATCCGTACTCCCTATGTTCATTCAAATATAAGTCTGATGCGGACATGACTGGAACCTTTCCTGCGAGTAATTGCGCCACAACAGAATTTGTTCCTAAATTATCATTTGAATATGCCATGTAACTATTGGTTGGAACGATGAATGCTAATTTTGAAGTTGTTTTTCCTTTTGGCGGCTTTATGACAAAGGGGACAAAATCTTCTGTCTCTGGGGAATCTTCACCATTGATTCTTAGTCTTGCAGCATAAATACCACTTTTAATAATATCCGGAACATCAAAAGTAAAATCCACTTCCCACCTAGCATCATCAATGTCATCATCGTGAAAATGTATTGCCCCATATTCTTCAGGTTTATGGTGATATACTATATCATCTGCTGTCCAATTATATCCTGTCATTCCTCTGCAAGGTAAATTGACAATAAAACCATTTAAATGGCTGGGGGATACATCAACAATAAATGTAGAAGCTATATTTTTGGTTATATTGGCATGAAAATCCCAAGCTCCAACAACTTTAGCTCTTAAATCTGAAGAGCAAGCGGTATAACTACTAGCCAAAGATTCTATTTCAGCTTTTGTTAGTGCTTTATTGCTCAATCTTGACCTATCTATTTTACCATTATAAACAAAACCGTGTTCAGGTAATTCAATTGGATTTATGGCCTCCTTATAGTGACCGCCACTTATACTTCTTCCTGAACGCTCTTTGACAGTTGATGCTGCCATTAAAAAAGGAGCGTCATTGATGCCGAGCTTAACATTGTTTGTTCCCTCCACTAATGCAGTGGTCTCTTCTGCCGGATGTAACAAAGACATACCTAACCCTCCGTTAGTAGGAGTCACACATGGCTCTTGATAAAGAATTACCTTACCCGTTTCAGCATTATAACTAGCTGCAACAAGGTACCAAACTTTTCGCATTAATTTCTTTTCACTAGATAAATTGAAAACTTGTCCATCGCCATCGCCAATCATGACTGAAAGGCAAGCGTTATCATCTATAAAAACACCATAACCGCTATTATTGTTTTCGTTCCATTTAGTTAGAAGGCCCTGTCTTCCTTTATCAGGCGTNGTAGGAAATACATAAGCTTGTAANGTAAAACTTTCTGTATTGAAGCGATTATCCTGNGGAATAACTATATAAGAACCGCCATGAATTTTTTGATTTCTCCCTTCGTAATTACCGTTGCAACTTGCTCCTATTTCTTCTTCTTTGTAACCGGGCCCCTCTGGATTTGTGTCTCCGTGAATTAACCTTACGATTTGAACATCGTAATTTTCACTTTTTTCTGAATTAATATAAAATTTTACTTTTTCTCGAGGAAAAGCCGCGTACTTATCACTATACCCCGTAATTCTTAGCATTAGGAATATTTCTCCAAAATATCTACAGTTCTTTTTAGGAAAATAGCATGTTCACACGCTTCCTCTGATGAAAATGAGTCATCTAATATTTCTACCGGCTTTCCTCTTACTCCACTACATATTCCAATTCTGTAATCTTTAAAAGGCATCTTACATATAGTAATATATTTGCCTTCCATGGGCTGTCTTCTAAATTTATCTAGAACTGTTTGTAAATCCTTACTATGCTCAACCATTGGTTGGCCTTTATGTGCAGCTCTACCAACGGGACAGGCTTTGTGTTCTGCTATTAATCTATTTCTAGTTTCTTCATCTTTTAATAAAGGTAACACATATTTTTGAGTAATAAATTCATCTGTACTCGTATGTCCTTGGTTTAATTGTACTCCAGTCTTTTCTTTAATCATTGTATTCCTCTAGATAAATATTTTAAGATTTAAGGTTTTTTTTATTTGTTGATTTTATCTTCAATTATTCGAAGCGCCTCCATTAAATAAACACGAAAAACTTCATGATTTTCGCTCATTGGGAAATGACCGATATCTGTCATTTCAATATACACCCCTCCCTTAATTTGACGCGCTGTATTTTCTGTAGCTTCAGGAGGAGTNAGATAGTCATATGTGCCAGTTAACATTATCACTGGACATTTTCTGCCATCAATATTTTGCAACTCATTCCTTAAATCNTGATCAACTGAATAAAAATGCAAATCTCCTTTAAATGCTTCAGANCCCTGAGNGTAATAATGCCATGTTAACCATCTGTCCATTTCAGGTGATTGAGGAGCCATCAAGTCCCAAACACCNCTNGCACAAACTTGTGCTGCATTTGCATGGGGNTGANGCCACCAATCTAAATAGAAACCAGGAGCATAATCAGCTGCTTCTACTGGAATAACCGCTCTGAATTTAGTTGGATGACGCAAAGCTAACTGTAAAGCTACATTTCCTCCGAAAGAAGATCCCATAAAAATTGGTTTCTCCAAATCAAGCGCGTTNCACAATTTAACTATAAAATTACAATAGTGTTCAGCNGTTAATTTGTATTCTTCTTTCCACCATTCCTTATTATGTGGAGGATCTGATTTACCATGTCTNGGTAAATCATAAGCNATTACGTTATAGTTTTTGATAATTTCCTCATCTTCAAGAAGTCCTCTCCATTGGTGATTGTGGCAACCTGCAGTATGTTGGCAAATTAAAGGTATTCCTTTTCCATTTTGAAGATAGAAAACTTTGTATTCACAATCATCAACTTCAATTGTTACATAGCGTCCTATTACATCATGATGCTTTACCATTCTTTTTCCCCTTTTACTTTCAAAACACTCATATCAAACAGGTACTCCTGATTTTCTTAATAATTCAAACTGTACTGTAAAATTTCTTAAGTTTTGCATTAAGACTAGATGATTTCCTTCTATTTTTAAATCTCTTTGAAAACTTGCTGACCATATACCGTGAAACATTGGTTTAGGTACAAGCTGTCCGAACTCTTTCCAAGTTTGTGCNGATGCCCGAAGCGCAAAATCATAAGGATCAAGTGGAGCNGGATTAGTATTGATATTTTTAACTTTACCATCATGCATTTCAATAATGACTTTTACTTTCTCCATATCAAACATAAAAGAGCAAGTGTAGTACTTTGCCATTGCTTGAATAGTTTCATCTTTATTAGTCAACTCTTCATATTTTTTTGCCCAGCTATCTAATTCAGCACTCATATTACTTTACTTCCACTATTTATTTTTTTGAACCTTTGGTTCCTTTTAAAGTTTTAGTAGGATCCTTATCAAAGTTCATATGAAAATCTTTTTTTGGATCATCATAATCGCCCAGAATATTTCGGATATTACTAATTTCTCCAGGAGCCATTCCTATTTCTTTCAGCAAACTATCTAAAAAAGGTTGGTGGGCTCTATAACGTAGAGCCGAGTTAACGACATTATCTGCTAAATTGCCACTTCTTCCTGAGCCATCATTTTTACTTGAGCCTACAACAGTGCCGCCTTCTGAAACGCCTCCACTGAAGCCTGGCAAACCGTTAACATCCACAATTTTAATGTCTCCAATATTCGCCATAGGTTTAACACTTTCCCTAATAATGGACTCAATTTTATCTGCTAATTTTAAACGCAAAGCACTTCTTCTGCTTGCATCACTTCTAAGATTTTCAGCAGTATTTAAGGCTTTCTTACCGGCTGCATCAATTTCATATCGCAATTTTGCCGCCAGCGTAGCATGTTTGTCTTGTTCTGCTTTTGATGCAGCAGAAATAACCTCAACTTGTTTGACACCTTGAGCTTTTTCAATATATCTTGTTGAATTAGCTTTTTCTTCAGCTTCAATAGCTTTCGCTCTAGCAGCCTCTTCTTCAGTTTTAGACTTAAGAACGGCTTTTGACTTATCTATCACTTCTAATTCTTTTTGATGCTCTTCCAATTTTATTCTCTTGGCTTTTTCAATGTCGAGAATCCTTGTTTCTTTTTCTGCTGCAATTCGATACGCATCTACATTCTTTTGCTGACTAATTTTTGCGTTTTTAATTTGCTCTTCAGATATAATTTGCGCTTCTTCTGAATCACGATTTCTCTCAGCCTGCTCCCTTACAATTTCAGCTCTTTCTTGTGCTTTTTTGATATCAACAAGTCGTTGTTTCTCTAAGCGTGCATATTCACTCTCTTTATCTAAATCCAATATTCGAACCTCGGTATCAAGATTTTTTTGTCTTATTTCAAGAGTCGCATTTTGTTCCAATTCATTTTGTTCTTTTCTGCGTTTTTCAATTTCTTCGATCAATCTTGTCTCGGTTAATCTTTTTTCAACTTCGATAACTTGACCTTGAGATATTCTTGCTTTTTCAATTTCTTCTTGGGATTTTATCTCAGCTTCTTCCGCTTCACGTTCTTTATCTGCTTTTTGTTTTATTATTTCTGTTCTTTCAGCAGCTTTTTGATTAGAAATCTCCCTTTCTTGCTTGATTTGGAAAATTCTTTATTTTTTTCAATTTCCAATTCTTTCTGAATAGTTTCTAAGTCCTTATTATGGATTTGAATCTTTGTTTCCTGCTGAATATCATTTCTTTTTTTCCTTCTTGATTCAATTTGCTCAGTCAATTTTGTTAAACCCTGAGAATCAAAAGTGTTTGAAGGGTTAAACATTTCAATTGGTGCTTGATCCAATCCCGTTAGAGAAACAGTTTCTAACTCCAACCCCGTATGACCAATTGATTCTTCTGCGATTGTAGTCACTTCCTTTACGTATTTTCCTCTATTCTCTTGTATTTCATCTAATGTCATTGTCGCAGCAACAACACCCAAAGCATCTACAAAACGACCATGCACTAATTCTTTTAAATGATCAGGGTTAAGTGTTCTATTACCTAAAGTTTGAGCTGCAATTGAAACAGATTTTTTATCTGGAGCAACTCTTACATAAAACTCTGATACAAGTTCCGCCCGCATTCTATCGCTTGTTATAAGAGATTTATCACCTCCTCTTTTTATGATGATGCACAGCGTACGCATGCCCACTTGAGTTATATTATGGATTATGGGTAAAACAAAAGCTCCGCCACTTATAACAACTTTTTCACCAAACATTCCCGTTCTCACAAAGGAAACTTCTTTAGAAGATCTTCTGTAAAGCCAGTGTAATAAATAAACTATAATAGCAATTGCTAAAGCAATCAAAATTATCGTAGCTATTATATCTGCTCCTTGGGTCATGAAAAAATTCCTCCTATAATATTATCTATATTTAATTCTAATGTCATCTAAAGACCGCCCTTATTTTTTGTATCCTGTGATGCCGCGCTGTAAATGATCATTCCAAAAATAATTTTATTTAATATATCTCCAAGATTGTAAATTACATTAAGACTGATAATATTTACTCCTCCCCCAAGATGTTCAATAAAGTATCCAATATGGTAAATAGAAAACCCTATAGTTACAATTAATCTATTTGCAAAAAATGCCATTTGAACATGCTCATTCCCACAGGCTGCATTCCTTCTACCTGCNTCTCCCATATACAGTTCCCCAATGATATAAAGCCAACCAACTATACCNACCAAGAAACCAAGCGTGACGCTCATGTATCCTGCAGCACCTAAAAACTGTGCAATTACCCAAACAANTGTACCAACTAGTAAACGCCAAAACAAGCCNCTTTTCACATCAGTTACCGTTGAAAGCATGACGTAAAAAGTTAATATTTGAAGTGGAAAAGTCAGTGTCCAGTCAATGTATCTTAGTGCAATAGGAGCTTGCCCATTCATCACCCACAAATTTTTTGCGTAAAAATAATGTATTGAAGACATAAGGACGATTACCCCCATCAAGGTCATAACTGTGTTCCATTTTTTTGACANTCTGCCTCTTTCTAAAAAGAAAAATATTGCAGCGCCTATCATGGCCAATGAAATTAACCAAAAAGAACCGCCAACTACATCTTGAGGAAATAATAATTTATTCATAAATATAAAACCTAATAATAAACTGATTAGAAGTATATCCTTGTAGCAAGAAATTAAAGCAATATTTCAATCGTTGAAACATATTTGTTAATAAAATTTTATTTCTTGAAAAGTATTGCATTAAACCAACGTCCTAATATGTGGAGATCTAGCGTATAGTGCGACCATAGGTATGATTAGAAGACCCAAAATAAATTGCTGTCCTTGAAAACTTAAGCCCCATCCAATTAATGTTGTATTGAGTACTTGTAAAACTAACACCCCAATGACACTTAGGCCGTATCCTCCCCAGCCACCAAGCAAGGAAGTGCCTCCAACAACAACCGCGGCAAGAGTTAAAAATAAATAGGTATCACCAACACCAACAAATCCCCCACCGCTCCAACCAAGAAGCAATGCCCCTGTCAATGCTGAGAAAAAACCGCTAATAACATAGACACCGACCCAATACGCTCTTTCCGAAATAGATAACCGCTCTGCCGATAAACGGTTTCCCCCAAGAGCATACAGATTTCGTCCCCATTTTGTGTATCGAAGGCCAATAATTATTATTAGTGCAGCTACAATCCAAATAATAATTACAGGAGGAATAGGTAGTCCTAAAGTTTTGCCGTTCATAGAAGCAATATTTCTCATCCAGTCTGGAACAACCCCAAAAACAGTACCGGCTGAAAAAGTACCCATTGCTACAAGGATTTGAATGCCTCCAACCATGAAAAACCCTACGCCCAGTGTTAATATTAAAGCTTGGCCTTGAAGTCGAAAACTCAAAATACCATTGATTAATCCTACTCCCAAACCAAATAGTAATACTACAAGACCTGCAAGCCAGGGTGGCACACCTTTAGAAATCAACGACATCAAAGCTATATTGGAAGACCCAATGATGAAAGGAATTGATAAATCAAGTCCTCCTAATAGAGCTACAAGCGTCTGGCCTATTGTAGCTAAACCTAAAAAAGCAGCAAAGACCAACATGGATTTCATGTTAAGAAGAGAAAGGAACCCAGGTATGGTCAATGCTCCTATAATAAATAA
>JGI26063J44948_1000472_pt1 | contig 10587 bp, 10 predicted proteins | sample MarorgKNORR_S2LV_4_FD_44948 | JGI IMG/M metagenome (IMG submission 44948) | reverse complement strand
CCGACCGCCCCACACCGCCATCCGGTGAAGGTCCGGTTCTACGAGCTGGACCCCTACGGGCACCTGAACCACAGCGTCTACGTCCAGTTGTTCGAGATCGGCCGGATCGAGCTGCTGGACGAGGCGGGACTGGGACTGCACGACCTGGANGCCGAGGGCTTCCGGTTCGTCGTCTCCCGCATCACCACGAAGTTCCTGGCCTCTGCTGTCGCCGGCGACAACCTCGTGATCGAGACCGAGGTACTCGAACTGCGGCGCGCATCGTCCCGCTGGGGACAGCGTCTCCTCCGGGGCGACGCCGTGCTGGCCACACAGGAGGTCGTGGCCGCCGTCACCGGCACCAACGGGAGGCCCACCCGCTTCCCCACCGACATGGCCGCCCGCCTGACCCCCTACCTGGTCGCGGACCCTCCCCCCTCCGTGGTGGCCGCCGGGGGCGCCGGGACCTGATGACGGACACCGTGCCCCACCGGGGCCAGGACCGCCCCGGGGCGCNAACGCTGCTGGCACAGCTGGGACGCGGTGCCTGCATGGGAGCGGCCGACGTGGTCCCCGGCGTGTCCGGTGGGACCCTCGCCCTGCTGTTCGGGATCTACGACAGGCTNCTGGCTGCGATCCGCAGCGGTTCGCGCGCACTGGGCCGGTTCATACGGGGCGACCTACGCGGAGGCCTCCGACGGCTCGGCGAGGTGGACTGGTGGTTCCTCGTCCCGCTGCTGGTCGGCCTCCTGTCCACCGTCGTGCTGCTGGCCGGCGTGATCGAGGGCGCCCTCATCGACCACCCGGAACCCATGGCCGGCCTGTTCCTGGGCCTGGTCGTGGCCTCGGTGCTGGTGACCCGTCGCGAGGTGGCATGGACCCGGCGGCGCCTCGGCGGAGCCTCCCTGGTCAGCGTCGTCGTCTTCGCCGGGCTGGGCTACCAGGGGGCTCCGATCACGGATCCGTCCGCCCTGATGCTGCTGGCCTCGGGGGCAGTTGCCGTCTGCGCCATGGTCCTGCCGGGTATCTCTGGNTCGTTCCTGCTGCTCATCCTGGGCATGTACTCCGCGGTGATCGGCGTGGTGGACGAACGCCTGCTCCTCGACGCTGCCGTGTTCGGCGCCGGTGCGATCGTCGGCCTGGCGTGCTTCTCCTCGCTTCTGGCCGGCCTGCTGGAACGGCGCCGCGACGACGTCCTGGCCGTGATGGTCGGGCTCATGGCTGGTTCGCTACGGGTCCTCTGGCCCTGGCCCAACGGCGTCGGCGTGGTCAGCCGGCATGCCGACGTGGCCGTCGGTGGGGCCGACCTGGGCTGGCCGGACGCCGCTGGTGGTCTGGTCGCACCGATGGCCCTCGCCATGGCCGCCGTGGTGGTGGTCCTGGTCGTCGACTCTCTGGCCCGCTCCAGGAGCTGACCGTTCAGGCGTACGCCGGGTAGACGTCAACGNCAGGGTCGCGTTCCGGTGGCTCCATGTCGGTCGTGACCAGCGGGTACAGGTCTGCGGGGGTGTCCCGAGGGCACGTCCAGTCGATCTCGTCTGCCACGCCTGCGATCTCGGCGAACGGTCGCAGGAAGGTGAAGTAGACGTAGGCGCCACAGGCGATGCGCTCATCACGGTCCATGGCGACGATGTCCCGGTAGTGCTGCCGCTGGGCCACCTTCGCCGCCGCAGCCGTTGCCTCCAGGTCCTGGTCGGAGAGCGGCACCGGCAGCCCACCGGGTGCCACTCCATCGGTGGTGTAGAGGCCGAACCCGCTGAGGTGCTCCAGGTAGTCCTCCGGCGATGAGATGGTCGTCCCGTAGTCGGTGATGGACACCTCGACCTCCGGGTCCAGNANCAGCGCCGCCGTGAGGTTGCGGAACGGAACGCCCGCTGCCACGCCGGACCAGGAGAAGTCGCTCTCCCCGAGGCGGTAGAAGTCCCGGACGATCATGGTCCGGCCGTCCTCCAGGCGGTACGGGCCGGTATCGGCATGGCCCACCCGGGTGTCGAAGTAGAGCAGGAACAGGTGGTTGATGATCGTGGCATTGGCCCTACGGATCCGGTCACGGCGCTCGTCGTCTACCGCCCTGGCCCCGGCGGCCAGGTGGGTGACCATGTCTGGCGACAGCACCTCGATCCGGTTGCCCACCTCGGCGGCATGCAGGTGCGGGCCGCCCCGGTAGGCGTGTGATGCACGCGCCCAGAAGTCCAGCACCGTGTGGGTCCGCTGAACGGAGTCCAACGTCGGATCCACCATCGCCATGACGTTGCGACCGATGAGGAAGAAGTTGGCGATCCCCCACAGGAACACCGAGTCGGCCTGGCAGCCGGGCCGCCGGGCCGCCGCACCGATCTCCTCTGGCGACATGGCGGCGGCGATCCTCGCCACCGCCTCCGGGTAACGCAGGAACGCCTCGATGCACGACACGGTCACGTACGGGGTGACGGGTATGAGCTGCGACGAATAGGAGGTGCGTTCAGCCACCAGGTGGCTGGTCACCGGGTTGATGGCGGCCAACCAGGAGTTCACCTGCTCCCGGGCCGTTTCGTCTGCTCCCCCGGACAGCACACCCGGGTCCCCGCCGACAGGATCGCAGCTCATGGCGTTACCAGCCGGATCACGCCCTCGTCGCCCGACGCGTCCAACTCCACCTCTGTGCCGTTCACCGGTTCGTCGGTGAGCTGGGCGGCGATCACCNCGGGCACCCTGTACTCCCGACTGACGATCCCGATGTGGCTCCGGATCGTGCCACCGGTGCACACCACGCCGGCCAACTCGTCGAAGATCGGTCCCAGGAACGTGGCGCCGGCATCCCGGACCACCGCCACGATGCCGTCAGCGCCGGTGTCCATGAGGTCCAGGACGTCCTCGGGGCCCTCCAGGCGGAGCCATCGACCGCGCCGGAGCCCGTAGTCATAGGTCTTCTGGCCACGCCCGATCTCGGTCATGCGGTCACCTTCCCTCGTTCCACGCCGGCCCGCACCTCCCGGGCGCCCCAACCAGGCTGTCCCGATCAGGCTGGCGAAGCCCGGACCGTAGCCGTCGCCCCCTTGTCGAGGCGGAGCGGGGTGGGACCGGGACCTAGGCTGCGAAATCGTGGTAGAGCCCCTCACCGAAGCCTGGATCGAAGCCATGGACGCGGCTGCGTCGACCCACGCCGGACTCCTGGAGGCCACCGCTGACATGGCCCTCGTCATCGAGTACCGGGTCGTGGACGGGAACACCTGGCATGTGCGGCTGGAGGGTGGCACGGCGAGGGTGGTCAGCGGCCCGGCGGAGGAACCCGACCTCAGCTTCACGACCGGGCCGGCCACTGCGAGCGCCATCGCCGATGGGACCCTGGATCCGCTACGGGCCGTGATCGACGGGGACGTCATCCTGTCGGGCGACCCCCGGGTGCTGGTGGACCACCGGGCCGTGCTGGCCGGTCTCGGAGATGTGTTCGCCGCAGTTCGCCACCCCTAAGACCAGGCCTGGATCGGGCCTAGATCAGGCCCAGGTCCCGCACCATGTCCCGCTCGGAGACCAGCTCGGCTACCGATGCATCGATACGGGCCCGTGAGAAGTCGTCGATCTCCAGGCCCTGGACGATCTCGTAGTTGCCGTCGGCACAGGTGACCGGGAAGCCGCAGAGCAGGCCCTCCGGNACGCCGTAGATGCCATCGGATGGGACTCCCATGGATACCCAGTCGCCNTCCGGCGTTCCCGNCACCCAGTCATGGACGTGGTCGATGGCNGCGTTGGCCGCAGATGCTGCGCTGGAGGCCCCCCGGGCCTCGATGATGGCCGCCCCACGCTGCTGCACGGTCGGGATGAAGTCGCCCTCCAACCACGCCTGGTCACCGATCACCTCGGCGGCGGTGCCACCGGGAACCTCGCAGTGGACGAGGTCCGGGTACTGGGTGGCCGAGTGGTTACCCCAGATGGTCATCCGCGATACGTCGTTGATGCTCGTGCCGAGCTTCTGGGCCACCTGGGTGAGAGCACGGTTGTGGTCGAGGCGCATCATGGCCGTGAAGCGCTCGCCGGGAACGTCCGGGGCGCTGTTCATGGCGATCAGGCAGTTGGTGTTGGCCGGGTTACCGACCACGAGGACCCGCAGGTCGTCCGCGGCGTGATCGTTCAGGGAACGACCCTGACCGGTGAAGATGGCGCCGTTGGCCTCCAGCAGGTCCTGGCGCTCCATCCCCTTGGTCCTGGGCCGCGAGCCGACGAGTAGGGCCACGTTCGCCGCTCCGAAGGCCGTGTCGGGATCATCGCTCAGCTCCAGGCCGGCCAGGAGCGGGAAGGCGCAGTCGTCGAGTTCCATCGCCACGCCGTCCAGCGCACCCATCGCCGGAGGGATCTCGAGGAGCTGCAGGATGACCGGCTGGTCCGGTCCCAGCATGGCACCGCTGGCAATCCGGAAGACGAGGCTGTAACCGATCTGGCCGGCGGCGCCGGTGACTGCGACTCTGACGGGGGTGGGGCTCACGGAATGCTCCTCAGCAGGGACGGGTCGAACGGAAGCGAGGCTACTGATCGTCCGTATCCGGTGCCGCAGCGCGGAGGCGTGACGCGCGGCTCAGCCGGCGACCGGCAGGAACACCTCCGAGGACCGGGCGAAGTGCTCCAGGAACCCTGCCGGTAGCACCGGCCTGTGGCCGTCGGCTGGCTGCACCTGGCTCGAATAGGCGGCGATGCCGGCCTGCTTCCGGCTGGCCAGGTCGTCGCCGAACGACCAGGCCACGGCCCCGTCGAACGGGATGGACGGTGACGACGGATCGTCCCAGTTCCAGGACCAGACGGGGAACCGGGCGAACCGCACCCCCAGGTCCCGGCAGGCGTCGCCGGCCACCCGGCCACAGACATCGTGGTCGGGATGCCCGTCGGACTCCCATGGGGCGAGGCACCAGGCGGCGCCGACCAGCAGGGCAGCCAGCCCTTCGGCAAGGCGTCCAGCATGGTTCGAGGCTCCACCGTCGGGAAGCCCCAGGCGGTGGCGGACGGCCACGATGCCGGCCGCCGCATAGGCCCGGTCGGTCTCGGCAAGGCGCAGGCCGACCAGCTCGTCGCGCTCACCGTCGGTCAGGTGCGGGTGGGATGCCTCGCCGTCGGTGACGGCCACGATCGTGATCTCCGTCCCTGCATCAGAAGCAGCGGCCAGGGTGGCCCCGATGGCCAGCAGCTCGTCATCCGGATGGGGAGCCACCACCACGATCGGGCCCACCGGAGGCCACGGAACAGGAACGGGGGGCAGGCCCGAGACCAGCCGGTCCCACTCCCCGGCCCTCCGACCGATCATCGGGTCGATCCGATCCTGTGGTTCCAACGACTCCCGTGGTTCCAACTCCAGCTCCTAGGACATCCCGGCGGTACGGGTGTTGCCCAGCCACGAGGCGTGGAGGCCCGCGTAGATCCCGTCGCGCTCCAGCAGCTCGGCGTGCGTACCCCTCTCGGCGATCCGACCGTCGTCGAACACCAGCACCAGGTCGGACCGCTCGGCCGTCGAGAGCCGGTGGGCGACGCTGACCGTGGTCCGACCCAGGGCGAGGCGCTCCAGCGCACGCTCGAGGGCGGTCTCCGTCTCAGGGTCGACGGCCGACGTGGCCTCGTCGAGGATCAGGAGGCCCGGATCACCCAACTGCGCCCTGGCCAGGGCCACAAGCTGGCGTTCGCCCACCGAGAGGCCCTCGCCACGCTCGCCAACCATCGTCTCCAGGCCGTTGGGCAGGCGCTCCACCCACTCGCGCAGCCCGAGCAGGTCGATGGCCGCGTCCACGTCGTCATCATCGGACCCGACCCGGCCGTATCCGATGTTCGCCCTGACGGTGGTGTCGAACAGGAAGCCGTCCTGGGGGACCATCCGTACGGCCCGTCGCCGGTCCTCCGGCGATGCGTCACGCAGGTCGACGCCCCCGACCAGGACGCGACCCGCCGTGGGATCGGCCAGCCGGGCCAGCAACTTCACGAACGTGGTCTTCCCCGAGCCGGTCTCGCCCACGACCGCCACCGAGGAGCCGGCTGCCAGCACGACGTCGATCCCGCGGAGCACCAACCCACCGGTCCGATACGAGAACTCCACNGCCTCGGCCCTCACCTCCAGNGCGCCACCGGGGACGGGCCGGGGCTCAGCGGGATCNGCCACCTCGACGGGGGTGTCCAGCACATCCAGGATCTTCCACCACCCCGCCAACGCCGTCTGGGTCTGGTCCAGCACCTCTCCCAGTTCGGTGATCGGGGCCACCAGGAGGTTCGAGAGGAACACGAACGCCACCAGCTCACCCGAGCTCACGCCCCAGGCGCCACCCCACCAGACGCCGGCTCCGATGACCGAGGCGATGGCCGTCACCCCGAAGACGTCGGAGATCGGCAGCACGAGCGAGAAATACCTGGCCGCCTTCAGCTGCTGCCGGTACTGGGCGTCCACGGCGGACCGGACCCGGCGGCGGGTCGGCTCCCGGTATCCGTAGGTGCGGACCACCTCCACCCCGTGCACGGACTCCGATATCACCCCAAAGGTCTCCGAGACCCTGGTGCGGAGCATGTCGTAGGCGATCAGTTGGCGTTGCTGCATCCAACGCAGGATCGGAAGGAGGGGCAGGTGCAGGCTGAGCGTCACCAGCGTCAGCTGCCACGAATAGATCGACATGATGACCAGCACGGCGACTATCTGGACCGAGTTGATGATCCACGCCACGGCGCCCCACTGGGCGAACCTGGTGAGGGTCTCCACGTCGCTGGTCACCCTGGCCGTCAGCACGCCCTTGCTGGAGGCCGTGTGCTCGGCGAGGCTGAGGCGGTGCAGGTGGGCGAAGGCGCGCACCCGCAGGCCGTAGAGCACGTTCTCCGCCGTGGTGACCAGCCGGAAGTACGTGACGCGGCCCAGTTGGATGCTGCCGATGACCAGCACGGCGGCCCCGCCGGAGAGGGCCACGACCCGACCCATGCTCACGCCCTCGGAGGTCATCGCCCCGTCAAGCACCGCCTGGATGGTGAGCGGGACGAGCAGCTTGGAGCCTGCGACGGCCAGGGCCATCAGGGCGGTGAAGACCAGCCCATTGCGCAGCTCCGGCGAGGCGGCCATCCCGCGTCGCAGGATGGCGTAGGCACCCACCGCCCTGATCTCGTCAGGGGCTTCGGCGGCCGGGCTCCGGTCCACGTCGCTCACAGGCCGGCCTCCTCGTATGCCCTGGCCAGGGCGGCGTAGGCCGGCACGTCCAGCAGCTCCTCGTGGCTGCCGGAGGCCGCGATCGAACCGCCCTCCAGGAACAGCACACGGTCCGCCATGCGGATCGTGGCCAGCCGGTGGGCAATGACCAGGAGGGTCGGTACGACAGCATCGGATCCGCCCCGGCCCATCCCCGGTGCGACCCTCAGGTTCCGGAGGATCCCGGCCTCGATCGTCGGGTCCACGGCCGACGTGGAGTCATCCAGCACCAGTACCCGGGGGCGGCGAAGCAGCGCCCTGGCTATGGCCAGGCGTTGGCGCTGGCCACCCGACAGGGTCGACCCCCGCTCCCCGACCACGGTGTCGAGCCCGTCGGGCAGCGCCTCGACGAACCCGTCTGCCGCCACGACGACAAGGGCGGCATCGATCTCCTCGTCCGTGACGTCGTTGCCCAGGGTCAGGTTGTCGCGCACNGTGTCGGCGAAGAGGAAGGTCTCCTGGAGAACCGNGGCGACGATGCCCGACGCACCGTCCGAACCCAGTTCGGAGACGTCCACCCCACCGAGGAGCACCCGACCAGCAGTGGGCTGGACGAGGCCGCAGAGCAGGGAGACCATCGTGCTCTTCCCCGACCCTGTGGCGCCGACCATGGCGACCGACTCGCCGGGCTGGATCCGGAACGAAAGGTCTGCCAGCACCGGTGCCGAGATGGGCTGCTTCGCTCCTCCCAACCTGGCGGCACCCTTGTCGACCGGCTGGTAGGCGTAGGAGACCCCGTCGAACTCGACGGCCACCCGGTCGCCGACGGGGGGAACCGGGTCCGGCCGGGCTTCGGGGCCGACCGCCAGGACGCGGTCGATGCGATCCATGGCCACCACCGAGCGCGGCATCTCCTGGAACATGTAGCCGAGGATCTCCATCGGCAGGGTCAGGATGCTGAAGAGGGACATGGCCCTGACGACGTCGCCGATGGACACCGCCCCACGGCCCACCAGCCATGCGCCCAGGACCAGCAGGATGATGATCCCCAGGTTGGGNAGCGCGTAGATGACCGGTGCGTACCCGCTCCTCAAGCGACCCACATCCATGCGGTGCCCGCGCAGTTCATCGGCCGCCTCGGTGAACCGGGCCACCTCCTCGTCCTCGCGCCCGAGGGTCTTGACGGCCATCACCCCGTCGAGGCTCTCGTGGGCGATGCCGGAGAGCACGCCGACGGCATCCTGGCCCAGGGCCGCCGGTGCCTCCACCGCGCTCGTGAACCGGCGGTTCAGCACCGTCAGCGTCGGGAACAGGAGCAGCGCCACGCACGCGAACAGTGGATGGACGACCAGCAGGCTGACCAGCGACGCGACGGCCAGCAGCACCACCGACATGGAGAACGCCAGCGGCATGAGCATGGCCGTGGCCACCTCCACGTCGGCATCGGCGTGGGCGAGCAGGAGGCCGGCAGGTCGCGAGCGGTGGAAGTCCAGCGGGGCATCCAGGAACCTGTCGGTGACGGCCAGCCGCCATGTCCGTTGGGTCCTGGCGATCGCCAGCATGTTGAACCACCGGCGGACCATGATCGACGCACCGCGCACGACGCCGATTCCCACGACCGTCGCCACCGCCACCAGGAGCGACCGACGCGACACCCCTTCGCCGTCCAGACCCGGGACGATCACGTCGTCCGTGACGCGCCCCACGATCACGGTGAAGCCCACCACGGCCAGGGCGAACACGTTGGCGCCCATGATGCCCGTGGCGTGGGCCAACGGATGGGTCCGCAGCGAACGTCGGATCAACCGCCATCCGCGCCTGAACACGCTGTCCGGGACATCCGGGGCTGTACCGGGCCTCGGCACGNCTGGCTCCGGGGAATTCAGCTCAGAGCCGGTCGGCGACGGCCGAGGCGAACTCCGAGCACCTGACCTCCGTGGCGTCATCCATGAGGCGGGCGAAGTCGTAGGTCACGATCCTGTCGGCGACTGCGGACTCGATTCCCCGGACGATGTCGTCAGCGGCGTCCTTCCAGCCGATGTGCTCGAACATGAGCGCCCCGGAGAGGATGACCGACGAGGGGTTCACCTTGTCCTGACCNGCGTACCTGGGGGCCGTGCCATGGGTCGCCTCGAAGATGCCGTGGCCGGTGACGTAGTTGGCATTGCCCCCGGGGGCTATGCCGATGCCGCCCACCTGTGCGGCCAGGGCGTCCGACAGGTAGTCGCCGTTCAGGTTCATCGTGGCGATCACGTCGAACTCCGAGGGCCTGGTCAGCACCTGCTGGAGGGCAATGTCGGCAATGGTGTCCTGTACGAGGATCCGGTCTCCGGGTTCACCACCACAGTCGTCCCATCCGACGGCCACGTCGGAGAACTCCTCGCGCACCAGCTCGTAGCCCCACTTCTGGAACGCTCCCTCGGTGAACTTCATGATGTTGCCCTTGTGCACCCAGTGGATCCGGGGGCGACCGCGCTCCACCGCGTACTGGATGGCGGCCCGTTGGAGGCGCTGCGAGCAGGTCTTGGAGATCGGCTTGATGCCGATGCCGGCGTCTTCGGCGATGCGCCAGCCGAACGCGTCCTCCAACAGCTCCCGGAGCTTCTTGGCGTCCGGCGTCATCGCCTCCACCTCGAGGCCCGCGTAGATGTCTTCGGTGTTCTCGCGGAATATCACCATGTCCACCAGCTCGGGCCGCTTCACCGGCGACGGCACACCCTTGAACCAGCGGACGGGTCGCAGGCAGACGTAGAGGTCCAGGATCTGGCGGAGGGCCACGTTGAGGCTGCGGAAGCCGCCACCGATCGGGGTGGTCAGCGGACCCTTGATGCCGATCAGGTACTCGGAGAAGGTCTCGACCGTTTCCTGGGGCAGCCACTCGCCGGTCTCGTTGTAGGCCTTCTCGCCTGCGAGCACCTCCATCCACTCGATGGAGTGGCCGTACCTGGCCGCCGCGGTGTCCAGCACGAGCCGGGCCGCCGGCCAGATGTCCACGCCGGTGCCGTCGCCCTCGATGAACGGGATGATCGGGTCGTCGGGGACGTTCAGGACACCGTCATCGCCCATGGTGATCTTCTCTGCCATGGGAACGACCCTACCGATCACGGGCCCGTCGGCATTCAGCGGAACAACCGGCAGACCAGGCCGACATCTGGAACCCGGCGTTCAGGCGGCCCGCTCGCCGGGAGCTGCCCTGAAGGCGGCCTAGACCAACCGGTCCAGCACCCCCTCGGCGGCTTCCGGCACGTTCAGGGTGTAGAGGTGGATGCTGGGCGCCCCGTGGTCGAGTACCTCGGTCACCCCGACCGCCTCGTAGTCCTCCAGCAGCGCCCGGACCTCGGCCCGCGTGTGGCCTATGCCGATCAGGTGGGGCATCACAGGGCACCTGTGTCGTGACGAGGTTGTGCCACGACGCCACGTCGAAGACCATCTGACGGGTGCGACCCCGGTCGCTGCCACCGGCGCCGTAGGTGACCGACACGAAGTCCGGGTGT
>JGI26063J44948_1000471_pt1 | contig 10615 bp, 7 predicted proteins | sample MarorgKNORR_S2LV_4_FD_44948 | JGI IMG/M metagenome (IMG submission 44948) | reverse complement strand
GTTTTGTCGCAGCAATTGACGACACGCCGTTCTCGCCGGGGCGCACTCATTTTCGCTTTCTGGGCGCTTCTGCTGATTCTGGTCTCGTCAGTGCTCCAGACCTACATCATCGATGGGCAGACCCACCAGTCGGCCTATGGCGATGACTGGAATGATCTGGGGTTCTTCAGGGCGGACATCAACAACATGGGAATCGAGACCACGGCTCTGGTCTCGAGCCCCCTACTGCTGAGCGAGATCGACCACCCAGAGGAGGCAATTTTCGTCGTCTCGGGGGTCGAGCGTGACACCATTTCGCTTCCTCGCTTCACTGGAGACGAGAATNTCATCGAGTTCTCCGAGGGCGAGGGATANACCACATCCGAGATACTGGCCATCGAGGCCTTCGTTGAGAGCGGCGGGACTGTCCTGCTGATGGACGACTTCGGCTACTCGAGCAACCTCGCTAATCAGTTCGGCCTCGACTACTCGGGTCACAGGCTGTACGACGAAGGCTCGTACGCTGTGGAACTCGGGGCCGATTACGTGTGGATCAACATCGGATCCGCGTTCAACTTCACTACAAACTCGGGATCTCTGGCCTCGATTCACCCCTGCTTGAAGGACCTCGACAACGATGGTGTCATCGACATCCTCGACCCGGAGCCCCTAGACCCTTCTATCTCCTCTTTCGTCACTGAGTCCGACGCAGGACTGTGCGCCCACCGCTATTCATCCACCGGAGAGTGGGACTTCACGGAGGGCTACCACCTCCTGACCAACGCACCCTCCGCCTTCGAGAAGGCAACCTCGTACAACCCCGTTGAGAACCGCTATGCGATTGGCAAGTCCTCCCTCGACTCGTACCTNGACACCAACGACGACGGCAACCTCACCGTCGGCTTCGAGTCATTGGGAATCGAAGGTGACGAGCAGGGCCCCTTCGCAGTCTACGTCCGATACTGCCAGGACAGGCTGTGCATCGATNCCGATTCGGGCAGAGTGCATTTCGTGGCCGACGGCTCGCTGCTGATCAACGCACTGTACGACCCGACCTCGGTCGGTCAGTTCGCAGCCGGTGGAGGCTCGACCGCTTCGATATCCATGCCGGAAACTGACAACCGCAAGTGGGCTCTGGATATCATCGCCGAGGCCCTGCTAGTGAGCCCCAACTCGACCAAGGCCAGCTCTAACGCCATAGTCATCTTCGACGAGAGCCGCCACCAGCAACCGACGCTGTTCGGAGACACCTACAACCTGCTGTACTATCTCCTGATTTACTTCACCAACGACTGGATGGCGATGCTCCTCCTCTTCCTCACGCTGTTCATCGTCCTCGAAGCCGTCCTCATCCGCAAGGAGGACCCTGAGGACTGGCGCCACGTGTTCCGAATCATCTACTACGGATTCGGCGACGCCAGACGCTATGAGTACTACCAGCGCCCCGAGAAGATCCGACAGGTCCTGCTGTCTCGAATCAGGAACCTGAACACGTTATCCCGTGAGGAGTTCGACGCACTGCCCGCTGTGGAGTTGCAGCGAATGGTCGATGACCCGGTCCTCGTGAATTTCATCTTCGAAGACAGGAGATACAAGCCGGACGAACTGGTCGGCATCATCAAACGGATCAAGGAATGGGGTCGCACCGATTCGGGAGTGGAGGCGTAGTCATGTGGACGCGCAAGGCGGCCCTGATGCTGACCAGCGGAATCAGCCTGATTTTGATCGGGATGATGATCTCGAACTTCCAACTGATGATAGCCGGTCTGACGTTCATCTCGTTCCTGGCCATCAACGGCTGGGTTTCAGGCCATTCCGATCTGGAGATCACGCGAACCATCAACGGCACGGAGACCACGATGGCCAACGTCTACAAGGGGGACGACGTGATAGTCGAACTCACCATTTCCAACAACTCATACCGCAGGACACAGCAACTGGAGGTATTCGACAACGTCCCGCACGAGATGAAGATGCGACAGGGCATCAACCAGATGCGCATGAACCTCGGGCCAGGCCAGTCTGCGCGGATCAAGTACAGGGTCAGATGCCCGCTCCGCGGACACTACACCCTAGGCCCCGTCTCGGTGCGATATCGCAACGTGTTCAACCTCTTCGCGAACGAGTCCAAAGTGCAGGACAGGACCGACATCACCGTGTTCCCCCAGGTCAGGGAGATCGAGGAGGCCCTGCTGCGCTCCGACGTTCCCAAGATGTACACCGGGGCGACCACTCTCAAGACCCCCGGGCCGGGGATGGAGTTCTACTCCCTCCGCGAGTATCTGCCGGGAGACGCCTTCCGCTCGATCAACTGGAAGGCGTACGCCAGAACCGGCGAGCTGATGGTCAACGAGAAGACGAGGGACGCCGTAACGGACGTCTTCATCATTCTCGATACCAGAGACGTCTCCAGGATCGGGACCGTCCTCAAGAACCCGCTGGAGATGGGGACGATAGCCGCTGCGTCGATATCGAACTACTTCATCCGCAGACGCGACTCGGTCGCTCTGGTCACCTACGGTGAAAGGATGGACTACCTGCCGCCGGAGACCGGTGACAATCAGGGCTACAAGGTCCTGAGCAATTTGGCTGCAGTCCGAGCAAAAGGCTCCATGCCGCTGCAGGCCGTCACAAACGCGATGTCGTCGAGGATGAGCCGAGGCTCCCCGGTCTTCATCATCAGCAGCCTCGAGGGAGACGGCACGACGCTGCCCGCCATCCGCAATCTCGCGGGCAGGGGGCACGAAGTCATCGTGCTGTCTCCGAGCAGCATAGACCTCGAGAGGCTGATCAGCAGGATTCCGCGCATGTCCTACGAGGTGCTCAAACTGGAGAGGCAGAACCGACTGACGGCAATCTCCGGCTACGGCGCCAAGGTGATCGACTGGATGCCCGATGTAGAGCTCTCTCAGGCTCTGCTGCAAGTGAGAACAGTCTAGGGGGTGAGGTGATGGCGATGGAAGCGGTACCGGACTCGCAGACCCTCCATATCCCGAAACTGCGTCGGCGCTGGCAGGTGCTCCTGCTCCAACTTATCTCGACGGCCTCCCTTCTCATGGTGATGAAGCGTATGAACGTCGTCTTCGGCTCCTGCACCGAGGAGTTCATCGAGGATTCGGGGGGGATTGAATCCACTTACTGGTGCCCGGCATACGAGCACACCAGGGGCTTGAACTACTGGCAGAGCTCGGGCTCAATTGAACTGATCCTACCGGATTTCCTGCATGGGCTCACCGACTTCGCCGGAGAGCCGCTCACAGGGGATGCTACCTTCGTGGGGCCTCTGGCGCTGTGCATCGCCGTCACAGTGACCTGGGTCTTCCTGCTTCACCAGAGCGAGAAGATTCAGACCTGGGTCAACAGGGCAGTCTCCATCGGCTTCGTCGCATGGATGCTCCTGCCGTTCCTGATGTCCTGGATCTACGCGATGGTGATCAACGGGCCCCACGTCCCATGGCACCCCGCGGCCAACCACCTCGATCTCCTCTGGACCCCGTTCATGTTCATCTTCGAGATGGTGTTTCTGGGCATCGTCTTCGCACCGGTACTGGCCGGATTGATGGGTATCTGGGGGCTGTCNCGCAGGATGATAACCTGGGCTGTGGGCTACTTCCTGATGGTGGTCGGGATCCATGCTATGCTGACCTTCGAGGGAATCACCGAGGCGGTCGACGTGGGCCTGCAGCCTCTGCCAGCGCAGATCGGCGATGCCACGCTGTACGGCGGTCTGGTATCGCCTCTGGCGCTGGTGCTGCTCCAGATAGCGCTGCTCATCCTGGTATTCATGGAATCGGGCCTAGCCGTCATCACCCATCTCGAGTACGCGTCCATGCTCCCGGAGGACGCGAAGAGGAACCCCGAGTACGTCANCCAGTTCAGGAACGTNATCAACTCGCACATAGTGCACCTGGTCGGCATCATGACCGTGGTCGGGCTGACCACCGCGATAGCGCTCGAGTTCGACGACTTCCTNATCTCCCTGGTNGGCTTCCTCGAGCAGGGGCAGTGGTCCGGTCAGGTCCGCGAATCGCTCGAGCTGCAGCTCACCTACGGCAAGGTGATCTCCGCTGGGCTGTTCCTGCTGGTGGTCGCCGGCATGCGCTTCGTCCTGCCNTGGCAGAGGGTGACNGGGATCATCGAGACTGGGATGAGCAGGTTCCGCTCGACCGATTGAGACCTGTCGGGCNGCGATANGCGCCACANACCGAGATGACCGGGGATATGAGTGGGTTCAAGCCCGGTTCCACCGAGCGCGGCTCATGGCGGGCGGGCTCGCGGTCGAGAGGTGCAGTCGGTGCGGCTCNGACTCGGTCATCCACCAGGCCTACAGCGGCCAGCACTTCTGCGGCAAGCACCTGTCNTCCTCCATACGCAAGCGCACCTCCAAGGNGCTCAGGCAGCAACTGATTCTGCCCAAGGACGCGAGGCACGAGGACGGCTCGCCCTACCGNATCNTGGTGGCGATATCGGGNGGCAAGGACTCGGCGGTCCTTCTGACGATGATGGTCGACATCCTCGGCCGACGCCGCGACGTCGAGATGATCGCAGGCTGCATCGACGAGGGCATAGACGGCTACCGCGCGCCCTCGCTGGAGTGCGCGAGGNANCTGGCCGAGAGCCTCGACGTGCGGTTCGAGACCCTGAGTTACGAGGAGATGGGCTACGAGCGCATGGACGAGGTCGTCACGAGGATGCCGGCGATCGGCGAGAACCACGACGAGGCCAAGGGGCTGATGCCGTGCTCGTACTGCGGCGTGTTCCGCCGTCAGGGACTGAACGCACTCGCGCGGAAGGTCAACGCCGATGTGATGGCGCTCGGCCACAACCTCGACGACATGGCCCAGTCAATCCTGATGAACCTGCAGAGGGGCGAGATCGACCGCTCGGTCAGATTGGCCCCGCACACCGAGGACCCGATTGACGGAGTAGCGCCTCGAATCGTACCGCTCCGCTGGATACCGGAACAGGAGATACACGCGCACGCGATATGCCAGAACCTGCCGATGTACCACGGCGACTGCCCGCATGCCCCCGGGGCGATGCGACAGCAGAGTCGCGGCATCGTGGCCGAGATGGAGTCGATAACGCCAGGGGCGAGGCACGGCCTGCTGCATTCGCTCGACGAGATACGCAGGCTGCACCGGGAGGCCAACCAGGACTCGAAGTCTGAGGTGAACAGCTGCAGCGAGTGCGGCGAGATCACCAGTCGCGAGGTCTGCCAGGCCTGCACGATGAAGCAGTGGTTGGCAGAAACAACGTGAATCGTAGGGTACGGACTGTTTCACTGATTTACGCAGTATGGGCAGTGCTCGCCGATGACGTAGCGCTTTGATTGCTGCTCCTCGATGGATAGCGGCTCTCTGCACCTGAAGCACATCACGATCTCGGACTCCTCGAGCTGGTGGTCGAGCGCGATCCTCTGGTCGAACACGAAGCAGTCACCACTCCAATGGGAGCCGCCGCACTCCTCGAAGTACCCGAGGATNCCACCNTCGAGCTGCCTGACGTCCTCGAACCCGGCCTTGAGCATGACAGCGGATGCCTTCTCGCAGCGGATGCCCCCGGTGCAGTACATCACCAGNGTCNTCGACTTGTACTCATCAGGCAGGGACCCGATCGCATCCGGGAAGTCCCTGAANGAGGGTATGTCAAGCTCGACTGCGCCATCGAAGGTGCCTACCCTGGTCTCGTAGTCGTTCCGAGCGTCGAGGACCACGACGTCCTCGCCCTCGTCGAGCATCTGCTTGAACTCGGTCGGCGAGATGTGCGGGCCTGTGAACTCAGCCGGCCTGATGTCCTTCCTTCCGAGAGCAATTATCTCCTGCTTGCGTTTGACGAGCATCCTGCGGAACGGCTGGTAGTCTGTGTGACTGACCTTGGTCGGGATGCCTACGAAGCGGGCGTCGGACTCGAGGTGCTGCAGGAAGGAGTCGGTGGCCTCCTGAGTGCCAGCGAGGAAGAAGTTGATCCCGTTGGGACTCAGCAGGACCGTGCCCTTGAGCCCCAGTCCGAGACAGTGCTCCAGCATCGGCTCGCGGAGCTCGTCCCTGTCGGGCAGGTCGACGAAGCGGTAGCCGGAGACGTTCACGATCATGACTGCCCCTCACTCCGGAGGCACGATCCCGAGCTCAGTGCTGCGGTTGGTGATCTCGGCGAAGATGTCGGCGACGAACTCGTCCAGCGCGACCCCGTTGCGCTGACCGCCGCCGCGCTCCCTGATGGCCACGGTGCCGTTCTCGGACTCCTCGTCGCCGATGACGACCATGTAAGCCGGCCTGAGGGTCCTGTGGAGGCGGATCTTCCTGCCGATGGTGCTGTCGGAGTCGTCCACTCTGACCCGCACTCCAGCCTGCTTGAGCGCCTCTGCCACCCTCGCAGCGTGCTGCTTGTGCTTCTCCGAGATGGTGATGACCTGCACCTGCACCGGCGAGAGCCAGGTAGGGAAGTTGCCAGCCCAGTGCTCGGTCAGGAAGGCTACGAACCTCTCGTGGGTCGAGAGCGGGGCGCGGTGGATGACGAAGACCTCGCCGTTCTCCGCACCGGTCTCGTCCTTGTAGGTCAGCGAGAACCTCTCCTTGGCGGCGAAGTCGAGCTGTATGGTGGACATCGACTCCTCCCTGCCCAGCAGCGTGGTGAACTGGATGTCGACCTTGGGCCCGTAGAAGGCGGCCTCGCCGACGGTCTCGACATAGGGCACCCCCAGACCGTCCAGTATCTGCCTGAGGTGGTTCTCGGTGGCCGCCCAGTTCTCGGGCTGGTCGATGTACTTGTCAGGGGCCTCGGGGTCCCAGAGGGAGAGTTGGAAGTGGTAGTTCTCGAATCCGAAGGCGGCGTAGTAGTCCTGCACCATGCGGATGTTGTCAGCGAACTCCTGAGCGACCTGGTCGAGGGTGCAGTAGATGTGCGCGTCGTTCATCGACAGCATCCGGACCCGGAGCAGTCCTGCCAGAGTGCCTGAGAGTTCGTTGCGGTACACCGTGCCGTACTCTGCGATGCGCATCGGCAGGTCGCGGTAGGAGCGCTTCTTGTTTCGGTAGATGAGGTGGTGCATCGGGCAGTTCATCGCCTTCAGGTAGTAGGTCCCGTCGTCCATCTCCATCGGGGGGTACATCGAATCAGCGTAGTGAGGCAGGTGCCCNCTGGCCTCGAACAGCTGCTGCTTGGCCAGTACCGGGGTGGTCACCCTGACGTAGCCGTAAGCCTCCTCGGTCTCGATTGCGAAGCGCTCGATCTCGGACTTNAGGATCTCGCCGTTGGGCAGCCAGACCGGCAGGCCCCTGCCGATTANCTCGTCAATCATGTAGAGNTCCATCTCCTTGCCTATCTTNTTGTGGTCGCGCTTGGCGGCCTCCTCGAGCTGGCGCACGCGCTCCTGGAGCGCCTCCTTGGTCGGGTAGCACATTCCGTAGATGCGAACCAGCGACTCACGACCCGAGTCGGCTCGCCAGTAGGCCTGGCTGGTGCTGGTGAGCCTGAACCAGCGCAGGTGGGCGGTGCTGGGCACGTGCGGGCCCCGGCACAGGTCGACGAAGTCACCCTGCCTGTAGGCGGAAGAGCCGACGTCGTGCCCTATCTTGTCGTCCATGATCTCGAGCTTGAACGGATTGCCGCCGAACATCTCGCGCAGCGTGTCGTTGCCGTGCTCCTCCCGTTCGATGACGAGGTTCTGCTTGACGAGCGCCTTCATGCGCTTCCCGATGGCACGCAACTCCTCGTCCCCGATCGGGTCCATGTGGAAGTCGTAGTAGAAGCCGTGCTCGATAGGCGGGCCGATGGTCGGCCTGGCGTCCGGGTGCAACTCTGTGACGGCCTGGGCCAGCAGATGGGCGCAGGAGTGGCGGAGGATGTAGAGGCCGGCCTCGGAAGAGCCGTCAATTGACTCGACGCTGCAGTCCGACTCAAGGACATGTGAGAAATCCCGCTCGACGCCATCGACGAGTGCTGCGACGGCCCCGTGCTTGCGTCCATGGACGTTCAAGACGACNTCTCCCACNGTGGTGCCCACNGCATACGAGTGGGGCTCTTCAGCTCCTACGTCAACGGAGATCATCGACATTCACGGTGNCCTCGACGCATTGGCCGAGGCGCATTGGATATGAAGCCCTCTCGCGAAAAACAGGCCGTAGGCCTGAATCATTCGANTACGAACTGGGTCCCGGTGGTGCCNGCCACCATGCCCTCGAGGTCCGAGAGAGCNCCTATCACGGCCCTTCCCCCAGACCTCCGGACGAAGTCGCAGGCCGCCTCCACCTTGGGCCCCATCGAACCCTCCTCGAAGTCATGCAGTTCCATTTCCTCCGGAGTAGCCCGCTCAATCCTGCGGGCGTCCTCGGTACCCCAGTCCAGATAGACACCATCGGTGTCGGTGGCGAGTATCAGCAGGCCGGCATCCAGCTCGAAGGCCAGCAGAGCGCTGGCTCTGTCCTTGTCGATTACAACCTCCACGCCCTCCAAGGTCCCGTCGGGCTTGTACACAGTTGGAATCCCACCCCCTCCGGCGCAGATCACCGTGGTCCCGTTCTCCAGGAGCCAGTGTATCGGCCTCATCTCGAAGATCCTCTGGGGCTCGGGCGAAGCGACCACCCTGCGCCAGTGCTCGCCATCCGGGGCCACGCTCCACCCCCTCTCCTCAGCAAGGGCCCTCGCCTCCTCCTCGCTGTACACCGGACCGATGGGCTTTGTCGGGTTGTCGAAGGCGGGGTCCTCAGGGTCGACCTCGACCATGGTCAGGATAGTCGCCAACGGCTCCTCCATGGGGAGCAGGTTGCCGAGCTCCTGCTCGATCATGTACCCGATCATCCCCTCGGTCTGGGCCCCGAGGATGTCCAGCGGGTACTCCTCGACCTCTGTGTAGGCGGCTGACTGCAGAGAGAGCAGGCCGACTTGGGGCCCGTTGCCATGCGAGATGACCAACTGGTAGTCATGCACTAGCGGGGCCAGCGACTTGGCCGCTATCGCCACGTTCTCACGCTGGATCTCAGCAGTCATCGGCTGCCCGCGCCGCAGTAGGGCGTTGCCCCCCAGTGCCACTACTACCCTCATGAGAACGGCGCGGAAGCGTGAACCGATAAGAACACGCGCCCTTTGGACTGGTCATGGTGCGTCTCGGGCTGTTGGTCAATCCTGACGCTGGCTTGGGCGGAAGGCTGGGTCTGAAGGGCTCCGACGGTCAGGCAGAACTGGCGCGCTCGCTAGGGGCTGAGGATCGCTCAGGGCCACGTATGACCGCCATGCTCGTGCACTTCTCAACATTGCATCGAGCCGGCTTCGATGACGTTGAATGGCTAACCAGCGAAGGCAGGATGGGCACGCAGTGGCTCCCTGAGGGAGCCAACATCGGCACAGTGAGCACCGTCCACGCCTCTTCAGGGGCAACCACCGCCTCCGACACCGCGAAAGCGGTCGCAGCCTTGCTTGATGCGGGAATCGACCTGCTGGTATACGCTGGTGGCGACGGCACCACTCGCGACATCGTCGCCGCGTTGGAGTCGGCCGGCCAACCGAAGACCCCCGTCATCGGAGTGCCGACCGGCGTCAAGATGCACTCGGGATGCTTCGCCGCCTCGCCCAAGGCCGCAGCAGAGGTGCTCTCTGCGTGGCTCAACGACGACCTGCTGTTGGCCAGTACCGAGGTGCTCGACCTCGATGAGGAGAGGTATCGGGCCGGTGAGTGGGTCGTGCAGCTTTACGCCGAGGCGATTACGCCGGCTAGCCCACGCTGGATGCAAGGCTCGAAGCAGCGCATCGAGGCTGCCGATGAGGACGACATCACAGAGGGACTGGCCGACCACATAGGAGAGCTACTGATCACCGATGACCGACTGATTATCTGGGGTTCTGGCGGCACCTTGAGAACGATTGGCGAGACGAACGGCTTCGAGCCGACGAACCTCGGCATCGACGCGACGGTGGGCTCGAAACAGGTCGGTACCGACCTCGACGAAACCGGCCTGCTGGGAATCATCTCTTCACTCGGGCCCGGTCACTCTGCTGCTCTCGCCGATGGGAGGTCAGGGCTTCTTGATCGGCAGGGGCAATCTGCAACTCTCGCCCGAGGTTCTCCGTGCTGTGGAATCGACAACATACTCGGGGTAGTCACCCCAGCCAAACTGCTCACGGTCAGGACACTGAGGGTTGAGACGGGTGACGAGGCACTTGATGCGGAGTTCGCCGCCAAGCGCTACATGAAGGTCCTACAGGGCTATCGCACTACCCGCGTTCTGCCGGTATCTGTCGACTAAATCTCTTGACCGCAAGCAGCCATGAGGAGACCGAGGAAAGGCGGACTTGGCCTGCCCGGCCGCGATTTGAACTCCGGGTGGTATTGAGTCCCGACGAAGTAAGGGTGCCCATCGAGTTCCATTATCTCGCAGCGTTGACCGGTCTCGTCCTTGCCCACGTACTTCAGGCCCGCCTCTTCGATCTGCTCGATGAAATCTGGATTGACCTCGTAGCGGTGCCTGTGGCGCTCGTCGACGTGATCGGCCCCGCCGTACAGCCGGCGCATCTTGCAGTCGTCCACGAGGAACGGCGTTGGCTTGGTGCCGAGGCGCATCGTCCCGCCCATGTGGGTCTTGGATATCTCAGGCATGAACACGACCGCAGGATGGGGCGTGTCCTCGTCGAACTCGGTCGA
>JGI26063J44948_1000470_pt1 | contig 10616 bp, 9 predicted proteins | sample MarorgKNORR_S2LV_4_FD_44948 | JGI IMG/M metagenome (IMG submission 44948) | reverse complement strand
CTTTTCACATTCTGGACATTTTGCATCCATGGTAAAAATTACCAATCAAGCTATATAATACTAATATCATACGGTATTAAAATGGAGATTCTTGATGACAAGTTTCGGGTATGGCTTGAAAGTGCAAAATTTGTAAAATCAAAACCTGGCGTTTACGTTTTTTATGATAAAAACAAGGAAGTTATTTTCATTGGAGAAAGCCAAAATCTACAAGAAAGATTTTCCAAGTATGTTGATACAGACTTTGAGTATGATGCTTGTAAACAAAAAACNGTTTCATATCAACGAGAGTTTGTAGAAAACCCCAAGGAACGAATGAAGCAACTTTTAGAGGATTTCAAGAATGANCATGGAAAGATTCCTGTCTGCATGATGCTAGCTGAAAACTTTACCTGAAGCGTCAAATTTCTGTTTTAACCCACAGTTGCCACAAGTAAATGTAAATGCCCTGTCAGGAAATCCCTCAAAANGTCTGTTACAATTACTGCAGTNAAACATTCTTTGGATAATTAATTGAAGCTATTAAAAACTNATCGAAAAGAGAGGAATGAACCTCAGCTATGTAATTACGGTTTTTAGTAAGATTCTTACTAAAATCAGTAAGCGGAGTTAGTCCAGACTGGCAGGACGTCAGCTTCCCAAGCTGGAGGTCGCGTGTTCAAATCCCGCACTCCGCATTTTGGTTTGCAAATTAACGCAAGTCCTTATCGTCTACTTTTTGAATTGAAAGGATCTCAATTATTTCGTTGATTTTAGAAACAATATCAACATAGGAGGGTGAAACGATCTCTCCCTTCTCATTGTGATCAATTTCNAGCTTTTTTACCATTATTTTTCTAATTTTTTTACCATATTTCAATCTATTAAATTGACAAAAAAGCTTGGATTACAGACTGGCCATCATTACTCATTTCCGGATGAAACTGCGTGCCAAAAATATCAAGCTCATTATGTTTTATAACCTCATACTTGCATGATTTGGAGCTGGCTAAACTATGAAGTTGATTTCCTAATTTTGATATTTCATACCTATGACTTTCGAATACGTTAATTTCGTTTTGGCAAATTTTGTTTTTCTTTTCAACAGTAACTGTTTCTTCTCCTTTAACTTGTTTGCTAGTTTTTTTAATTGTGCCACCGAGAGTCTGCGTTAGAATTTCAGCACCATAACAAATTCCAAGCAATGATTTTTTCTCAGATATTGCATGTTTAATGATTTTAGAATTTATAACGTTGATTATTCTATTATTTTTGATTCTTCCTGAAAGAATGAATGAATTAAATTCTGATATGTTAGATAGATTTATTTCATCAAATTTTTGGATTGTAAATTCAGTTTTCTTGTCTGAAAGAAAGGTTGTCAGATTTTTTGTGTAGATAGATCCGTTGTCTACAACAAGTAGCAACTAGCTGCCTACCTCAATCGCTATATAATGTAGCTCACTTGTGTTGTCAACGACTTTGATAAATCCAAAGTTAATCCTATTTTCTTCCTCCCACATTAGAATACGCTTACCAACTCCAGCTTTGCTAATGAATTCTGAAACCAATTCGGTTGTAGATTCTAGGTCAGCCTTTGAATAGAATGCAGTATCACCGATACTAAATGACAATGGAAATTGAATTGTAGTTGGAGTAGAAATGATAATGCCTTTCTCTTCAAAAATTGCCAGTACTGCATCGAGTCTTGCATCTTTGTCTAGTACAATACCCATGCCACCGCTAGCGGCAGAAGCAGTTGGTGCGATGCCAGCTACTTTTTGTAAATATGCCTCAAACGCTGATTCTTGTGTATCACCCAAGCCTACATAATATTCACCAGTAAACGCGGCACCAACTGCTGCAATGGTACCTAGTTGTGCTACAACGCCACCAGCACCGGCAGTATAAACTGGAATAAAGTAGGTGTCGTGCTCACCAACTTGATACAATATGTTATCTCCAATTCGAGGATTTCGTAAAAGCGTCTTTAATTGAGCAAAGTCCGGATCTCTATCCAATGCCTCACGAACAGAAGTAGGACCCAATAGTTTAGTCGCTGACTCGATTGGTACTTCATAAAATTGCATATGACCCAAATTTGGCGTGTCATTTTGTACAACCATGTATCCCGCCAAGTTTCTTCCCTGTGAGCCTCGGAGTTCAAGCGATAAGAGGCCTACAAATTCTGGTTCTTCAAATCCAGGTGGCTTTGCCTCGATGTAGTAAGTATCTAGACCACGAGGTATTTCATAGAATTCGTTTGCCTGAATGAAAATATCAACATCAGTAACATGATAGATGTTATACATTTCAGTCCTCCAGTTGTAAAGCTCCTGTGGATACCTGATTTGTTCTTCAAGCCATACAGGCATGTCAATTACATTATGCTCATACTGAGCCAGGAACATGTTGCTAAAGAAGTCGTTTCCGTGCCTGATTAGCTGAATATCGCCATCATAGGTATCAACCAATGCGTAGCCTGCCAGCCTAAGATATGGATTTCCTGCTGACCATGGTATATTGGTTGAATCAAAGCCAACTATAAGAGGAACAAGCCAATAGGTGTTTTCGCCATCTGTTACTGGCAGTGAATCAAGCTCCTTTCCAAACAAGTTGTACAAGAAATATGGGTAGAGGGTTTCCATTCTTTCGTTAACATCCTTGTATCTCATGACATGAACTGGTGTTCCGGGATATGAAATCATAAAGTTTGGTTCAAACATCCAGCTAATTGGTGGGGCAATTTCCAAGCCTCCAAGTCCCGCATAGGATTCATTGTTTAGCTCTGCAGTAGTTGATCCTCGGTTTGTGGGATATGCTGACCATTGGCTACTAAGCAATCCGCCCTCACCATAGTAGATCTTTCTTTGTGGAAATAGCTCAGAACTGTCAACAATTTTACCATCTGTTGCCTCCAAGGTTAGAAAGCCATTCGGAACATGCGTGTAAACCAAGTGTTCGTTATACCATCTGTTCTCCGCACTTACGGAGGTTGGCAAGATTGGTGCCATGGATGCAGTCCAGTATAGTTTGTCATCAAACCTCAAAATATCGTTGTCTTCAAAATTGACATATGGTATCAAACCAATTTCTGGTTTTAGTTTAGCAAATGCGGCTTCCCAGTCCCATACACGTATGCCATCAAGAACGTCAGCATTATCTTTAATGTATTGATCAATCTGGTTTGGGGAAATCGAGTTTAACGTAACGTCATGAATGTGTTCTTCAATTTGATCTAATTCTGCAAGATAACGGTTTACTCCAATTTGTTGTGCAGTGTATGGACCTAGATATTCTATCTTTTTAGCATCTGCAATGCTAGTGTTGACAGACATAGCAACGCCAACAACAATTGCAATTGCAATGATGGTAAAAATTCTGATGTATACATCCCTTTTTAACATGTGCGTCAGTACTCTAGATCTTATCCTATCAAATACTGAAAATGCAATTAATGCAAAACCAATAACNAANNNTCCGCCTATTGCGTACTTTGTATTATAATCTATATCAGAAGTAAAGAACATGTTAAAGGCTGCCCAGACTATTGCAATTCCTACAATTACTTCAAGTGTTGACGTGTATTTTAGATACTTCGGTTTTCCCCCAGCCGTATCGTGAATAGCATTTGTAAGAACTTTCAAAATATGATGTACCCCAATAAACAACAGAAGACGTAATCCAATAGCGGCAATAAGCGGTGGAACAAGAATGAGCAAAGCAGGTATCATCGGAATCACTTTTTCAGTTGCATAAGAATAGTCAGTTGGTGGTGTTACAAAAGGAAGAGAAAATATCTCTATTANANTTTCTACACCAAGATCATTTCCATCTATGACTTGCATGATGGCAAATCCAAAGAAAACATTCGCAAAGAAAGCACCAAATAACAAAACTTTGGTAATCTGCCAAATTACAAAATGAGGAACAGAAATCTTATGATCGTGAAAACTTGGTACGTTTTCTGTTATAGGTGCAGTTGGATTACGGTTGATAAACCCAATCGCGGTACGTAAAGTGTACCAAAGAATAGAATGACGTTTTACAATATTTACACGTACTAGTGCAATTACTGAGAGGGTTACTGAAGAGATCAACGCAAAATAAAGCGGAGTTGTGAAAAGATCTGCAAACTCCTCAAAGTTCATAAATAAAACTACCGCCTGATTGCCTACNAGNAGAAATGCGATTATTGCAATTATAGCTATGATTCCAAGCCTCAAGTACTTACTAAGGTCTGGAGGTGGACCTGTGCTTGCTTTTGCTGAACTATACAACTTGAAAAACTTGCATCAGGTATCAAATTAATACCTAATGAAAGAAAAGCTGGTAGTTTTAATGAAATCAGGCTAAATTGGCAATACCCTTACAGATCATATACACTGCGGTGAATTTTGGAATGGAAACTGTTTCATTTGCGTAAGGCCCAAACTTCTTGTTTTTAAGCCTGAATACAATTGGACAGTTTGCTAAAACCTCAACTGGTTTATCATCAATCAAGCAGGCTTCAGTATACGGACTGAATTTTTCGATGTTTTCACAAGCAAGTTTGACTAGGCCGCTTTTGCTGTTCAGAGATCCTTCCAATCGGAAGATTCTGTGTATGTCAACCGTAACATTAGGATCTATCCTTATTCCGATCGAATTTTTGCCCATTTCCTCAAGCCTTTGCCGGTAAGCATGGTAGCCATCAGAAATAATCTTGGTTACACCTTTTGATCTATTGGACTTGGAGCCGAAAAGGCCAGCTGCCACACGACCACGCCATCCTGGTTCTGCAAGCTCTGGAAGCAGTGATCTTGAAGGGTTGGCTTTTTTAAATCCAAACGCTTCGGGGATTGCCCTACGAAACATGATATAGTCACTCAAGTCGCTTCTTTCTTTAGAGCCCAGAGTGTTATAGGCTGAGTTTGCTACATAAAGATGAAAGCCATCATTACCTGAAAAGGAAACTAGAATGTTTTCACGCCGAATTTGTAAATCTGTAGTTAGTATTTTTATCAGGTTCAAAGTTTCTTTTTTTAAACTGTAGATACAATTTTGGCATGGCAATGAAACAAAATCCAGTTTGTTTGACTTACATTTAGGGCATATGTCTTGTATTAAAGAAACTTCATTACAAGAAAGGCATTTTATGCATGTGTGTTCTTTTCTGCAAGACAGATTAAGATCCTTTGCGTCTATGTCAAAAATAAGATCTGCTTCCTTCCAATCTTTTTCTCCCATCGATAAATTAGGAAAGGAGTAGTAAGCATTTGAACAAAAAACGTCAGAAGGTACGTTTGTCATTAGCATGAGCCGCAAATCTTTGTCAGTTTTTAATGAAATGTGTCTGATCATTCCAGAGTTGAATTTTTTATAACCAAACTCTCTTTCAGATGACCTGTCTGGAACATGAATTAGATTAAAATGATCAAAATAGTATTGCTTGAAAGTTTCTACTAAAAAATTTGAATCATGTTCAAGCATTTACAATCTTTTCTTTCCAAATTGAATCGGATTTATTATATTATCACATTCAGGTATAGCAAAACATAGATCGTTACTCTTGAGCTTTTCACATGATGGGCAAGAATATTTTGTATTACTTCCAGTTTCACCCGCAATTTGATTGATCTGGTATCGCGTAACTTTTTCGTTATAATCTGGAGCGTTTTTGAATAAAGGTGCAATCTCATCAATTGATTGTCCTCTGCCAAGTAGAAATGTGGCTAGCATAAATCTTCCAGAATGAGACAAGTTTTCTCCGCTTTCAAGCGCATCAATTGCATGCTTGATGCATGGAGGATATTCGGTTGATATAGTTGCACTTACTGTGAACTTTTTTGCCAAATCAACCAACCTGTTAACTTTGTCCTCAAATCCCTTGTACAATGATGGTGTATTAGCAGCTCTAATTCTAGAACGGATATAGCCGCCAAGCTCCCTTCGAATTAATCTGACAGTTTCGTGACGACTTAAAAAGACCATCCCACTCTCAACGTGACGGTTAACTAGTTTCCATTCAAGTTCATGAAAATTTACTGCGTGTCGTAGATAGTCAGAAATAGGAATCACGAAATTATTTTTGTCCTTTTTAACACTAACAGAAAAGATGTCTCTGATAATTTTTATTGCAAGTTCCTCACTTGTTTTATTTGAATTGTCTACTAGATCTTTTTCAAGAAATTTTTCAGCCCTACGAGCTTCAGCGAGAGAAAATCGGTTGATAAGGGTGTTCATCCCGCTTAGTTTTAGTAGAATTATTGCAATTAGAAATGAAAAAGTATCAGAGTTATCAAATTTTGGGTTGTAAATTTTTCCATTCGCTGCAGATTCAATCCGTTCATATGCCTTATCTACAATAATCTGAAGATCTGGATCCGTTGCAAACTGTTCTAGTGTAAACCCTTTATCCTGTAGATATTTCCCAGCTTCTGCCAGAAAAGGATATTTTGCGATCTCATCATGTCCTAAACTAACCATATACTACTTACCTAAACCTCACTAAAAAATTTGATTTAAAAAGTTTCAAAACAAAAAAACCAGACTAGTTTAAATTATGCTAAAAAGTCTTTCAGGCGTGCAAATTGGACTACATGTTTCTATTGCAGGTTCTGTTGCTAATGCGGTTACCAATGCGGTTGAACGCGAATGTTCAGCATTTCAAATATTCACGGGAAATCCAAGAGGGTGGTATTCAAAAGACCTAACAAATGAAGATGTTACAAATTTTAAGAAAAATCTTAGCGAGTNTGACATTGATCAATTTGCTACGGTTGCACATATGCCATATCTTCCAAATCTTTCTACTCCAGATATTACAGGTTATGAAAAGTCCATCAAAGCTATGATAAGAGAGATTGAACGGTGTGCCAAAATTGGAATACCTTACCTTGTAACACATTTGGGAAGCCATAAAGGATCAGGAGAAGAAGGCGGAATCCAGCGACTGACAGCTGCACTGATGGAAGTTGCCAAAACAAAAAAGAATGTTACCATTCTTCTTGAAAATACTGCAGGCCAAAAAAATTCTGTAGGATCAGATTTCACTCAACTTGCAGAGATCTTCTTCAGTTTAGAACCAACAAACAGATTTGGGATCTGTATTGACACATGTCATGCCTTTGCTGCAGGATATGATCTAAGAAATGAAAAAGGCGTAAAAAAAACCTTTGAAAAATTTGATAAGGAGATAGGACTAAAACATCTCAAGATTCTTCACTTGAACGATTCTAAGGGTGATTTAGGATCTCATCTTGATAGACATGACCATATTGGTTTAGGTCAAATAGGAAGTGCTGGATTGAGCAAAGTAATCAAACTAATGAATAAAAATAAAATTCCTATAATATTAGAGACACCTATTGATGAAAGGCGAGATGAGTTTGAGGATATTGGAACCGCAAAAGAACTTGCATAAAACTAATTTATTTCACCTAGGTGGCTTGCAATNATGAAATATGATGACGTGATGAAACTTGCACTGGAACGAGGATTTTATTTTCCAAGCTGTGAGGTTTATTCTGACGCACAGGCAGGGTTTTGGGAATATGGACCAGCTGGTGTAAGTCTAAAGAATAAGTTTTTGGAACTTTGGAGAAGAGAGCTAGTTAGACGTGACAGAATGATTGAGATTGATGGTTCTCAAATAATGTCCAAATCTGTGTTTGAAGCATCAGGTCATCTTGCAAGCTTTGCTGACCCCATAGTAAGATGCACAAAGTGTAAATCCACACATAGAGCTGATAAATTAATAGCTGAGATTACCAAAACTGAGATTCCGGAAAGCGCGGGTCTTGACGAATTTGACAAGGTTATTACTGAAAAAAACATCAAGTGTCCAAAATGCAATGGTGATTTTGAAAATGCTAAGAAATTCAATATGATGTTTCAGGTGGGGATAGGACCAGAAGGTGNAGAAGCCTACCTAAGACCTGAAACGTGCCANTCGATCTTTGTTGATTTTCCTCGACTTTTCAAGACCATGAGAGGAAAGCTTCCAATGGGAATTGCGCAAACAGGTAAGAGTTTTCGAAACGAGATTGCGCCTAGACAAAGCTTACTCAGACTAAGAGAGTTTTACCAGGCAGAGATTGAAGTGTTTTGTAACCCTGCGAGACTAAATGACTTGGGCAAATTCTTGGAGATACAGAACACAAAGATCCCAATTCAAGTTGATGATGAAATAAAGATTATGACTTGCAAGGAGGCAGTAGATTCAAAAATAATCCCAAACAAGTTTGTTTCCTACTATTTGGGAATATTAGCCGAATTTTATGAAAAAGCTGGCGTGAATATACAAAAAAGCAGATTCCGCAAATTAGGAGAAAAAGAAAAAGCGTTCTATGCAGAGGTGGCATTTGATTTTGAGGTTGAAACAACTATTGGATGGCTTGAGCTTGTAGCATGCAACTATAGATCAGATTATGACTTGAGTAGTCATGCTAAGAAAAGTAAAGAAAAATTTGAGGTGATGGATGGGGATGAAAAGGTACTTCCACATGTTTTTGAGCTTTCGATGGGAATAGACCGTAGCTTGTATACGATCTTAGAACACAGCCTACGAGAAGACAAAGAAAATGAGAGGAAGGTATTATCACTCAAACCATACTTGTCACCTATTCATGTTGGTGTGTTATCACTTGTAAAAAAAGATGGGCTTGCAGAAAAAACTGATGAGATTTATCTGAAAATTAAGCGAAAATATGATGTATTCCTAGATCATTCTGGTGCAATTGGAAGACGATATAGAAGATTAGACGAGGTTGGTGCGCCTTTTGCTATTACAGTTGACCATAAGACACTAGAAGATGATACTGTAACACTTAGAAATCGAGATTCGATGGAGCAAAGTAGAATAAAGATTTCAGATTTAGAGCAAGTGCTTTCTAAGGAGACTGCTTTCCCCTAGTGTCTGGAAATTTTAGAAAAATAAAATAGAAAAAGATTGGACTTTTCGTCTCAGTGTCTATTCAAGGAAATCCATTGAATTAGATAGGTTTGGTGACGAAGATTGTCCTGAAGGAGTTGTTGTTGGTATGGATGGGAATTTTTCATCTGTTTGTTGTTCTGCAACCGCGGATGCTTCTTGCAATATTGCATCAGTCTCCTCGTTTACTACGTCAGATTCCATGGTAAATGTGTCATTAGATAACGAGTCTACCATTAATCCATTTAACGTTTCGGTCATAGAATTCAATTCAGAATCAGCTTCCGGCATGAAACTGCTCAGTGACGATTTCAAACCTTTCATAGTTGACATTGCTGGTCCAATTGAAATCATTGCATCACCTAGGTCATGAATAGTACTCAAACGTATTTGAACTTGTTCAAGAGATGTTCTTGCGTTACCCAACATTCTTGAAACTTTACGAACTTCGGCTAGTTCAGATGATAAAACTTTGCTGGCAGATGTATCATGGTTCTCCATTGATGTTACGATTCTAGCAAATAATTGCTGGTCTCTTTCATGAAGCCTTGTTAACATGACATCCATCTTTGAAGTTTGTCCTTGAAGTTTAGTAACTGCTGTTTGTATTCGTGGCTTTAGAGCTCCCTGTGGCTTTATAGCATCACGAATTTTTTCTGTCATACCTTTTGTTTCTTGACGTGCCCATGTCTTATCGAATGGCATGTTTGATCGTTTACAATTTTGTTCTTAATGGGAGGTGTGTATTTAGATCAACATTAGGCTAAATTTAGCTAACAAACAGTAAAAACTGGAAATAATTTACTGGTATTAATGGCAAAAATCATAGTATTTGATTCAGGATTTGGATCCCTTTCGATAATACAACCAATACAAAAAGCAATAAAATCTAACATCATCTACTTTGCAGATCAAAAAAATTTTCCATATGGGAAAAAATCAAAAGCACAATTAACTAAGATTATAACCAAGACGCTAAACTTTCTGGATGAAAAATTTCAGCCAGATTTGATTGTAATTGGTTCAAACACTCCATCCCTGCTAGTTCAGATAAACAAAAAAAATATTGTAAAAGTGTTACCGCCAATCAAAAGGGCGGCTAAAATTTCAGTCACAGGAAATATCGCAGTACTTGCTACACGTGCTACAGTACGAAGTAAAAAATTATCTGAGTACTTAAAAAAAAGCAGACTACCGAAACATGTTCACGTAAAGAAAATTGATGCGTCACTACTAATAGATTTAGTTGAACATACAAAATTTATCGGCAATCGGAAATCATGTGAAAGAACTATTAGACGTGTGTTATCAGAGCAATTTTCTAAGTTTAACGTTGATGTAGCAACACTATCCAGTACTCATTTACCGTTATTATTACCATTATTAAAAAAACAATTTCCTATGATTACATTTTTGGATCCTGCGCAAGAAGTTGCCGAGAAAGTTAGGAGAATCATGATAAAAAAACAATCAAAAAGTAACACGTTAAAAATTTTTACATCAGCAGATCCAAAGAGGTTTGAAAATACTCTTTTGCAAATTGGAATTAAAAAAAACGTTAGGCTTTTGGTTTAGTTTTTGCTTTTCTGAACATATGGCTATATGTCTTATCATATAGACGAGAATATTCATATGATTTTGGTTTTATAACATCACCAATGATAATTATTGCGGTTCGTGTAATCTTTTGATCTCTAACTCTCTTTGTAATTGTCTCTAATGT
>JGI26063J44948_1000467_pt1 | contig 10659 bp, 8 predicted proteins | sample MarorgKNORR_S2LV_4_FD_44948 | JGI IMG/M metagenome (IMG submission 44948) | reverse complement strand
GGAGTGCTTGGCATTGGCCTCCTTTTCATCACAGAGGGGGCCGTAGGAGAGGTGGGCTTCGCCCCAGCGGTTCTGGGGGCAGAATTGATTTTCGGCGACGAAGATGAGAAGCAGAATTTGCTAGTCTGCAAGGAATGCAAGAAGGAGATGGGCGCCCTTCAGTTCGTCACTACAGAAACAAAGAAAATTCCTGAGGGGGAAAAGAAAGAGGAAAGAGGGGGGCCTTGGGATGTCGTCGATGCTTTCACCGAGGGAGTGGAAGATGCTGAGTCAAAGAGCACTAACACTGAAGATTACCTAAAATCACAGATTCACTGTCTACACATTTCCAAGGGGCGAATCGGCGAAGGGAAGCCTGTCAAAAAGTGCCGACGGATGGTATATCGAAAGTCCGGTTACTGCTACATGCACCAGCGAGACTAATCAGGCGACCATGGAGCCAGGGAGCACCCCGTCGGGTAGCTTGAGCAAGCGAACTGTGCCATCGGGATCGAGTGCCCCAAGAACGAGGAACTGGGAGACGAATCCCGTTGGCAGGGTCTTGTCACCGAGATTGACTGCTCCTACCACAGTGCGGCCAATCAACTGGGCTCGCGAGTAGTTGGTAATCTGTGCGGAGCTCCATAATTTCCCGATTACCGGTCCAAAGTTGACGTGAATCTTGTATGAGGGTTTGCGCATCTCAGGGAACTCCTCGACCTCGAGAACCACGCCTGCACGCATGTCGAGNTCGAAGTAGGCCGCTGCNCCCACATACTCCTTCTTGTCGAGCTTCTCAGGATGGTAGGGCTCGCTCGAGTCGATGATGTGCTGGCTCATTCACCCACCTGCGACATCTGATTTCAGAATCAAAGGTCGGAGATTTATTCCAGCCTCGGCGAACGCCTGCGCCCCACCCTCTTCGCGATCTAGGATGGTGATACATGCGGCGACTTCGCAGCCCATCTCGCTGAGTCGGGCAGCGGCCTGCAGAGCAGAGCCACCGGTCGTGGTCACATCCTCAAGCAGCACTACTCTGTCACCAGACGCAAGACTCGATCCCTCAATACCAGGAGGGTTTCCGGTCTTACGACCACCGCGGCCCTTGGGCTCCTTGCGCACGAGGAAGCCGCGCAGGCTAGATCCTCTGCCCGCCTTGGCGATGGCGATTCCAGTGAGTGGGATTGCNCCGAGCTCGAGACCGCCGACCGCGTCCACGCCGCCAATATCTTCTATCTCGGCGTGGATGAGTACGCCAAGTAGATGGGCACAGTCAGGGTCCATCATCACCGGCTTCATGTCGAAGAAGTGAGTGCTTTGACGACCGCTAGCGAGTGTGAATGGTTCGTCGGGAGAGTGAAGATAAGCCAAGTCACGGACCCTGTCGACCAGTCTCGATCTCGCTTCATCCACGCTGGTTGACGCCATCTTCTTCTTCGCTTCGGCTCGGCAGGGGTCGGATGAAGGTTCGCACTCTGGACAGGTCAATTGGCGGGCATTTCAGTGAATGTTCTTGGACGGCCCCCCACAGTACGGGCATGTTCGGCAGCGGAGCGTGTATACATGAGTTCGAATAAAAGGCATGTCGCGGAGTATGAAAAGGCACGCCTGAGCGACGAGTGTGTGTCATACCAGAACTGGTTGGACCGCCGAGCAGACGAGGTCTACCTAATCGCGTCCGAGGCCAGGTCCAAAGGTCTTGATTTCACAGAAGACATCGAGATTCCGCGCACCACCGACCTCGCAAGCAGAACCGAGAAGTTGCTCGAGGAGTATCTCGATGGGATGAACATTGAGGATAATCTACGCAACCTTCTCAGAACCTCCGAAAGAGAGCCTGCAGCCATCGAGATCGCGCTCGATGTAGCAAGAAAGATGCACGCTAGGACCGGTGACATCACCACAGCCATAGACTCCGGACTGAGAGTCGGTCTCGCAGTACTGACTGAAGCGGTTCTGGTGGCACCACTCGAGGGCATCGGCGAAGTTCGCATCATGAACAACGCCGATGGTTCCGAATTCCTATCGATAGACTACGCTGGCCCAATCCGAGCAGCAGGAGGTACAGCCCAGGCACTGGGAGTCCTGATTGGCGACATGATTCGTCGTGAGCTCGGCATCGGCAGATACATCCCGACTACACCTGAAGTGGAGCGGGTCAAGGAGGAGTTCGGTCTGTACCGCGTCGGCCTGCAGTACAAGCCTCCCCCTGAGGAGATAGAAATCATCGTGAGGGCTTGCCCGGTGATGATTAACGGAGAGGAGACTGAGAAGCAGGAGTGCGCGGGCTACAAGGAAGTCCGCAACATTGTGAATTCTAATGGCTCGCATCGTACAAGGATTCGAGGAGGTGTGATGCTGGTCATCGGGGAGGGGCTATGCCTCAAGGCCCCGAAGATCCTCAAGCACACCACGAGGCTGGAGATACCCGGATGGGACTTCATAGCCCAGTTCGTTGGTAAGGGCAAAACCGATGATGATAGTGGCGTAAAGAAGCGTGAGATTGCCAAAGTGAGTCGATACATGGAGGACGTCATCGCCGGACGGCCGGTCTTCGGCGAGCCCTGCGAGCCCGGTGGGTTCAGACTGAGATATGGTAGGAGTCGTGCCTCCGGGCTTGCCGCCGCCGGGGTGAACCCGGTCTCGATGCAGGCTCTGGGAGGATTCCTATCCGTGGGGACTCAGATGAAGACAGAACGACCTGGCAAGGCTTGCGCAGTCACCCCGTGCGTCGATATCGACGGACCCACAGTCCTACTCAGAGACGGTTCCTTCCTCAGAATTTCCACACCCGAGGAATGGGAGGAATGCTCTCATGAAGTTCTCAGCATCTGGGACTCAGGAGAGATATTGTCTGGCTTTGGCGAATTCCTTGAGAACAACAAGGACCTCGTCCCCTCGGCCTACAACAGGGACTGGTGGGCAGCCGACCTCGCGGATTCCCTAGACCACCCCGACAAGGTCGACGGATTCGCTCAGATACTCGGGGTCGAAAGGTCCGAACTACCACCTGGGCTACCATTCAATGGCGCAATCGAGCGAGGCGGTGAGAGTTCTCTAGACCGTAGTTGGCGCCGGCGAGAATGGTCCCTATATCTGCGCGATTTGGATATGAAGTGGGAATCTGCTCGGGCCATGAATCTGGAGTATGGTGCGGCGGTCCCTCCTCCCTGGAACCTGTGGTGGTCGGACATGCCAATGTCGTTCGCCCCGACAGTCATCGAGGCGCTTGTGGGCTCGTCCATCGAGAACGGAGCACTGCGCCTACACGATGGCGCCGCCGCCTGGTCGCCAGACGCCTTCATCGAAGACATTGGGCTACCAACCCCCTCCACCGGGGTCTGGCCCCGGTGGACCATGGTGCACAACCACGGCATCCTGAAATCTGCTCTGATGACCCTCGGGGTCGAGCACCACCACGAAGGAGATGACATCGTGATGTCATCGCACTGGGAGGGTTTGGTTGAGGGACTCGGTCTCGAGGTTCGCAGTGGGGCTGTGCGTATCGCAGTCGAGGCCAGACCGCACATCGACGACAGAGTAGGCAGGATTCGCGAAGCGACGGCGGTCATCGCACAAGAGAATGCTCGTCAGGAAGATTTGGATGGTCGTCGAGCGGTCGTCAGAATGAAGTCCGAGACAGCAGCGAGACAGGAGGGGCTCGGAATACAGGATACCGATGCCGTTGGAAAGGCTGCTGCGGAGGAGATCACCGACCCCGGCCCCGCCGATACCACAGCCCTTCGTGCTGCGCAGGTTCTACTGGACGAACATGAAGTCGAACGTTCGCTTTGGCTAGTCAGGCGTCTCTCCACACTACGCTGGGAGGACTCTGCACCCTGCAGGGTGGGCTCACGCATGGGTCGACCGGAGAAGGCCGGAGTGCGTGAGATGAAACCGATGGTTCACGCTCTGTACCCAATAGGCGAGAACGGTGGGCCGCAGCGACTGCTGGGTCAGGCCGCCGGNAAGGGCGTCATCCGAGTCGAGATGGGGCCACGCTTGTGCGTCAAGTGCGGGCAAGAGTCCCCACATCTGAGATGCCATAACCGACTGGTCTCAGGAGAGGCGGTTGAGTGCGGAGGACGCACTCAGGTGAGTAAGCGCCGAAGCGGGCATTTCAGGCGCAGGATGGGGCAGAGGACCAGTGTTCCACTTGGTGGTATTCTAGAGGTCAAGAGGCGCGCGCTCGGACTCGATAGAGTGCCGAAAAGAATCAAGGCGGTCAAGGTCCTGATATCGATAGGACAGACCCCTGAACCAATCGAAAAGGGGATACTGCGAGCAAAGCATGGGGTCTCAGTGTTCCGCGATGGCACCTCGCGCTACGACATGAGCGATGTTCCGATTACCCACTTCAAGCCTAGTGAGATAGCCACTCCTTGGAATAGACTGCATGATCTAGGATACTCTCACGACATCTTCGGTGCACCTCTCAAATCGGATGATCAGATGCTCGAGCTGCTACCCCAGGACTTCGTGCCTTCTATCCTAGCCAAGGACCATCTCCTGAACACATGCCGCTTCGTCGACGACCTGCTGGTACGGTTCTACGGGATGGAGCCCTTCTACGAGGTCGCTGACGAGTCTGATCTGGTGGGGCATCTGGCTATCGGCCTCGCACCGCACACATCTGGCGGTGTGCTGTGTCGAATCATCGGTTGGACCAGTGCCTCCGCTGGATATGCTCATCCCTTGTTCCACGCCGCGAAGCGGCGCAACTGCGACGGTGATGAGGACAGCTTGATGATGCTGCTAGACGGTCTGTTGAACTTCTCCAAGTCTATTTTACCCGCGGGGAGGGGTGGTCGGATGGATGCTCCGCTGGTGCTGAGCACACGCATCAATCCAAGCGAGATTGACAAGGAGGCTCTCAACGTCGACTGTTCATGGTCCTACAACCAAGCCTTCTACGAGGCGACAAAGTCGCAGCCACACCCGAGCGAGATAGAAGGGATTGTCGATTTGGTTAGTAACAGGATTGGCACTGTGGGGGAGATTCGTGGGTACGGCTGGACCCATGACTCGGGCCGACTCGACGCCGGCCCGAAGAACTCGTCGTACAAGACCCTCAAGACGATGGAGGACAAGATGCTCGCTCAACTGGCTCTCGGAACTAATTTGAGACCTGTCAGAGCGCAGCGCGTAGCCTCGCAGGTCATCGAATCTCACTTCCTTCCTGACTTGCGTGGAAACCTCATGGCCTTCACACGTCAGAAAGTTCGCTGCGTCAAATGTGCCCATTCGTACCGCAGGATGCCGCTAGCGGGCAAATGCATCCAGACCGTTTCGATGGGCGGTGGTCTGGTCAGCTCGAGAGACGGTGGCAGCACCCTGTGCGGAGGCAATGTCGTTCTGACGGTCTCCGAGGGAGCAGTTCGCAAGTACATCGAGATTACTCGGAACGTCATTGAGAGGTACGGCGTCGACGACTATACCAAGCAGCGCGTCGCTTGGATGACTGACAGCGTTGATTCTCTGTTCAACGACGACACGGTCACTGTGATGACGCTCAACGACTTTGTCTAGTACTCGATTTCTAGGGCCCGTAGGACCTTGTCCATCCACTGAAGCTTCTCCATTTTGGTCTCAGCGTCGGTCGCTCCAGACCACCTGCCTACGACATCGGTCCTAGTACCCAACATCGTGATTGCTTCCTTAGGCACGCCCATAGATCGGACCATGCACACAGCCCGGTCCCCGTCGGTGAACCCTCCGGGATTGTGCATGCCGGGAATCGCTGCAGGGGTCTGGTGAGTCAGCACCAGAGGCGAGGGTGTTGATGCCCCCGCAGCTATCTCCAGTAATGACTCCCACTCAGCGACGTTGTCACCGTGGGCGTGCAAGAAGACCGGTATNCCCCGCTTGACCGCCTCGATGATTCCTTGGCCACCGTCACCATCACTAACGACGCATGCCAATCGNGACCAGGCTCGCTCCGCCGTCGAGTCGGGCAGCGTCGAAAGTACGCCTGCGGAGCCGTCGGCTGCGACCAGCAGGACTGGNCGCTCCANCACTCGCAGAACCTCTTCGGCCTCTACAGCGGCACCNAGGACTGCCACTTCTGTGGGCCTGAGTACCATCCTCCGAATCAGGCCGGCCACTGTGGCGGCCCTACGAGGTCGGGTCCAGGCATTAATCTCCGACGCCTCGACCGTTTTGAGCATGGACAGGGCACTGTTGGAATCGGGATCGAGTTTCCATCCGAAGTGCTCGCGGACCTCCGTCTGGATGGCAAGCAGTTCGTCGACGACTGGAAGCAGGTCGGTCGGTCGGTCCATCTAGCCTCACTCCAGTAGAAGGACACGGTGAGTGTTGAATAACCCTCGCGGCCCTATGCTTGNCAATGCCGATGCCGTTTGCACTGCCATCAGTGGAGGACGAGGTCTTGCTAGCTCGCTATCCCTTCCTACCCCAAGGCAGGGAGCACATGCGCAGCGTGCTTGAGAAGAATGGAATCTCGGTTGAGGACCTGATAGACGAGCCTTGGTTGGAGGACGTTAGGACCCAGGGNCGACTACGCCTCCTCGACAGTGTGATGCACAAGGACGGTGCTGACATCGCGACTACTGTCGACATGTCGACAGAGATAGGTAGGATGACCGAAGTGCTTTCGTTCCTACACGCTATGCTAGTCGTCTGCGCCTCCTTCAACGAGAGGCTGCTGGCCCGGTGGATAGAAGGTGAGGCGACTAGGGCCGACCAGTTATTCGGAATGGACTCGGAGAATTTTGANTTGTTGGCTGCTTCCTACCTGTCAGGAATCAGGAGCGAGAGGGGCTCAGGATCTGCCGAGGTGATTTACTGGATTCCGATGGCCGACTTCATAGAACTGTGCCCGAGAATATCGGGCGCATACTGGCATCTGGCCAATCGGCCGGTCATCAAGGGATGGGTCTGCATGGATGCAGCTGCGGGAGAGAATAGTAGGCAGCGTACTGCGAGGCTACTGAAAGAGAGGATTAGAGAGAACCTGAACCAGACCTGCACAGACAGAATGGACAGGATGAGCGAAGAGTTCGCGGCTCTGTTCGCCGATCCGGTTGAGCGCATCACCGGGCTACTCTCAGAGCGCGTACAGGCAGAGATGCCGATGACGGCTGCGGTTAGAGATGACTGGCCGCCGTGCTTCGAGTCGGCGGTCTCGGAATTGAACCAAGGAGTAAACGTAAACCATGTCGGGAGGGTGTTTCTAGCTGCCTTCTCAAAATCAATTGGGATGTCGCAGGAACAGACATGCTCGTTCTTTGCAAACGCACCTGACTACAGTGCGGACACCACCTCATACCAAGTGAACCAAATCTACGAACGCGACTACACACCGCACGGTTGCTCCGCCTTGAAGACCTCTGCGAGATGCCCGGTACAGCCTGGTGACGACAGGCTCTGCGACCAAGAGTGGTTGAGTCATCCATTGAAGTACATCAGAGCCAAGCAGCGCAGCCGCTATCGCGAGAGTTCGCAGGCCGCGGAAGAGCCCGAAGTCGTCGGAGAAGAGGTCGAGTCGGCCAATTCTTGATATGGGCCAGCATTACATCGCAGCCCATACCGGATGAATAGGCATGGTGAGGACTCTCGTACTGACTGTCGACCGGGACAACGACCTTGGAGTTAAGGCTGGCATCAGAGGTCCCGTCATCGGTCGCAAGGCCACCCTGACAGCTGCTCTGCGTCTGGGCATAGCCGATCCTGAGGAATCGGACACCAACGCCATCCTTGGTGCCCTGCATCACCACGACAGGTTAGTTGAAAACGCTCAGGGTGACGACGAGATAGAAATCGCCCTACTTACAGGCGATGTCCGGGTTGGTCCGCGCAGCGACCGGGCTGTCGCGATGCAACTGGATGAGGTCATCCAAGAGTTCCAACCAGACTCCGCCGTCCTAATCACCGACGGAGCGGATGATGAGGCTTCTCTTCCCATAATCACCTCAAGGGTGCGCGTCGATCACGTTGAGAAGGTGATTGTGAGACAGTCCAAGGGCATCGAGAGTACCTACTACTACATTGCTAAGGCCATCGATGACCCACGCTGGAGAGCCAAGCTGCTGGTTCCTGTCGCCATCTTCTTGATGATTATCGGGCTTGGCCTCATCATCCCAGGTGGTGGCGCTCTCATCGGCGCGATGCCCCTGTTCATCGGCATCTGGCTGTTCGCCAAGGGGCTCGGCTGGGAACAGCAGTTGGAGCGTCTGATGATTGACATGCGAGAGAGCGCCACCGGAGGAATATGGTCGTCTCTGCTCTGGGGACTCTCAATCGTCTCGGTGCTGCTATCCATCCTCACCGCCTACCAGGTTTTCTCAGCCACGAACATCGAAATTGACGGATACGTAGCCCGGCTGGGCAGTGAATTCAATGTCGACGCGGTGAACAGAGACATAGCCGTCTGGGCCATCGCCATCAACGAGGCTCTCACTTGGATTATCGTCTCCGCCTTCTCGTTCGCTCTCTCTCTGGGAGTGCTGAGGTGGAAGGAGGGTAGCTTCACCGGACGCAGCGTACTACTGCTGGGTCTGGGGGGTGTAGTGTATGCCTTTGCCAAGGCCGCACTGGTGGTCGTACTCATAGAGATGGGGGGGTCGGACTTCAGCCTCGACTACCAGAGCGTCTCGGACACTTGGGGGATGCCAGTGTTCGCAATCATCGGGTACTACCTTCTGAGGACAGCCGTGCAATCGGTGACTGAGGACGAGGGCACTTTTGGAGAGAACCGGTTCTGGGGAGTCTAATCAGTCCTCGAAGGTCGAGTCCATCATGCACGCGGGGCATGTGACCCTGATTGGGCGTTTCTCTGGGATTCCGAGCGCGGCCTTGCAATGCGGACAGGCGATGGCCTGGGTCGCCTTGTCCTGACGGGCCTTTCCGGCCACGCTGGGGTCGTATCGGAATCGGTATCTGTGGGAGTCGCCTACGAACTCCGGACCTCCCTCTTTCTGCTTCTTGGGTCTCTTGAAAATAGACTCCTTGCGCGGCGCTTCAACAGGAGGTGTATCGGTGGATTGACCCTGTTTGAAGCCGTCGCTCTGAAAGTTTTCTATCTCGACCTCGATCTGCTCGACAGTCATGCCAAGCTCTCTGGATGCCTTGTCTATGGCCAGCTTGCGCTCGTAGTCCGAAAGGCCGATGAAATGCTGCAGTATGACCGCTGGAATCCGAGCCATCCCTCTCCCCGCCTGCCGGAGAGGAATGGTCCCTTTGAATGCCGCCTACCTGCGTTCGCAGAGCAGTATGCCTAAGAGCATCCGATTGCGATTTCATGGTGATGTTTCCGGAGTGCATTGAATGCCGGGGTACTCGGGGTATGTGTGGCATCTCCCCTTGCCCCCTGCTCGCTGACATCCGGGGAAGGCTCCCTGTGGTGCAATCGGGCTCGGTCAGTGAGCTGGTCGGGCCGAGCCCGCCGTCGCTGTTCGTAGGCAGGTACGGCTACCCTGATGTAAGGGCGGGTCCTAGCGCGGCTTGGATCCCAGAAGACTCCGATGACGTGCCTTTGGCCAGCGGTGATCCTGCCGACCTGTTCGGAAGGCCTCTAGAGGAGGTTGCGGCCCGACACGCCAATCTCATCACTGGTGGAAACGTGATGCCTGTCGGCAGCACCGCTTCGCCCGGCGCGATGCTGGAGACCACGCAGGAGATTGCTATGGCCGAGAAGAGCGTGGATGTGGAGCTTGACTTCGCTAGGCCAATCATGGTAGGGAGGAGTCCCACCTTCGACAGCATGAGTACTCCCCTCGGTCCCTCTGGAGAGGTGCTACGAGCCGAGGTCGTCGGTCATGCCAGCATCCCGAGGAAAGTAGATTCGGTTGCCAACGAGAATGACCTGCTGGCTGCCGATGCGATGGGTGAACTGACTGAGGCCTCAATTGGAGAAGCTCAGATATCTCGCCTCCTCTCTTCGGGTCTTCTCGGCCGAGAAGACAGTAGGAAGTTGGTTCCCACGCGGTGGAGCATCACGGCTACTGACGACATGCTTGGAAAGCGGCTTTGGGAGAGAGTCAGGGACCACCCTTCGCTCGACAAAGTGCTGGTCTACGAGGCCACCTATCTCGACAACGTGTTCCACATCATCCTCACACCTGGCCTGTGGGCCTTCCACATGCTAGAGGCCTGGACTCGAGGCAGCGTCTGGACCGGTACAGGAAAGGTGCTAGGGGATTGGGAGGACCTCGAGCCGCGCAATGAGTACGCGCACCAGATAACTGGCGCTTACTACTCGGCTAGACTGGGTGTACTCGAGCATATGGATTCGATGCGGCGCTCGGGGGCCTGCCTCATCTGGCGGGACATCGGTCCTGAATACTGGGCGCCAGTAGGAGTCTGGCTGATCAGAGAGACCGTTCGCGAGGCGATGAAGCTGACTCCGAGGCAGTTTGATTCGCTCAAACACGCTATCGACTACGTCGCCCCTAGGGTATCAGCCCCAGACGACTTGCGTAACAACTGGTTCGTCAAGAGGAGTCGGCAGACGAGATTGGACTCATTCGCCTGATTATCGCAACTTCTTCAGGAATCCGCCTACAATCTCGCTCTCTGCCTTGACTAACTGCTCTGCCACTGTGGACTTGGACAGACCCAGCTTTGAGGCCAAGCCCCTGATTGAGATTCTCTTTGGGGCCTCGTACCAACCGTGACGGTGAGCAACCTTGATTATCCTGTGCTGCTGTAAAGTGGGACCCT
>JGI26063J44948_1000463_pt1 | contig 10718 bp, 10 predicted proteins | sample MarorgKNORR_S2LV_4_FD_44948 | JGI IMG/M metagenome (IMG submission 44948) | reverse complement strand
GACAATATTGAAAATAAGGAATCATTAAATCCTGTAGCTGATCGTGTAGAAAAAAGAACTAAAGAAATTTCTATAAAATCTGAAAAAATTGTTAATGATGGCCTTGATATTTTAAAAGATTTTATTTTCAAACTACTCGAAATAAGACCACGAGAATACAAGCCAAGAGAATATACTCAGCATGAATTTAGACAGAAAGACAGCGGAGATGAAAAATGATCATCTCCAACCATCAGTTTTAAATTTAGCCTAAAAGTTTACTTTTAGATGTAAGTTTAATTTTTCTAGGTTTCTTTTCATCAGGGATAATTCTTTCTATCCCCACATAAAGCATTCCGTTTGATAGGGCAGCTCCTTTTATTACCATATCATCAGAAAGAACAAACTTCTTTATAAAATCTCGAGCTGCTAGACCTTGATGAAGAAGTCCATCACTGGCTTCTTTTGGCCTATTACCATTGATTATTAAAGTTTCTTCTACTAACTCAATATCTATATTTTCTTCATCGAAACCAGCAACAGCTAGTTCAATAGTATATTGATCTTCAGATAATTTTCTTATGTTGTAAGGTGGATAGTTAGTTTCATTAGCTCTAGAACTAGCAAGTAGTGCCAAAGAATCAAAAGTTCTATCAAACCCAACAGCAAATGGAGAAATATCTCTCCAGATCGAATCAAAAGTTGTATTTAACATTTTTTACTCCTTATTTAAGCAAGTTATTATTTAATTTACGTAGGCCCCTAAGGCACCTACACTATATATATTGAGGTTTTAAAAAAATTTATCAAGGGAGAAATTATGAAGGATTTATTTTCAATCAAGGGAAAAATAGCACTTGTTACAGGAGGTTCTAGGGGAATAGGAGAAATGATAGCTGCAGGGTTCTTAGCCAGCGGTGCTAAAGTTTATATAAATTCTAGAAAAGGAGAAGTTTGCGATGCTACAGCTGACAGACTTTCAAATGAATACAGTGAAGAATGCGTTTCTTTACCATCTGATCTATCAAATTTAGAAGGTATAGAGTCTTTAGCAAAAGAATTAGGTAACAAAGAATCTCATTTAGATATTTTAGTAAATAATGCAGGCGCAGCTTGGGGAGCTCCTTTAGATGAATATCCAGAAAATGGTTGGGATAAAGTTATGGATACAAATGTAAAAGGGGTATTCTTCTTAACGCAAAAACTACTACCTCTGCTTAGAGAAGGAGCTAAAAGTAATCCTTCCAGAGTAGTAAATATAGGTTCCATTGATGGATTAACGGCTGGAGCTTTTGAGAATTATGCTTACGGACCCTCAAAAGCAGCCTTACATCACTTGACCAGAATATTAGCAGCTACCTTAATCAAAGAAAAAATTATTGTAAATGCTATCGCTCCAGGTCCATTTCCAACTTGGATGCTAAGTACAGGTGTTGGATTTGGAGGCGAAACAGACGTTGATTGGACTACTGTAGGGGAAGGAAATCCAAGTGGAAGAGTAGGAGGCATGGAAGATATTGCCGGATTAGCAATATTTTTATGTTCGAGAGCAAGTGAATATACAGTTGGCCAGACCATAGCTTGTGATGGTGGTTCAGTAGCTAGTAAATAGATTAGTTATCGTGGCTATAAAAAAGAAAATTTCTCTTTTAGGGGGAACAGGAGATCTTGGAACAGGCCTAGCTTCTAGACTGTTAAATTCAGGCTATGAGGTGATAATAGGCTCTAGAACTTTAGAAAAAGCAAAACAATCTGAACAAACCTTAGGTGCAAATGCAGAAGGTATGTTAAACAAAGACGCAGCTTCTCATGGAGAAATAGTAATTTTAACGGTGCCATTTGCACACCAGAGAAACATAGTAGAAGAATGTAAATTAGAATTAAGCGGGAAGTTATTTATTGATACAACTGTTCCTTTAATGCCTCCCAAAGTAGCTACAGTCCAATTACCTGAAGCAGGTTCAGCAGCACAAATATCACAAAATATTTTAGGCGATGAAGTAAGGGTCGTGTCAGCATTCCAAAATATTTCAGCTGAACTATTACAAGGTAATCATAAAATTGATTGTGATGTTTTGGTTTGTGGNAATAAAAAAGAATCAAGGGAAGAAGTTATAGATTTAATTAACTCTATAGGTATGAAGGGTTGGCATGCTGGTATGTTAGCTAATTCTGCAGCAGTGGAAGCCATGACTTCTGTTTTGATAAGTATTAATAAACATCATTCTATCTCCCATTCCGGAATTAAAGTCACAGGCTTGAAAGATTAAAAATTGAAGAAACTTGAACTAATTGCTCTAGAAGGTATCCCTTTAATTGAAGAGGGGGATAATTTAGTCGAAATTATTCTTTCTGCCTTAAAAGGAAACAAAATTTCTTTAAGTAACGGGGACGTCTTAGTTGTTGCTCAAAAAATAATTTCTAAATCAGAAGGTAGATATGCCTTTTTAAACGATATTAAGCCTTCTCAACAGGCAATTGATCTTTCTATAGAAACAGATAAAGACTCTAAACTAGTTCAGTTAATTTTAAATGAATCTAAAGAAGTAGTTAGGTATAGAAAAGGGGTCCTAGTAGTAGAGAACATTCTCGGCTTAATTCATGCTAATGCAGGTATAGATAGATCAAATATAAAATCAGACTCTGATAATCCAAGGGTATTACTGCTTCCTTTAGATCCAGACAAAAGTGCTACAGAAATAAGAAAAGAAATACTAAAAAAAACACAGAAGAAAGTAGGAATTATTATCAATGATAGTTCTGGTAGGGCTTGGAGGAATGGAATTGTAGGAATTGCAATTGGTTCAAGTGGTGCTGAGGTTCTATCTGATTTAAAAGGTAATCTTGATTTATTTGGAAATACCTTAGAGGTAACTGAGGTTGGAAAGGCAGACGAAGTAGCATCAGCGGCTTCTTTGTTAATGGGACAAGGAAAGGAAGCGCTACCTGTAGTAGTTTTAAAGGGGTTGACTGAATCAGAAGACCTAAATGGTGCTAAGGCATTAATAAGAAAACCCTCCGAAGATCTTTTTAGATAAGTTATGCAAAGAAAAGTATTAGCATTATGCGGTGGAGTTGGAGGAGCAAAATTAGCATATGGCTTGTCGAAGATTGTGCCGCCTGAGGAAATAATTTTTCTTGTTAACACGGGTGATGATTTTATTCATTTTGATTTAAACATCTCTCCTGATTTAGATACTGTTATGTATACGCTAGCCGAATTAAATGACCCTAAAAAAGGATGGGGATTAAGAGATGAAACCTGGAATAACTTAGAAATCTTAAAAGAATATGGAGTTGATACTTGGTTTCAATTAGGAGATAAAGATTTAGCAACCCACATCAGAAGGACTCAGTTATTAAAAGATGGAAAGAAGCTGTCTGATGTAACAAAAAGTCTTTCTCAATCTTTAGGTGTTCAACATATTATTCTTCCAATGTCTGAAAATCCTGTACAAACAATTGTAAAAACAGATAAAGGAGAGTTAGTTTTCCAAGAATACTTCGTAAAATATCAATGTGCACCTAAGGTCGAACAAATTAACTATGTTGGTAATGAAACAGCTGAAATACCAACCTATCTTAAAGAACTCATAAACAAGAATAAATTTTCAGGAGTTATTATTTGTCCATCTAACCCTTATTTGAGCGTTGACCCTATACTTTCTATAAATGAAATAAAAACTTTTTTAGTAGAAACTGACATACCAATTCTTGCCATATCTCCAATAATAGCTAATGATTCCATCAAAGGACCAACTTCTAAAATTATGAGAGAGATGAAAATTAATCCATCAGTAGAGTCAATAGCACAGCACTATTCAGAGTTAATAGATGTGTTAGTAATAGATCATAAAGATGCAAACTGTCAGCCAATGACAGACTCAATGACCTTTATAGTTGACTCTATCTATATGAGTAATTCAGAAGAAAAAATATCTCTTGCCACTAACTGCCTTGAAAAAATAAAAGAATTAGCTTAACTACTATGATTTGGGCGATTACTCCTATCAAGTCTTTTAAGAGACCAAAAAGTAGACTCGGTGATGTTCTAAATCTAGAAGAGCGTAGAGTTTTAGTAAAGTACATGTTAAAAAAAATTCTTCTCAGCCAAAAGAAAAGCAAACTATTTAAGGAATATATGGTGGTTACGGAAGACAAAGATGTTGTTAGATTTGTTAAAAAATTAGGATTTAAAGCTCTTTTACAAAAAAAACCGGGTCTCAATCAAGGCATTAGCGAAGCTTCATTAAAGGCAAAAAATTCCGGAGCTAAAAGTATATTAATTTTACATGGAGACATACCTAGGACTAGCGCCTCTATTTTAAAATCCGTCACTAATGAACACAGAAAACTAATCAAAAAATTTAAGAAAGGAATAACTATTTCTCCTGATTCTTTGGGAGAAGGAACCAATTGCATGATATGTACTCCTCCTGACGTCATAAAATTTAAATATGGACCAGGCAGTTGTTTAGCCCACATGGAATTAGCTCACCGGGATAGCATACAGGTTAGGCTTTATCGTTCTAAAAAACTAGGATTTGATGTTGATAGGGATTTTGATTTAACTAAATTAATTAAGAAAAGTGGTTACACTAAGGCCGTAGACTATATAGAATCTATAAAAAGCGATGGAACATAAATTTGATTCAGGCGATCAAGGAGTAATAGCCTATAAATCATCAAATCCTTTTGAATTCTTTCATATTTTAAATTCCAAAGAACAAGAGGAACAAGATATGTTCGGCACTCTTGTTTTTCCTGAAAAAAAGAAAAAAACTTATCCTTTGGTTATATGTATGCACGGAAGTTTAGGTTGGAGAGGCCACCATCATGAGCATTCAGTCAATTTTTTGAATAACGGCTTCGCGATTTTTAGAGTAAACAGTTTTGATGCAAGACAAGTTGTTTCAATTGTTGAAGATCAAATGCAAGTTACTTTGGCTACCGTTCTTACCGATTGCTTTAATGCCTTAAAGATTTTATCTAAACATCCTGATATAGACGCTAATAAAATTTTTATCACAGGATGGAGCCTGGGGGGAAGCACAGCTCTTTATTCAGCTTGGGAACCGTTAGCTGAAAAACTTGCTCCTGAAGGAGAAAGGTTCGCCGGGCATATCGCATTTTATCCAGGTGCATTTATTTGGCCAGAAGAAATGAGATGGAGTAAATCACCAATTTTAAATCTTGTCGGTGAGGATGATGATTACACTCCCTCCATTTTAATAGAAAGATTATCTCCAGCTATAAATGAAAATGGGGGTAATAGTAAGATAATTTCTTATGAAGATAGTCATCACTCCTTTGATGCTATAGACCCTGTAATGTTTATTCCCAATGCCATAGCAGTTGGACGCAAGCACACTGTTGTAGGAAAAGACGGTTTGCAGTACTACGAAGACAAGGAAGGTAATAAGTTCTTTACGAACGAACCTCACGAAAGGGCTCAATTATTTAAAGATAGAGCCAAAATAGGAGCCCACTTAGGAGGGAACTGGAAAGCTAGAAAAGCCTCTATGAAAGATTCCGTTAATTTTCTATTAGAAAATATTAAATAGTTGAAACAAAAAGAATTACTAGCCCTAGCTAGAAATACAAATACTTCTGATTTAATTAGAGAAGCTTCCGTGATTAGGGATAAAGGTTATGGATCTTTGGTTACTTACTCTCCAAAAGTTTTTATTCCCTTAACTCACTTATGTAGAGACGTTTGCCATTATTGTACTTTTGCTAAGACTCCAAAAAGAATTTCTTCACCTTATATGTCAGTTGAAGAAGTAGTTGACTCTGCTAAGAGAGCAGAAGCACTAGGGTGCAAGGAAGCTCTTTTTACGTTGGGCGAACGACCAGAATTAAGATATTCGACGGCTAGAAAAGCGCTTTCCAGTATGGGATATACAACTACTTTAGAGTATTTAAAGGTTGCTTCTCAAGCTGTAATAGATAACACAGGATTACTCCCCCACTTAAATCCTGGGTGTATGAGCTTAAAAGAAATTATGGAACTCAGACCCGTCAGCGCTTCCATGGGCATGATGCTAGAGAGTTCTTCTAAGAGGTTATGCGAAAAGGGGGGACCCCATTATGGGTCACCTGATAAAGATCCTAAAAAGAGATTGGCTACATTGGATTCAGCAGGTAAAGCCAAAGTACCTTTTACTACAGGAATATTAATTGGTATAGGTGAAACCAGGCAGGAGAGAGTNGAGTCTCTGATTGATATAAGAAAAAGCCATGATAAATATGGTCATATTCAAGAAGTGATTATTCAGAATTTTAAACCCAAACAAGACACTAAAATGTCTGATCATGCAGAACCTCTAACTGAAGAACTTTTATGGACCATTGCAGTTGCAAGAATAATTTTTGGTTCTTCAATGTCTATTCAAGCTCCTCCAAACCTAAGTCCAAATAAGTTAAATTTANTGATAGAAGCTGGAATTAATGACTGGGGAGGTGTGTCACCTATAACACCTGATTTTGTTAATCCTGAAGCGCCTTGGCCACATTTAGATGATTTAGAAAAACAAACTCTTCTTTCGGGGAAAATCCTTGTCCCTAGGCTAACCATTTATCCTTCATATATAGGTAATCTTAGAGATTGGGTTGACGATAAGCTTAGCCCAAGAATTTTAAAGCTATCGGATTCTGTTGGCCTTGCAAGAGATTCAGAATGGACTACGGGTAAAAATAACCCTGGTTTTAAAATAAAACCAAAATCAATTATCCCGTTAAGAAACTCTTTAACATTAAAAGATCATGTTGACTTAGCTTTAAAGGGAAAGAATTTGAAAGTAGATCAAATAGTGGATCTATTTGAAGCTCGAGGACCAGATTTTACTTATATCAAGAAAGCTGCCGATGAGTTAAGACAAGATCTGTCAGGAAACAAGGTCTCCTTTGTGGTGAATAGAAATATTAACTATACAAATATTTGTTATTACCACTGTACATTTTGTGCTTTCTCAAAAGGAAAGACATCTGAAGGACTCAGGGGTAAGCCTTACGATATTTCTTTAGAAGAAATAGTNAGAAGATCAAAAGAAGCCTATGAAAGAGGTGCAACAGAAGTATGTCTTCAAGGGGGAATACACCCTAGCTATGATGGAAACACTTATAAATCAATCGTTAGTTCTATCAAAGAAGCTGAACCNGATCTACATATACATGCTTTTTCTCCTTTAGAAATTTGGCAAGGGGCAAGCACCTTAAAGAAAGAACTCAAAGAATATTTAGGTGAATTGAATGAATTAGGANTAAACACCTTACCAGGGACGGCAGCAGAAATATTAGATGACGAAGTAAGAAATATAATTTGTCCTGACAAGATTAATACTTCTGAATGGTTAGCAGTAATGAAAACTGCCCATGAACTTGGAATGCGAACTACAGCNACAATAATGTTTGGCCATGTAGACAAACCAATTCATTGGGCTAANCACTTGCTCAATATTTTAAATCTACAGAAAGAGACAGGAGGCTTTACTGAATTTGTTCCATTGCCTTTTGTTCCAATGGAAGCTCCTATGTATGTAAGAGGTCAGTCTCGTTATGGTCCAACACTTAGAGAATCTATCCTTATGCATAGTGTTTCAAGATTAGTGTTTAATTCGTTTATTCCAAATATCCAAACTTCGTGGGTAAAGATGGGAAGAATAGGGATAGAAGAGTGCTTAAATGCAGGAGCGAATGACTTAGGCGGTACTCTTATGAATGAATCCATTACCAAGGCAGCAGGCGCTGAACATGGACAAGAATTTCCCGTTCAAGAACTTAAAAACTTCATTCAAAACTTGAAAAGAATTCCTAAACAAAGAAACACTCTTTATGGAGAAGTGGGTGAAGAGACAAAGAAGAGAAGCGTTGATCCAATCCCCTTAACACCCATTACCAATAATTTAGAAGATAGAAAGCACCATGTTATTGCTAGTTCACAATGAATAAAGCTTTAATTAAAAAAAGGAGAAAAAATGGTTAGTGGATACTGTGATGAAAAATTTGCCGAGGCAAGAGAAGTTTTTAGTAAAAGTATTACTTCAGGATTTGAATTAGGAGCTGCTATTTCTATGGAGATTGAAGGTGAAACAGTTTTAGATTTATGGGGAGGGGTAGATAACCCTTCTAAAGGGACTCAGTGGCAGGAAGATACAATTGTGAACGTTTTCTCTTCTACAAAAGGCATTGCTGCAATTTGTCTCTTGCAATTAGTTGAGCAGGGAAAGTTAGACTTAGATTCACCTGTGGCTAGGTATTGGCCTGAATTTGCACAAGGAGGCAAAGAGACTATTCCAGTTAGGTACTTGTTTTGTCATAAATCAGGCCTTTGTGGAATAAGACAACCTTTAGATCAAGGAGCATTTTGTGACTGGGAATTAATTTGTAATGCTTTAGCANCACAAGAACCTTTTTGGGAGCCTGGGACAGCACATGGTTATCATGCTATTACTTATGGTCATTTAGTTGGGGAAGTCCTTAGGAGGATAGATGGAAGGACTATTGGNCAATATTTTAAAGAAGAAATTGCTGAACCTTTAGATTTAGANTTCTGGATTGGNCTCCCTGACTCNGAGTTTTCTAGAGTTACAAATCTTAATCCATCGAAACCATCACCAATGCAATTTTTATTCCCTTTAATAGGTAAATTACCAAAATTTCTTATACCAGGTCCTATGAAATTTTTACTGGATTTTGGTGATGTAAGCACTGCAGCTGGAGCAGCTTTTAGCAATCCGCCTATGGAAATGGATCCTGAAAAGGGAATGGAAGCTAATACAAAAAAATGGAGAAATGCAGAGATTCCAGCTGCAAATGGACATGGGACGGCAAGAGCCTTAGCAAAAATCTACGGTGTCTTAGCGAATGAAGGAAGCCGCGATGGGGTGCACGTACTAAAACCAGAAACTATCGAATTGGCTAGACAAACCCAATCAGATGGAACGGATTTAGTTTTGGGTAGAATGCATACTAAGTTTGGATTAGGATTTATGTTGGGAACAGAACACGTCAGTATGGGACCTGGTGAAGGTGCTTTTGGTCATGGTGGGGCAGGAGGTTCCTTGGGTTTTGCAGACCCTGATAACAAAATATCTTTAGGATTTGTAATGAATCAAATGCACCCAGGAATTACTGCTTGGAAAACTGCTATTGATGTTGCTGATTCAGTTTATTCAAACTTATAACAAAAAATAATGTTTGGAATGCCAATCAACAGATACGGGGATGCTTCTGTATTTGAAGCCAGTAAGGAACTAAGTACACCCAGCGTTAATGCAAATGATGTCCTTATTAAAGTTAAATCCAGTTCTGTTAACCCTATTGACCTAATGAAAAGAGAAGGATATGGAAAAACTATTTTTGAAAAACAAAGGAAAAGATTATTTCCTTGGATTCTTGGAAGTGATGTATCTGGAATTGTTAAAAGTGTTGGATCAAAAATAACTAAATTTAAAGAAGGTGATGAAGTATGGGGAAGTACTTCAGATCCTAAATGTGGAACATATTGCGAATATAACGTCTTTAATCAAAATGAAATTGACTTTAAACCTGAAAACTTATCGTTTAATGAAGCCGCCTCTTTACCCTATGTCGCTTTGACCACTTGGTCAGCTTTAATCAGATGGGCTGCTTTAAGGCCACAAGACTTAGAAAGTAAAAAAGTATTTGTTCAAGCTGGTTCTGGCGGAGTAGGAACTTTTGCAATTCAACTACTTAAATATTGGGGGGCGCAAGTTGCTACTACATGCAGTCAACAAAATCATAGTTAGTAAAAGAATTAGGTGCTGAAATAGCCATAGACTATAGACAGGAAGAATTTAAAAATCTTTTAGAAGATTATGATGTGGTTTTTGATTGTGTTGGGGATTTTGGAGGTTCGGAGTCTGTAAATAATTGTCTAAGTATCTTAAAAGATGAAACTACCTCGCACTACATCTCTTTAAACCATGCTTTTCTTAGAACCATTGATGAAAAAGGTGTACTTCTGGGACTTCCTTCAGCAATAAAATTAAGACACCAAGCAAAAAAAGATGCGAAACCAATCAATCTTCATTGGTCTGTATATAGGCCTAGCAATTCAGGATTAAGAGAATTGGGTAGAATGGTTAAAGCAGAGATAATTAAACCGGTGATTGATTCAGTTTATTCTTTAGAGAATATAAAAGAAGCTCATGAAAAAGTTGGCACTTCTCATGCTAAGGGTAAAGTTGTAATAGAAGTAAATACAGAATGACTAAGCTCAGTGTAAATGTAAATAAAATTGCTTGGTTAAGAAATGCCAGGGGAGGAGATTACCCAAGTATCAAAGAATTTTCTAAGATTTGTATAGATAGTGGCTGTCAAGGCATAACAGTGCATCCGCGTGATGACATGAGACACATTAATCCTGAAGACGTGAAGATTTTAAAAGAACTAACCAAGGAATCAGAGGTTGAATTTAATATAGAAGGGAATCCCTTTAGTGAACAAAAAGAGAAATATCCTGGTTTTCTTCAGTTGATCAAATCATACCAACCCGATCAGTGCACTCTGGTTCCCGACGCATCCAGTCAGCTAACTTCGGATCATGGTTGGGATCTGTTAGGAGATAACAGCAGATTAGCCTCTTTAATTAAAACAATAAAGACATATGGATCAAGAGTGAGCTTATTTATGGATCCCAGTGAAGAAGGAATTTCTAAAGCTAAAGAAGTCGGTGCAGATAGAATAGAACTTTATACAGGGCCTTATGCAGAGGC
>JGI26063J44948_1000459_pt1 | contig 10793 bp, 8 predicted proteins | sample MarorgKNORR_S2LV_4_FD_44948 | JGI IMG/M metagenome (IMG submission 44948) | reverse complement strand
TGTAGCGGAGGAGGGACTCGAACCCCCGACACGTGGATTATGATTCCACTGCTCTAACCAACTGAGCTACTCCGCCATATTATTATTTGGCTTAGAATAAGGCCAGCAAAATTACCGGCAACTCTCGGTAAATCCAAATCCTTCACTAATCTTGGATAACAGAACTTTTTCAGGGTAATTTCAACGTGCTAATCCGGCTCAGTCCGATGAGAGTATTTTTCATACTTGCTTACTTTCTAGTTTATGGCCTACTTGGCCAAAATATAANGCTATTACCTACCCCTTTTGATATGAGTGTAAATCAATTCCGTGGAACTGGTGAAAATACGGAAGCCGTTGTAAACCTTATGATTCCAAAAACATTATTTCAATGGATAGACAATGGGGAATATTATGAATTCGAGGGTGTTGTAGATGTACGTGTATTTATCAATGGTAATAGTGCAGCCCAGGATGCATTTCGTATTCTAGAATCGGCCGTTGATCGGCCAGGCCCCGNAGAAAGACAGGTAAGCATGGTGCAACAGTCAAGATTTATACTAANCAGGGGTAGCGCTGTTTTCAGTGCTGCAATTACTGACTTGGCATCCAAGCAAGTACATATGGCAACTAAGAATGTGATTATTCGGGCTATTGATGACAGCTATCTAACTACCAGTGATTTATTAGTCTGTACATTCCTCAAACGTGAGCAGCTCATGGAAGAAAACAGTATCAATCGCAATGGATATACAATGACGCCCAATCCCAGTGGTGTTTTTGGACTGGGAAGGCCAATGTTGTATGCTTACAGTGAAATTTATGGTTTACAGGATGATGGTGGTACGTATACTGCAAATTATATTTTATTTGAGCGTAGTGGTAAGGAAGTTTTTCGGCGTGGACCTTTTGTAAGGAAAAAACCTGGGGAATCAAGTGTTGAAACTCTTGGAATTAATGTGATGGGGTTGTTAGCTGGTAGATATAGACTACGACTTGAAGTTATAGATGATCAATCGGATCAAAGGACGTTTATAGATCGGGAATTCTTTGTAGTAAAGGAACAGCTTACTGATTTTAAAAATAATTTTACCATGATCCTTGACGCAATGGAAAACGATGAATTACGGGACTTTATAGATATTGTTGGATATTTCATGAGCGAATCGGAATTTCAAACTCTTATGAAGGCAAATAGAGGCGATCGGATTGTACAATTAGTCGATTTTTTTGAAAAACGTGACCTTGATAGAAAAACAAATGAAAATGAATTTTACAATCAAATAAACACGCGTCTTGCACTTGCTGATCAACAATTCTCAACTCGGAACTTTTCTGGTAGAAAAACTGACCGTGGCCGCGTATTAATTCGTTATGGTCGGCCAAATGATATTGAACCTTATCCGGCCAACGAAGATAGATTTAGTTATGAAATATGGCATTATGATGATTCAGATGATGGATTTATTTTTATTTTCATCAATAAAAATGGTGCAGGTATGTTTGAACAAATTCACTCCACTCATCCGGATGAATTTCGAAATTATCGCTGGCAAGATATGGTAGTCCGTGGGTCAACTAATTTGATTGATTTTTAAAATAAGAATCAAATGGGAGAATAAATATGTATAAGTCTGTTGATGATTTTATGAACCATGTTACATCGCGATCTCCAGGTGAAGATGAATTTCATCAGGCAGTTCATGAGGTGTTTTCATCTATCTGGGATTTTTTACAAGAACATCCACAATATATTCATGCAGGAATTCTGGATCGGATCGTAGAGCCAGAGCGGGTAATTATGTTTCGTGTGCCCTGGCGCGACGATCGGGGAATGGCACAAGTAAATCGTGGCTACCGTGTGGAATTCAACTCCGCCATTGGGCCATATAAAGGTGGGTTACGGTTTCACGCTTCCGTGAATTTAAGCATATTAAAATTTCTGGGTTTTGAACAGGTATTTAAAAATAGTTTAACCACTCTGCCAATGGGTGGAGGTAAAGGTGGATCAGATTTCGACCCTAAAGGTAAATCTGATAATGAAGTGATGAGTTTTACGCAATCATTCATGTCCGAACTTTTCCGTCATATTGGACCTGATACAGACNTACCTGCAGGCGATATTGGAGTNGGTGGTNGAGAAATCGGGTATTTATTTGGACAGTATAAACGTCTGCGCAACGAGTTTAGCGGAGTATTAACGGGAAAAGGCTTGAATTGGGGCGGAAGTAGGATACGACCAGAAGCTACTGGTTATGGTGCCGTATATTTTGCTGAAGAAATGCTGAAACTTCAAGATGATTCATTTTCNGGTAAAACAGTGACAATATCTGGTTCAGGAAATGTGGCGCAATTTGCTACTGAAAAAGTTATCCAACTTGGTGGTAAAGTAGTGTCTATATCTGATTCGAATGGTACAATTCATGACACAGATGGCATTGATACAGAAAAATTGGCTTGGGTAATGGACCTTAAGAATATCAAAAGAGGTAGGATAAAGGACTACGCTGAAGAATTCGGGTGTGAGTATCTTGACGGTCTGCGACCTTGGTCAATACCTTGTGATATTGCATTACCTTGNGCAACACAAAATGAGATCAGCAAAAAAGATGCAAAAACTCTTATTAANAATGGCTGTAAATGTGTTTCAGAAGGAGCCAATATGCCTTCCGATCCCGGTGCAATCGATGTTTTTATGGCAAACAAGATACTATTTGGTCCAGGAAAAGCAGCGAATGCGGGAGGTGTAGCGGTATCTGGATTGGAAATGAGCCAAAATAATATGCGCTTGTCCTGGACAAGAGAAGAAGTGGACCAACGTCTACATCAAATAATGAAAGATATTCATAAACAGTGTAACACTTATGGTGCAGAGGGTGATTATGTAAATTATATAAAAGGTGCCAATATTGGTGGCTTTATCAAAGTTGCAGATGCAATGATCGATCAGGGTGTCGTTTGATCATATACCACTAGTTTCCTGTTCATTCATTGGATCTAGNTCAGGGACTTTCGGTTTAAGGATGACACCGTTACCTGTTTGCCCATCGATCTTAATACGAAGCGGATATTCCAACTCATAACAGGTAGTATACGTTTTTTCTTCTTTAATTATTTGTTCATATAACCAGCTAAAATCAAATACATCAGTATTTGAATTATGATCCACAGTGAAATAACCCAGTCGCATACTGGTAACATTTTGAAAGAAATGACTACCAAAAGATGGATCAATTGGAAAATCATTTATTCCTATCTCAACTATTGCGCTGGCACCGTTTATCTGTTCCCAATTTACTGGAACTCCCAGCCAGGGATCTGCTGAGCCCCAGCGACCAGGCCCTACAAGTATATAAGGGTGTTGTTTAATCATTGTTTGGTTGATTGCATGTATTTCTTTGGCGATATCCTTGGTCATTGCCGGTTTGAATCGCTTAGGGTCTACGAAAACGATATGACTCACATCATCAATAAATCCATCACCTAATGTGACTTTGCTGGTGCATAGAACTTCATCCAGCGATTCTTCTTCCATAGTTATAATTTCTCTCGATCCTCCCATAACCATGGGCTTGATTTGTAGCAATGCAAATTCAGGGTTCTTTTTTAGATTATCAAATAAGTTGACGGCGTATTCGATTTCAACTTCACACCCCAAGGCTTCTTTTCCCATTATTATAAGGTCGTTTAAGATATCTACTAGTGGGAATGTGACCCATTTTAATATTGGTGCAAATGTTATCACCCTGGTNCCATCATAAGATAAGGAGTCTCTTATAACATTGTCTTCGCTTGATATAATGCTACCAGACCACTTTAGCGAACCATCCTGTTCGGCAATTTCTAGGTTATATGATGATAAGTTTTTCTCTTCCCCATTCAATAGNGGATGGGCTTTTGGATTAAGATTCATTGCGTAGAAGGCATTTTGAGAGTTTTCCAATGTCGCCTTAATCGAGTAATACTGGGGCAATATACCGGGGTATTTTGGTGAGAATCGCAGGGATTTTTCACCATTGGCAATGGTTCTTCCCAATCCAAGTGCTAAATGAGCCACACCTTCATCGCGCTGCAGGTATGACACTGGGTAAAAATTAAAGCTTTGCGCAGTCCCACTAAAGGTTGGGTAGTATCTGTCATTATAATTCTGACCAACCATCTCCATTAGTATCACCGCCATTTTTTCTTGTTCAATACGATGCACGGATCCACCTATAAGGGATTTAGGGCCTTGAAAAAACGTGGAAGCATATACGAGCTTTATAGCAGTGATAATATCAGACAAACGGTCATTCAATTTCTTGCTATTATTCGGCAGCATATAGGTGGCATACATCCCTGAAAGTGGTTGGTACTGGCTATCCTCTAGTAGACTCGATGATCGTACCGCCAAGGGATACTTCACTGATTTAACAAATACTTTAAGTGAGTTTCTTAAATCACTACTAAAATTTGAATTAAGAAATAATTTTGATATTTCTTTGTTTGTTTTTTTTGACAGTGCATCCGTCCATAGATTATTTTCCTTCATGAATTCGTCAAAGGAATTGGTACCGACTACGGCTGCATGAGGAATATTAATATCTATTCCATCATAACGATCCCGGAAGTCCGATGAACGAATCATTTTTTGAGCGAAAGCTAGTCCGCGGGCTTTTCCACCTAAAGATCCACCTGATATCTGGGTAAAACGCTTCGTATGATCAAATGTATCTCGTTGAATTTCTACAACCTGTCTTGCTTCGCGATTTTTAATTGTATTTTCGATCAGATCAACTAAATAGGCCCGATGAACATCTGAGTTTTTAAAATCAGCATGATTCAGAGGCCGCACCTGAGAGGCAAGTCCCAAATATCCGTGTGCAGCCAACCAATTAGAAAAGTGATTGCTATTTGCATGGTAGAGTAGCGATTCTTCNGGCACAGTTTGAATCGCCTTAATGAGTGCAGGCAAATCAGAAATTGTGATCAGTTCCTTACCTTTNGGTGTGCGGAATATGAGATCACCAAAGCCAAAATTTCTGACTATGAATTCACTGAGTTCTATTAACAAAGTCGGAGAATCCTTATACAGGAAATGAGCTTGAACCTCTTCAGCTAGTTCAGCATTTTTACTATATTTTGATTGCAGTATAATTGGTATGCTTGGATCAATTGATCTTGCCCATCGTGCAAATTTTACACCAGCGTTTTTATCTAGTTTGCCGTCTTTTGGGAAACGGATATCAGAAATTATGCCAAGNGTACTCAACCTGAAGCGCTTAAAATAGCGTTCAGCTTCCTCATATGAAGTAGCTAGAAGTATTTTTGGACGGCCGCGCATATATAATAATCTTTCGTGATCACTNGCACTTTTATCAACCATTTCTTTTACCTGGTAGCTGATCTCCTTATAAATCATTGGCAGTATTAGGGAGTAATACCGTGGTGAATCCTCTATTAGAATAATACAGCGTACATCTGCTTTTTTGATATCTCTGCGAATATTCATAGCGTCTTCAAACATTTTCACTATTGCTAATAATACATTGGCATTCCCTGACCATATGAATACACGATCTATAGCGGATTTTTCAAAATCTTCTGGTAATTGCTTTATCTCTGATTCATCAAAGGCTAACAGAATAACCGGTTTTTTTGGATAANTTTCTTTAATCTTCGAACAGAATAGTACGGGATCCATATCTGCAATGCGCATCATCACAATTATCAAATCAAAGTCTTGGCGGGATAGCATTGTAAGTGCATCCTCAGCAGTAGAAGCTTGCCAGACTCGTGGCGCATTACTAAAATTCATCCCCATGTATTCATGCAATATCTGTTCAGTCAATCGACCATCCTCTTCAAGGACGAAAGAATCATAGGGACTAGCTACAAGGAGGATCTCATGAATATGATGGAACATCAAATCCTGTAATGTCAGTTTGTCTGCTAGTGTGAATTGTACAGATTTCATAAAGAAAACTTATAACCTATCAGTTATAGAGACACGAAAAAACAAGGTATCGCCGAGTTGATCTTCACACTTTTCAAATATATTAATGCCATTAAAAATCTGGTTTTGGACTTGGTTTATCCTAATACTTGTGTGGGATGTGCCAGGATACATGAGGACAATCGTACAAATATATGCAAATTTTGCAAGGATGGGATGCAACCTACAAAGTTTGGCAACTGGGTCCTAAATGTTACCAACAAAAATTATCTCGATGATATGCGCTCAGCTTGGTTTTATAACGATATTTTACAAAACTTAATTCATTACCTTAAATACAGTGAACGCGCTAATTTGGGTTTTGATCTGGGAGTCCTTTTGGGTGAGGAAATTCTTATAGATGAAATAGGTGACATTGATATGATAATTCCCGTACCATTACATTGGTTAAAAAAAAGAGAAAGAGGTTATAATCAGGCATTTTGGCTGGCAAAAGGATTAGCATCTGTTTACGCAGCGCCTGTTGATACGAGTATAATTAAGCGTACACAATATACTGTTTCCCAAACGAAGCTGGGCAGTACAGAACGTATGGCAAATTTAGATGGTGCTTTTACCACTAATAAATCTCTGGAAAATCAGCACATATTATTAGTTGATGACGTGCTGACCANAGGGTCGACTATTTCAAACTGTGCAAAAGTATTAAGAGAAAATGGTGCAGCACGGGTTTCAGGCATCACATGCGCAACCCCAAGGGAAAATTTTAGTAATGATTAGGGCGTTACATTCTTTCGATGTAAAACAAAAACGCGTACTGATGCGAGTAGATTTCAATGTTCCTATAGAGAATGACCGTGTTGTGGACTCATTTCGTATCCAATCTGTGATACCATCAATTAAGGAGTGTCTAGATTCTGGTTCATCAATAGTACTCATGTCACATTTGGGACGGCCTAATGGTAAAATCGATGAAAAGTTCAGTCTTGTTCCTGTGGGGGAAGCACTTTCTGATATTTTAGAGATACCCATTAAATTTTCTCATGATTGTATTAGTGAAGATGCAATTAATGTGACAATCGGGTTACATCCTGGAGAAGTACATCTGCTAGAAAACTTACGCTTTCACTCTGGAGAAACTGACAATGATCCTGAGTTTGCAGGAAAACTCGCCCGGCATGGGCAGATCTACATAAATGATGCCTTTGGAACAGCGCACCGATCCCATGCCTCCAATGTTGGTGTCACGGAACATTTCATACAAAAAGGTATGGGATATTTAATGGAAAAAGAGCTTCAGTTTTTACTAGAAAGGTTTAAGAAACCAAAACCACCATTACTATTGATTCTGGGCGGGGCAAAAATATCAGGTAAATTACACCTTATTGATCGATTCCTGGATGATGCAGATACAATATTGATTGGTGGTGGTATGGCTTTCACTTTTCTTAAGGCACTTGGGGTGAAAGTTGGTCGATCAATAGTGGATAGTAAAATGGTTTCTACTGCGGAAGAAACTATAGCGCGAGCTCGCCGAAGGCGGGTAAAACTTGTTTTTCCAGTAGACTTTGTTATAGCCGAAGCGATTGAAAAACCGAAAGAAATGAAGACTGTAGCATTTGATTCTATTCCTGATAGTTATATGGGGCTTGATATTGGAACAGAAACTGTAAATATTTACTCCGATTATATTTCACGTGCAGGAACAATTTTATGGAATGGCCCAATGGGTGTTTTCGAAAAGAAAGAGTTCGAAAACGGAACAAAAGCCATATCAAAGGCGCTTTCCTTGGCTTATGATAAAGGTATTGATACGATCGTGTGTGGAGGTGACAGTGCAGCTGCGGTAAAGAAATTTGGTGTGAATGAAAAGATGACTCATGTTTCTACAGGTGGTGGCGCATCTTTGGAACTATTAAGCGGGAAAACACTACCCGCATTGGAGGCATTAGGCAGGTGATGATAAAAAAACCCATAGTTGCCGCGAATTGGAAAATGTATAAAACTCCACAAGAGGGCGTTTCCTTCGTCAGTGAGATATGTAATTTGCTTTTGGATAAGGAAAAACCAACAATTATATTCTGCCCGTCTTTTACATCGCTCTTTTACATGAATGAAAATTTGTCCGATTCGGGTATCGAATTAGGCAGTCAAAATGTTTATTTTGAACCCGAAGGTGCCTTTACCGGTGAGACTTCAGTTGGTATGCTTAAGGCCTGTGGTGTTCGTTACGTAATTATTGGACATTCGGAGCGGCGGCATATCTTTAATGAGAACAATACTTCATTAAATAAAAAGCTGCATGCGGTTCTGAATAACGGTCTTGTACCAATTTTCTGCATTGGGGAGACATTTGATGATCGGAATGCAAGGAACACGAAAATGGTATTAAAAGAACAGTTAACTAAGGGCTTGGATGGTGTCAAAGGTCAATTAATTGATCGCATGGTTATTGCATATGAACCGGTTTGGGCAATTGGTACAGGAGTTAACGCAGAACCAAAGCAGGTTGAGGATACCCATTTACAGATAAACGGATTACTGGCTGAACTATATGCTACTGAATTAGTAAAACAAATCCCGATTCTATATGGCGGATCTATAAAACCTGAAAATGCGAAAGAATTGATTGAAGTTGAAGGTGTAGACGGATTTTTAATTGGTGGAGCGAGTTTAAAATTGGAATTATTTTCTAAAATAATAGAAATCGTTAAAAATAATTATAAGGGGTAAATGATGACAGGAATACTCATAGGTATCCATACAATCATTAGCATTTTGTTAATAGCTGTAATATTAATGCAAGCAGGCCAAGGCGGTGGTTTAGTTGGTGGTTTAAGCAGCGGTATGGGCAGCTCTATTTTTGGTGGTCGTGCAGCGGCAACTGCATTGAGCAAAATTACAACCTGGTTCTCTATTGCATTTATGACCGTTGGTATCTTAATTAGTCTGACTAGTGCTCCTGAAACCATTGATAGTGAATCCATTTTAAAGCGTGAAGCAGATCAACGTTTGCTAGATCTATCAGTCCCTGATATCCAGCAGAACCTGGACATTGAATAAAATCGATTGCCGAAGTGGTGGAACTGGTAGACACGCTGTCTTGAGGGGGCAGTGGGGGAAACCCCGTGCGGGTTCGAGTCCCGCCTTCGGCACAATTGGAGGAAAGAATGTTTAATAACTCACAACAGATATTTATAATTCTCGCAATATTTATGACCATTCTAGTTGGGCAGACACTTGATCAGGTTTTAGCGGATGGGAAGAATGAACTTACTAATGGTCAAATTGAGCGAGCTGAATCATTATTTACGCAAGCTCTGCAAATGGATCCTACTTTTGCCCCAGCGATGCTTGAATTAGCCAGACTTAATCTTCGTTTAGGTAAAATGCAAGAGACGCGGGACTTCTTAAAGCGAGCAATTGATGCCGACCCTGAAAATCAAGAATTCAGAGATGAGTTCGACCTTATAAATGTAATTAATACATTAATGAATGATGCCAGTCGATATATGGGCAATACTGATTATTCTAATGCTTTCGAAAGCTATCGAATTGTCCTGGAAAAATTTCCCACATTTGCTGAGGCGGCCTATAGTATGGGTTTAGTAAAGTATCGGGAAAAAAGTCTTGATAAAGCAGTTCAGCATTTTAAAAAAGCACTAGAAATAAATCCATATCATGAAAAAGCTAGAACGGCAATAGATAATGTTGCGAAAAAATCTTTTAATGACGGAAATAGGGCCTACAAACGAGGTGACCTAGATGGAGCTTTAGAAGGCTATAATAAGGTGTTGGAATTCGATGAAAATTTTTACCAGGCTCATTATCAAATCGGTGTAATAGAAGCGAAAATGGGTAACCGTGATGGAGCGATTGACCGTTACCAACAAGCACTAGATATAAATCCGAATTTTTATAAAGGATGGTATGCAATGGGACTTTCCAAGAAGTCTAATAGTGATAACGAAGGCGCTTTGGTAGCATTTAGAGCAGCTGTTGATGTGCACCCTGCCTATGATAAAGCTTTCGGTGCCATGGGTGAGATATACATCAGTGAGAAAAACTATGATCAGGCAATTGAGGTTCTAAATACTGCTGTTCAGGTTAATCCTAAGTATTCTAAGGGATATTCAACCCTCGGTGTAGTTTATAGTGAAATGGAAGATTGGGCTAATGCAGCAAATAACCTTGTACTAGCTACGACATTAAATGAAAAGGACGCAATGGCCTGGTATAGATTAGCTGCCGCTTATAATCAATTAGATGAGTGCGATCGCGCTGAAGAAGCAGCCCGAAACTCAACGGATCGCAAGCCATCTTTCGGTGGAGGATGGATTGAACTTGGTATAGCAACGTGGTGTGGAGGTAAAGGTAACAAAGTTGCGTCCGTTAATGCATTGGATAAAGCGCGCAAAGATCGTAACTGGAGGAAAATTGCTGAGTACGAAATGGATAGAATTATGAATCCTCAAAAATACCAGAACTAATATCAATCGAACTCTAGGACTAGTTTCCTAATGATAAAAGCGGTCATATTTGACCTAGATAATACTCTGCTTGATTTCATGAAAATGAAAGAATACGCAGTAAAAGCTGCTATTGCCGGTATGATTGAGGCTGGACTTGATATTGATCCTGATAAATCATATGAGACCATAATCGGCATTTATGAAGAGGAAGGTTGGGAGAATCAACAGGTATTTAATGATTTTTTAAATAAAACGATCGGTGAAGTAAATAATAAATATTTGGCAGCAGGTATAGTAGCCTATCGACGAGCCAGGGAAGCGAATCTGTTGTTGTATCCAAATGTAAATCATACGCTTGTGGAACTAATAAAAAGAGGTATGAAACTTGCTGTTGTATCTGATGCGCC
>JGI26063J44948_1000457_pt1 | contig 10806 bp, 9 predicted proteins | sample MarorgKNORR_S2LV_4_FD_44948 | JGI IMG/M metagenome (IMG submission 44948) | reverse complement strand
AACTCACCTTATTAATAGGCCTATTGATTGGTCTGTCTCAAATACTCGCTTTGATTCCAGGAACCTCTCGATCAGGTATTACCATAACAATGGGTCTGTTCTTAGGTTTATCAAGAGTTGAGGCTTTAAAATTCTCATTTATGCTCGCGATACCAGTCATTGCTGCTGCCACTATTCTTCAGAGTATTGAATTATTTAATACTCAGCTTATTGATATAAACTATTTGCCTTTGTTCCTAGGGGTTTTTATCTCATTTATTATTGCCTTTTTAACAATCCGCTGGTTCATAGAATTTGTTAATCGAATTGGTATGTTGCCATTTGTCATCTACCGAATCTTGTTAGGTGTAATCATTTTTCTTACTTTATAACAGGAGCAGAGATTGTGAGTAATGAAAACACTGAAAGACGTTATTGGATTTGGGGTCAATTTGATGAAGCTTCTAGCTCAATTTTAAATAAAACTCAGCGAATAGTTCATGATGAGCTTCAAGGACCGTCTTTTATTCTCCATTTGACCCTATCGGGCCCTTTTTTTGATCTCAGTCCAAGCACTTTAGAGAGAATTGACACTTTTGCTCTAAAGAACAAACAATTTTCAATAAAACCAAGAGCGTANGGTATGAAAGATCTTTTTTTTCAGTCATTATTTGTTGAGATTGAAAATACACACAAACTCAATACCTTAAAAATGAACTTAGATGACTTATTAGAGGTTAGTAGCGAAGATTTTTTCCCTCATATTAGTTTGTTCTATGGCTTAAAAAATAAGGCTGTTAAACAAGCGGTAATTNATCATCTGTTGACTCTTCCTGAGTATTTAGTTTTGGATAAAATTACTATTGCTGAAACNGGACAAGGAGACATTGAGTCGTGGAGAATTGTTCGTCAATATCCATTGATAAATAACCTTAATGTTGTAAATAGTTTGGGTCGTCCCCTTTAATTTATGAAGGCACTGCTGATACTATTTTTTCTCCTGTTTTTCNCAAATNGCTATACGGGTGAGATTAAAGAATCATCTTTATATGCGATTGTGGACGTTGAAACCACCGGGTTAGATCCTAACTATCATGAAATGATTGATATCGGGATCATTATAATCAATCAGAATTTAGAGGTAAAAGGCCAGTACTACTCAAAAGTTTTACCCAGCTTTCCCGAAAGAATTGATCCTATGGCAAAACATATCAATGGATTTGATCTACAAAGATGGACACAGCAAGAGGCTATATCCGAGGGAGAATTGATCGAAGGGATGAGTGTTTTTTTTAATAGTTATGTGGGGAAACCTATTTTTATTGCCTTTAATAGCTGGTTTGATTCAGGTTTTGTAAGGAACTTGTTACAAGAGCACGGTTATAAATTTAATGATTGGTTTGATTACAGAGTTCTAGATATACCAAGTATTGCATTAGCCTGTGGCTATTTCCCTGAAANCCCTGATTTTAATGCTAAGTTGGCAACATTACTAGAGGTTCAGCCAGAGACAAAAGANCCATTGAAGCACACTGGTGAATCAGGAGTTAATTTCAATTATGAACTCCTAACATCACTTATGAATCAAGGATGTTTTAATTATAATTGATAATTAGATATTGGAGTTTTCTATATCTTTTGTAATAGCTATTAATCTTATTTCTCTTATTTTTCTAGCAATCTCACTTCCTTCTAATCCAGATTCTTTAAGATTGTTTATTTTAATATTCTTCACTAGGTCTAAAGACAGTTGAAGAAGATTTTTTTTCTGCATAAAATTATCATCAGCATCAAGCAGAAAAAGATTTAATATTTCCTCTAGATTTTTAGGTCGTCTTAAAGCATCAAGTTTTTCAAGAATGGTTAATAGATGATCTGCAGAATAATCAGAGAGATCACTCTGGATCAGGTCAAATGAGTTGATAAGTAAAATAGGTATGTCTTTGTATGCATTAGCAAACCGCATATTATTTTGCATCGACTCTAGTTTATCTTTGACATTTTTCTTTCCTCCCTTGATTAAAGCGTAAAAGATTGATGCAAATCTAAATTGTTTTGAATGATCTTCATAAGCAGCTTTTTGAATAATAGGGTGTGAGAAAAAACCAACATCTAAATCTGCAAGATCAGGGTAAGTGTCATCTAATGCTTTAAACTCTATCAAGGTTTTAAAATATTCATTAAAACCAACACCTTTAAGTACTTTCTCAGTTTCCAACCAAGTTCTTTCAGGCACTAAAGAGGATAGTTCTCCACGATCGACAATTTCATTTATTAGTGTTTTAGTTTCTGTAGCTATAACAAAATCAAGTGGGCTCAATTTTGCTTTAAATCTTGCAATTCTCAGTACTCTTAAAGGGTCTTCTTGAAAGGCATCTGAGACATGCCTTAGTGTTTTATTTTCTATATCTTTTTGTCCATTAAAAGGGTCAAAAAGAATCCCATCATGATCCTGTGCTATGGCATTGATTGTCAAATCTCTACGACTAAGATCTTCCTCTAGAGTGACATGTGGTCCAGCATCAAATTCAAAGCCATGGTAGCCTTCACCCGTTTTTCTTTCAGTTCTTGCTAGCGCGTATTCTTCTCCCGATTCAGGATTAATAAACACAGGGAAAGATTTACCTACTTTGATGTAACCTTTGTTAATCAGTTCATCTGGAGTTCCATTAACTACCACCCAGTCTTGTTCATAGGGTGTTGGAAGACCGAGTAATCGGTCTCTGATGGCTCCTCCGACTAGATAAATTTGCATTGTAGTTATTCAATTAGGTCGTTATTTTCTCATTTGTATAATCAATTGACGACCGTTTCTCTTAACTCTAAGAATCAGAATATCTTTGTCCTTTGTCAAGGATTGAAATTCATCTAAATTAGAAATCTCCATATTTCCAATCGCCCAAATAATATCACCTTGCTTTAGCCTAGCTCTATCCGCATTACTATTGGGTTCCACAGAGAGTATGACCACACCTTTCGATTGGTTGTAACCGTCAGGGGTATAGTCAGATAATTCGGCACCAGCTAAGAGAGTGTTTAACTCGTCAGCTTTCATTGTTTCTAGGGCAACTAGTTCCCCCAATTTTGCAGACTTTGTTATTTCTCTATTGTCTCTAATCACAGTGATTTTAATTCTTTCACCGCTTCGCTTTAAACCAATGGCATTTCTAAGCTCACTAGCATTGTCTATTTCTGCTTCGTTAACACCGACAATAACATCTCCTGCTTCAAGGCCTGCATCTTCTGCAGCAGAATCAGGTGAGACCTCTTGAATCAGAGCTCCTTTAGAAATATCTAGTCCTAACTGTTCAGCAATTTCTTGATTTACATCACTAATAATAACTCCCAATAGCCCTCGTCTAACAGATCCAAATTCAATGATTTGTTGCATAATGTTTTTAACTGTATTGACAGGAATAGCAAATCCAATGCCTATGTTTCCGCCACCTCGGGTAAAAATTGAACTAGGAATTCCAACAAGATTTCCATCAATGTCTACCAGTGCACCACCAGAGTTACCTGGATTAATAGCTGCATCAGTTTGAATCATTTCACCAAACCCATCTGAAGTCATTTGCGGTCTTCCTAATGCACTGATAATGCCTGAGGTAACTGTTTGACTTAAACCAAAAGGTGCTCCAATCGCAAGCGCGAAATCTCCAACTCTCAATAGACTAGAATCACCTAAGCTAATAGGAAGAAGATTTTCTGAAGGTTCTATTTTTAACACAGCAATATCTGTACCTCGATCTGAACCGACGACTTCAGCCAGATACTCCTCTCCGTCTTTGGTAAAGATTTTGATTTCATCAGCTCTTTCAATAACATGATGATTGGTAATGATGTAACCCTTTTTCCCATCAACAATTACACCAGAACCGCCACCACCAAATTCTCTCTCTCTAGGCATTTGTGGCTGTCCAAAAAAGCGTTCAAAAAATGGATCATCAAAAAATGGATTTTGCTGAGATCTTACTTTGCCTTTAATCGCAATTCTAACAACAGCAGGGGACGATTTATCAACCAAATCAGCTAATGAAAAGAGTCCAACTAATGTAGATCTTTCTTGAGCTGTGTTTTCTTGAATAGCTTGCGTTTCTGCAAATAGTAAACTTGTTGCTGTAGTTAATACAAAAAACAAGCTAATTAAAACTAAGGTTCTCTTTTATTTAACTAAGGTTCTCTTTTTATTTAACATTTTTTATAGACCTAAATAGTGTGAAAAATTTTGAGCAATAATACCTTAAAATCTTACTGTTCTGTAATCCAAATAAGGATATTCATAATTAATTCTTTTTTAAATACAGAAGTCTTTATAAATAGATCTCCATTAAATGTTAATAAAATGTGAATAAAACCTGAATCTTTGGTGGATATCCTGAACACAACATCTTGTGTGTCAAAAAACGCCNAAAACTAACAAANATTTTCAATAAAAATAATCATAAAACCATACAAAATATGTTATAAAGTATTGATATATATGTATATATGTCTAAATAAGTGGTTATTATAAAATCCTTGACATAATCTTAAAATCGGCAATAATCTATATTCATCTAAACACAATATCTTGTGTATTGAAATTGCGAAAATTTGTGAAATTAGATGGTTTAACTTGNGTTTAAATAGAGAAATAANGGGAAAAGAAGTAAGTGTCGTCAGCATTTTCAGCCAAAGAATTAAAAACATTTGATATTGATCATCAGCCTGCATCAGTTGATATTTGGGATAAAAAGTATCGTTTAAAAGATTTTTCAGGAAACTCAATTGATAATGATATTGATGCCACCTTCAAAAGAGTTGCTTCAGCTGTAGCTGAAGTTGAAAAATCAGATAAACAAGATGAATGGAATGAAAAGTTTCTTTGGGCATTAAGATCTGGTGCTATTCCAGCAGGGCGAATCATGTCTAATGCAGGAGCTGCTGAATATAAACCTGCAACTTCCACCATAAATTGTACAGTTTCAGGATCTATTCAAGATTCTATGGTTGGGATACTTGATAAAGTCACTGAAGCAGGACTTACATTGAAGGCGGGTTGTGGGATTGGTTATGAGTTCTCAACTTTAAGGCCTCAGGGAGCTTATGTAACCGGTGCTGGCGCTTTTACATCAGGCCCTTTATCCTTTATGGATATTTATGATAAAACTTGTTTCACTGTCTCTTCAGCAGGTGGGAGAAGAGGGGCTCAAATGGGCACATTTGATATTAGCCATCCTGATGTTGAAGAATTTATTAAGGTTAAGAGAGAAGACGGTAGGCTTCGACAATTCAATTTATCTTTATTGATTACAGAGGAATTTATGAAAGCAGTTAGAGATGATGCTGAATGGTATTTAGTGTTTCCTCTTGATCCTAGCTTGCCTGAGTCTAAAGACATTGACCTTGATGACCCCAAAAAAATTATCTGGAAAGATTGGGTGAAAAAGGACGGATATCTAACCAATGATCTAGGTCAAGTTGCTTGCAAAGTCTATAAGGTTATTCNAGCCAAAAAATTATGGGATTTAATTATGGCATCAACATATGACTATGCAGAACCAGGGTTTATTTTGATTGATAAGGTCAANCAAATGAACAACAATTGGTTTGAAGAAAATATCAGGGCAACCAACCCCTGTGGAGAACAACCCTTGCCCGAATACGGTTCATGTTTGCTTGGATCGGTTAATTTAACCCGTTTTGTACAAAATCCGTTTACAGATGAAGCTCATTTTGACTGGGAAACCTTTAATGAAGTTGTCAATATTTTTACTAGAATGCTGGATAATGTTGTTGAAATAAACGGTCTACCGATTCAGAAACAACGCAATGAAATTATGAGGAAGAGGCGACATGGGATGGGTTTCTTGGGATTGGGTTCAGCAATGACGATGCTTAGAATGAAATACGGGTCAGATGAGTCATTGGAATTCACTGAGAAGGTTAGCAAAGAGTTAGCTCTCACAGGTTGGCGTGCCGCTTTAGAGCTTTCAAAGGAAAAAGGTGTTGCCCCAATTCTTGAAGAAGAGTTTACAGTGACAAATGAAATGCTAAGAAAACGTCCTGAGATGTTGGATGATGGGTTTAAGGTTGGCGATAATGTTAAAGGCAGTATTTTGCATGCAAAATATAGTCACTACATGCAGCAAATTGCTGAAGAAGATCCCGAGTTAGTCCGACAGCTTGCTGAACAAGGTGCACGATTTACACACCATTCTTCTATTGCACCAACAGGGACAATCTCACTGTCTATAGGCAACAATGTGAGTAATGGTATTGAACCTAGTTTTGCTCATCATTATTTTAGAAATGTCATTAGAGAAAAGAAGAAAACCAAAGAAAAGATTGATGTCTATTCGTTTGAATTACTGTCATACATTGACAAAATAAACGAAAAAGTCGATATCAATGCTGCATCTGGCGAAGACAATGCATTGCCAGACTATTTTATTACTGCTGAAGATGTAACACCTAAGCAGCATGTTGATGTTCAGAGTGCATCACAAAAATGGATTGATTCTTCAATATCTAAAACAGCCAATATACCCACTGATTTTCCTTTTGAGGAATTTAAAGACATTTATCTTTANGCTNATGAGAAAGGATTAAAAGGTTGCACNACATTCCGCTTTAATCCAGAGGCTTTTCAGGGGGTTCTAGTAAAAGAAAAAGATTTAGAGCAAACAATGTACACCTTTGTCCTTGAAGACGGCCAAGAAGTGGAGGTTGCTGGCAATGAAGAGATTGAATATGACGGTGAAACACACTCAGCAGCTAATTTGTTTGACGCCCTTAAAGAGGGCTACTACGGCAAATTCTAATTAGACTTTAAGGTATGAGTAAAATCAAAATAGAAAGTAAAATTGTAAGTTACAAAGTTAGCACTCAAGAGCAGCGTGAAGCTGAAACTCAGGCTGACCAGTTACAACAACAGCAAGAGGATAAGGAAGCTAAAGTTGTAAGAATGCACGAACGTCTTGAAAGGCCAGAGATGTTACGTGGAACAACTTATAAAATTAAACCCCCTGTTTCTGATCATGCCATGTACATCACAATCAATGACATTGTTCTTAATCAAGACACTAAACATGAAAAATATAGACCCTATGAAATTTTCATTAACTCCAAGAACTTGGATCATTATCAATGGATTGTGGCACTCACTCGTGTTTTATCGTCTGTTTTCAGAAAAGGCGGTGATGTTGCATTTTTAGTTGAAGAGCTTAAAGCAGTGTTTGACCCAAAGGGTGGTTATTTTGCAGGTGAGGGTCGNTTCATGCCTTCTATTATTGCTGAGTTAGGATATGTCATTGAACAACATTTCAAGGCCATAGGCATTATTTCGGAAGAAGTTCTAGATGAGCACCAAAAGAAGCTTATTGACGAAAAAAGACAGGAATATGAAAACCAGAATAAACAAACAGATGCCTTTGTTGCCAAGGATTTTCCCTATGGATCAACACTCTGTGGCCACTGTAATACTGTGGCAATGGTACTAATGGATGGCTGTGAAACTTGTTTGAATTGTGGTTATTCTAAGTGTGGATAGTTCTAATCTATGAAAATGCCAACTTCTGAAATTATTGATCGCTATACAATAACGCTTTTAAAATCTGAACGAACTGATGAAGATGTCAGCCAAGAGCTTGACGCTTATAAAAAAGAATTACCTGACTCAGACACAGCACAAACTTTTATAGATCGTATGTATGAGATTAATGGCAGCATCTGGGAAACAGAGGGTGATATTAGAAAAGGGGTTGATATGCCTCTAGAAGAAGTGGGCCGTTTAGCAATTAAAGTCAGAGAGCTTAATCAAATCAGAAACGGCATCAAAGGCGAAATTGTTGACGAATTTGCCGAAGGCTTCAAAGAGATTAAGGTGAATTATAAAAAGGTTGATTACGGTCGTCCTGAATAAGTTTATTTTTTTCTAAACCCCAGTAATTTTTTTACCACTACAAATAAGAGATAACACTTGGGTTATCCTTAATTGGTTTATAGTCTTGATCAAGATAATATGTGCCTATGATCAAAATCAAAATAATGAGAATCTTGTATGATTTTTTCACCTACTTGATATCTCCATTACTTTTGTTGAATATCATTGTAAGAGCTTTTGAAGATAGAAATTATATCTACAGGGTTAGTGAACGATTTGGTATCTATCCTAAAGGTATTGAGGGGGAAGTTATTTGGGTGCATGCTGTTTCATTCGGAGAGGTTAAGGCTGCCTCACCTTTAGTAAGAGAGTTAATCAAAGCCTACCCATCTAAACAAATCCTCTTTACTTGTACCACACCAACGGGCTCAAAATTGATCAATGACCTTTTTGGCGAAGAAGTAATCAACGTGTATCTACCATATGATTTAAAGGGTTCTGTGAGTAGATTTTTTCGTTGGGCCAATCCTCAAATTGCCATTGTTGTTGAAACTGAAATTTGGCCAAACATCTTTCAACGATGTGGCCATAATAATATTCCATTGGTTCTTGCCAGCGCTTGTATATCGGATCGTTCATTGCAACTTTACAAAATTCTTTTTGCTCTCTTTAAAGACACCATTTCCCAAGGGATCGTGGTTGGCGCACAGACAGAAGGTGACGCTAAAAAATTTCTTGAACTTGGAGCAAAGCAGGAGAGGACTTTTATTACTGGAAATATTAAGTTTGATTTTTCGTCACCTAAACCTACCTTGCAAGAAGCCAATCATTTTAAATTAGAGCATTTTAAAGACAGGCAAGTTTGGATTGGAGGCAGTACACATCCAGGAGAAGAGGAGTTAATTTTAGAATCACATAAACAAGTTTTAAAGCGTTNTCCTGAGAGCCTTCTTCTTATAGCNCCAAGAAAACCAGAGCGTTTTAAAGCAGTTCATAAATTAATTATTGATTCTGGACTTACGTCATCCCTCTGGTCAGAATTTGAAAGTTTAGATCCAGAGATTAGTGTTCTATTAATAGACACATTAGGAGATTTACCTTTTTTCTATTCTGCTGCTGATGTGGCATTTGTAGGCGGTAGTCTTTTTGCTGTTGGTGGTCATAATTTATTAGAACCTGCAAGTTTAGGTAAGCCTGTAATAACAGGACCGATTTTGCATAATGTGGAAGAAATTTCATCTCAATTAATGATCAATGGTGGTTTAGCTATTATCAATGATTCTAGTGAGCTTGCTGAAACCATCATCACNCTTTTTGATGACAGCTCAAAAATAGACACCATGGTGTCAGGTGCCCTGGAAGTTATGCAAGATAATAAGGGTGCTATAGAAAATATTTTACAATTGATTAAGCCTTTGATTAAGGCTTAGTAACGGATTACTTCAACCAATTATTGATTTGNTCAAGATCGCTTCTGGTCAGCGTTCCTGCNGCTTTTTTTAGTTGGATAATATTTNTCAAATAGTCGTATTTACTAATNGCTAAGTTTTTTTGTGATGAATACAGTCGCCGTCTTGCATCCAAAACATCAACAGTTGTTCTCGTGCCTACTTCATAACCCGCTTCTGTGGCTCGCAANGCAGTTGCAGAAGACTTTACTGATTGTTGGAGAGCTTTAACCGTAGCAATACCAGATATAACGCCTAGGTAGGAATCTCTCGCAACCCTTGTGGTTTCTCTGGCAACTCGTTCAAGTTTTTCTTTAGCCGCTCTGTGTTTGGCGACAGCTTGCCTTACCCTTGAGCTTGTTTGTCCTCCACTATAGAGGGGTAAGTTAAGTTGAATCCCAACACCTTCATTAATATTTTCACTATCAGCTGGGCTAAATTCACTTCCACTATCNGAACGGAAGCTATCATTATCAGTATCTCTTTTAGAAGCCTGTACACCTACTGTGGGTAGATGGCCAGATCGTTGAATCTTAATTTCACTTTTAGCTATTTCCACACCAACCTGAGCTGACAAATAACTTAGATTCTGTTCCAAAGAGGTATTGACCCAATCCATTTCACTTTGTGGGTTCGGCATAATCAGAGGNAGATTATTATCAGGTTTTTCTAATTGCCCTGGATAGCTATCAGTAATTGCTCGTAAAGATTCTTTTGCNGTTGCTAAATTTCGTTTTGAGGTGATTTCATTTGCCACCGATTGATCATAGGCAGCTTGCGCTTCTTGAACATCAGTGATGGCTATGAGACCAACTTCAAATCTTTTCTGAGCTTGATCCAGTTGTTTGTCTATGGCTCGTCTTGCTGCTTGTTCTGACTCAAGTGTATCTTGAGCAGCTAACACATTAAAATAAGTATTCGAAACCCTAACGATCAGATCTTGTTCAGCTGCAAGGTAATCAATTTCTGCTTGAGCAACGGTTTTATTGGCTTTTCTCATATTCATCCAAGCTCCATAATCAAAGAGGGTTTGACTAAGGGTGACATCCCATTGAAGAGTTTCAGATTCTTGTAAGAATTGTGTGTTATTAGTGATGACAGCTTCATCACCTGTAATAGGGTTAATTATTTTTTGTTGAAAGGTGCTGCTACCATCAGAATCACTGTCTGAAAAGGTTGCACTACTGGTGAGCTTCGGAAGAATAAAACTTCTAGCCTGAGGTTTTACTTCTATCACTGCTTCTTTATTAGCTAGAGCTTCTCTAATAAATGGGTCATTAACTAAGGCTTCTTCATAGATTTCGATAAGAGAAGCCCCATTTCCATAATCAATAAAAATAACGGAGAGTAGTATTGTATAAATAAATTTTTTCACTGTACCTNGTTTCGCTTTAAAACATTTTTTAGATTGAATTTGCAAAGAATACCCCTCTCAATATGACCTAACAAGCTAATCATGTAACGAATTGTAACCGCCAATAAGAACAATATTATGAATTAATGATGAACTTA
>JGI26063J44948_1000455_pt1 | contig 10825 bp, 16 predicted proteins | sample MarorgKNORR_S2LV_4_FD_44948 | JGI IMG/M metagenome (IMG submission 44948) | reverse complement strand
AAACTTGTTTTACAAACAATCAAAAATATAAAAACATTACACAAATATCTATGTGGAATAAAACTAAACTTCCATCTACTTCTACCTTTAGGAAAAAAAGAGATCATAACAATCAATAAAACTGCACATCAGTATGGTCTTCAAACAATTGCTGATATAAAACTAAATGACATAGGAAACACAAATCTAGTAACCACAAAAACATTATGGGATTTTGGATTTGATGCAGTAATTGTAAATCCAATTATGGGTCCATCAAACCTAAAAAAAATTATTACATCAGCACACAGATGTAACAAGGGGGTAATCACATTATGTCATATGAGTGCACCTGAAGCCAAGATGTCATATGACATGAATGTAAAACTCTCAAAGAATTCTAAGACCGTGTCATTATACCAACTATTCTTGAACTGGTCTATATCCAACAACGCAGATGGTATAATCGTTGGAGCAACTTTTCCTAAAATTATTAGCGACTGTAAAAAAATTACTGGCAAAAAACTCGATATTTACTCACCTGGCATTGGAACCCAAGGCGGAGATGCAAAACAGGCAATCGCAAATGGGTGTGACTTTCTAATTGTGGGAAGAACAATTCTTAATTCAAAGGATCCTGTGTATACTGCAAAACAATTACTATGAGCTGGCATCTAGCAAGAATTTATTTGCTTTTGCCAAAACATTTTTAGCATTTTCAAATGTAATCTTTTTTAAAGCATCATTATATCCTAACCAAAGATAATCATTATGCTCATGAGATAAGGAAATTTTTTTCATATCTGTTTTTGCCAGGAAAAAAATCACTTTTTTATGAACTGCTTCATTTTTAAATCTAAAATTATATTCTACATATTCTTCAAAGCCATCTATGAGTTGAAAATTAGAAATACCAGTCTCCTCTCTCATTTCTCTTCTCACAGTTTCGTGTGGTGTTTCACCAACTTCCATTTTTCCTTTAACAAAATCCCAGTGTCCTTGAGGATAATTTAATAAAAGAAATTCATTTTTACCTGAAGTGTTACATAATAAAACAGCACCTGCAGATGTTTCCCTTATCATAAGCTTCTAGATTTTAATGAGCATAGCAGGTTATTTTCCTATACGTCTTTTTCTTTTCTGAAATACACGTATTGCACGCATAAGATCGATTTTTCTAAATCCTGGCCAAAAAACATCCAAAAAAACTAATTCACTATATGCACTTTGCCACATTAAGAACCCACTCATTCTTTTTTCACCAGATGTCCTTAAAATCATATCAGCTGATGGCTGGGGAAGATAAGAAGTGTACAGGTTTTCCTCAATTACGTGTTTGTCTATGTCTTTTGCGTCTAATTTTCCTTCTTTTATCTTGTTTCCAATCTTTTTAACAGCATCAACTAGTTCATTTTGACCACCATATGCAATTGCAATATTTAGAAAATGATTGTCATAACCTTTTGTCGCACCATCCAATCTTGATATTACATCTTTAATAGAATCTGGTAATAATTCAATACGTCCTATTGCCTTGACCCTCATTTTGTTTTTATGAATTCTAGGATCATTGTAGAGTTTTTCTAATCGAGTTTTAATCAGATCATAAATATATTCCAGCTCTTCATTTTTTCTCTCCAAGTTTTCAGCTGATAGAACATACAAAGTTATAATTTTTATATCAAATTCTTCACACCAATCAAGAAGATTTTCAACTGCGTCAGCACCTTGAAAGTGGCCCTGTTTTTCTATGACCAAGTTTCGTTTTGCCCATCTACGATTACCATCCAGAACTATGGCTATATGATTCGGCATATCACCCTCGGTAATTTCTTTTTCTAGTTTACTAGAATAGAATCTATAAAGCCCAGACAAATTCAACACTTTATTCACGATTCCGTTAATGTTAGACCACCTTTTTTCAATTAATTAGAATACACAGGCACAGATATGTGTTATTACAAAAATATTCTCAGAATAAAGTATATTTTATTGTGGTTACGACTTGATGTCTTTCTTTTTCTTATATTTTCGTATTAATATGGTGGCAGATGCAGCAGTTACCCCAAACCCTGCTACTAATGGCAAGATTAAGGAAAATGAACTTTCTTCATAGATCAAGATATTTGTAAACTGGTATAGAGTTGGATATACAGAAACCAGTGCAATTACTCTGAGAATATCGCTGATATGTCGTAATTTTCTGTTTAACCAGTTGTTAAATAAAATTCCTACAAATATTGTTCCAATACCAATCCACAAAAATGGAATCATACCTGAAATAAATTGCCCAACTAAAACATTGTCAGCAATAATTTGAAGAATTCCTAAATCAGCTGAAATATTTTCTACACCAACAGAAGCGATACCAGCTGGTACTGATGCAGCTATTAGAATGAGTCCAGTTATCAGTGTAAACAACCGAATAAATCCTTCTGGTGTGGGCTTTGCCCAATTGGCCCATGCTTTGTCAATGTCAAATGCTCTGATCAAAAACGCACCACCAAGAATGCTAACTAATACAGCAAAGATCTCAGCTGTATATCCAGTAACAACACCAATTCCACCAATAAGTAACAAAATTCCTGGAACACCTAAGAAAAATTTTGAATATTTTGGATCATATACTACCATCTTTAGGAATTTACCAAATAATGCATACGAATGCTCAATTGTTCTGCTAACTTTCATAACCACTCTTTGTACTGATATAACTGGAATCACATTTTGAATGATAGGAATAACCATCTCATCGTCTTCGCCATCAGATACTATAACAGATCCATCTGCATGAAATGTCTTTAATACTAATTTAATCTCTGCCGCAATTTTTTCATCTGCTTGTACACCTCTACCTGCTACACCAGTGACCGTAACTACTTGGGCATTGTATCCTTTGCTTACCAAATCTTCATACGTTTTTATCGCAGAAAAAATTGCATTAGAATCAGCATCTTCGGGATCTTCTAATGCTAGTCTTTGTGCCGCTTCAATACAAGCATCTCTACCAATCACAGGAGTAGTGATTCCAGTTTTTTCTCCTACATCGTCATCTCTGTCTACACAAATCACCAGTAATTTACTAGCAGTAGATGATTGACATCATTTTCCACTTTGCCATTTAGCGACATGTCTACTTTATATCAAAATTACCTTTTAATGATTTCCTACTATTATGAGTATGAAGTTTAGCAGTTGTACTAAATTTACTCATGGTCTCAAACTATCTGATTTTTTAACTAGGTTTAGAGATTCTTCTTTGAGCTGATTTATCTTTTCTAATATTTTATCAATATCACCTGAATCAGTATTTGTATACAACATATTTGCAACAATAATAGTCTCAGCAATTTGTTCATTTAGTTTTTTCAATGACTGAATAGCAGCTACATAACTATCACTCCATTCTTCTGTGGCACCACTTGTAGCTAGCTCTATTACCAAACCTCTTACTTGTAATGAAGAAAGTTCAGCAATCTCAGTGTATTCTACTGGATCTAGTTTTTTCTCCATCAAATTTTCAAATGAATCTTGGATACTATTTTCAAGCAGTATTTTTTTTTCCTTAATTTCATCAAGATGCTTTTCAAAGTCGGACACAACAAATTTCATTGTTGTATCTTCTGGAATTAGATAAACCAAAAAACTGGCTGCTACAACACCAACAAGAATGGTTGCTGTAATACCAATCCCTTTTTTTGATGCCATCTAAAAATTATCTAAACATGTTATTTATAATACGTAACATTTTCAAAATTATCGTTATTATGAAATTTTAATTAATTTTAATTCTGGACAAAAAAATCAAAAAAGCCCTTTTATGGGCAAAATTAGTTAAATAGAGTAAATTTTTAATTGAAAAATTATACTTTGTTCTATCCTCTAGTTAAAAAAATTTCACAGCGACTTCATAAATACGAGGCTGTTTGTGGTTTGTTATAATGACAACAGCATATTGTGTAAAATGTAGAGACAAAAGAGAAATCAAAGATCCACAAATAACTGAACTTAAAAATGGACGACCAGCAGTAAAAGGAACCTGTCCAGAATGTGGTACTAATGTTTTCCGAATAGGTAAACCTTAAAACATTTTCTTTTTTTAGCTAAACCCATATAGGTAGTTTAATTCACTGTTTTTCTAATGAAAAAAACAGTCTATGAAAAACTTCTTAAACGAATAGACGGTGAACGTTCAAAAAATTCTGCAGAGACTGATTCTAGATTTGAACTTCCTGCAGTAGATGTGATGTGGGAGGGTCAAAGAACTTACTTACGAAACTTCTCTGATTTTCCAAAAATATTGCGTAGAGATCCTTCAAAACTACTACAATATTTGTCAAAAGAATTTGCTGTTCCTGCTGAACGAATAGGCGATAGTGCAATGTTCGTTGGAAGAAGAGATCCTGACGATTTTACCAGATTACTCAAAATTTACGTTAATGACTATATTATGTGCCCAACTTGCAAAAGTCCTGATACAAGAACGGAAAAGGAAAAAAGAATATCTTTTCTCATTTGTGAAGCATGTGGGGCTAAATCTACAATTAAGGGCAAATACTCGTAATGTTTTCTGCGCGTCTGATTAACCAAAAAGATGTGAGAATGTTAAACATTTGTGACTCAGACATATTAGGAAAAACACTAACTCGCGATAAATTTACTCTAAAAATTACTGAGAATTTTTATGGAAAAAATAATATTGAAAAAGAAGAGGCGAAGGAACTACTAAAAAAATGTAATAGTATTAACATGGTTGGAAAAGAAATTATCTCTCTATCAGTCAACATGGGAATAGGTTCAGAAAAGGGAGTAAAGGAAATTGATGGAGTTCCCTTTCTAATTGTTTTCAAAGTGTAAAACATCACAATTATATACAAAAATTTACAATTTTTTCTATGGGTAAGCGTAAGGTCTTAAACGAAAGTGCATTAAAGCAAATTAGATTACCAGAGGAGGGTGAGCTACTGGGCAGAGTACTAAAGTTACTTGGTAGTGATCAAGTGATGGTTAAATGTACTGATGATATAACTAGACGAGGAAGAATTAGAGGAAAATTAAAACGAAGAATTTGGATTCGTGATAATGATATTGTAATCATAGCACCATGGGATTTTAAATACANAGAGAGAGGAGATATTGTATGGCGGTTTACTCTAAGTCAGGTGGATTGGCTAAAAAATAATGGACACATACCAAAAGATTTCTGACTTGCAAATTATTTTTTGCTTAATATGAAAAAGCTAAAACTTTCTAACGATACTGATGATGTGTATTCTNTTCTTGACTCTACGCTTTTTTCAAAAACTAAAAAAAAATCTTTGTATGATGGATTTAAAAAAAATAAAACAATTAATGAAGTTTTAGACAAACCAACCGTACTAACCATTTATGGAATGATAAAATCGCAAATTCTCTCTTACGTTAATGGTGTTATTCGTGCTGGAAAGGAATCAGTAGTATTTTGGGCTGTATCTCCAGATAACGATAATATCGCATTGAAAACATACCTCGTCAGCACATCTAGTTTTAAAAAACGTGCTTCTTACATTTTGGGAGATCCGCGATTTTCTCGAATTAAGAGTGGTACACGAAATCTTGTATATCTGTGGGCAAAGAAAGAATATCAAAATCTAACTCGTTGCATTGGGTGTAGCATACCTGTTGTGAAACCAATAGCAGTCAGAAAGAATGTACTTGCCTTAGAATTTATTGGAAAAAACGGTGTTCCAGAAAAAACTCTTGCTGAATGCCAAGTAAATAAAAAAGACTACAAATCAGCCATATTACTACTCGAACAACTTTACAAAAAAGCGCATCTAGTTCATGGTGATTTTTCTGAATATAATATATTTAAAACTAAAAATGGTTTAATTCTGTTTGATCTGGGATCTGCTGTTGATTTACAACATCCAAATTCTCAGGAATTACTAAAAAGAGACATTAATAACATATCTAGATTCTTTGTTAAAAGGGGGCTAACAGTTGAAAATCCTATCGACGTGTTAAAAAAGATACGAAATGAGCTTTGAAAAATTAATTAGAATACCACAAGACCGNATAGGAGTTTTAATTGGAAAATCTGGGAAAACTAAGCGAGAAGTTGAAAAAAGATGTTCAGTGTCATTGCAAATAGATAGTGACTCTGGAGAAATTTTCATTAACGGTTCTGGAAACTTTACTGATATTCAACCATTTAAGGCGGTGGAAATTGTTTTAGCAATCGGTCGTGGATTTTCCCCGGAAAATGCAATGAAGTTGTTAAAGGATGATAATACTTTACATATTATAGATTTACATGACTTTGTTGGAAAATCTGCAGACCAAATGGAACGGATTAGGGGGCGCATTATTGGAGAAGGAGGAAAGGCACGAAAAAATATGGAGAGTCTAAGCAATACGTTGATTTCAGTTTATGGTAAAACTGTTTCTGTTATAGGTTCTCCCAACCAGTTAAAATCTACCATTGATGCAATTTCATCTCTTTCTAGTGGAAGTATGCACAGTTCTGTATATACTAAACTAGAATCTATGCGACGTCGTGAAAAACTAGAAAAATTACAGCTGTGGGAAAATCAAGATGTCTTCTAAAGAATCTTTTACTCAAATTTCTCCTAGTGAGTTTTTTTATCGTAACAGAGATCTTGCTGGCTTTAGTAATCCAACACGATCACTCTATACTGCAGTTCGTGAATTTGTCGAAAATTCACTTGATGCCTGTGATCAAATAGGAATTTTACCTGATGTTCGTATGTCTATAAAGGCAGTTGATGCAGAAAAGCCTGAACCAAAACAGTACATCTTAACCGTGAAAGATAACGGTCCTGGCATTGAATCAAAGCATGTTCCTTTAGCATTTGGNACTGTATTATACGGGTCAAAATTTGGCCTAAAACAAGCTAGAGGAATGTTTGGATTAGGCGCTACAATGGCAATTCTTTACGGCCAAATCACGACAAACAGGCCTGTTATAGTGAAAAGCAGTACGGATGGAAAAATTCAGGATGAATATGAAATGTTACTGGATATACAGAAAAACAAACCTGTAATACTAAAACATCAAACAAAAAGTACTTCGAAAACTGGACTATCAGTTAGTATTTGTTTAGAGGGTGATTATGCAAAAGCAGGTTCTAAAATTCGTGATTATGTTTATCAAACCTCACTGATTACGCCATATGCAACTATCACATTTGATGACCCAAAGGGTGAGAAGTTCAGGTATACGAAAGTTGTCAGGACAATGCCTAAAGCACCAACAATTATCAGACCACANCCGCATGGAATTGACGTTGAAACAATTAGACGTATGTTGTTAGACACACATTTCCAAATTCCAACAGTTGATGATAAGATGATCCTAAAAGTTAGAAAAGAACTTGGATTGTCTAAAAAAAATCTCAACTACTTGGGAATAATGCAAAAGGCGCAAAAAAAATGGAAAAATTTGTCGCGACAAGTTCGTGTTGTTATAGCNATGATGTCTTTTTTAAAAATGGATTTTGAAAAAATAAGCAAGATCACTATTGAAGAAATTGATGTTGGAAACAAAAAACTAACTTACTGGGACTTTGGGGAATCACAATCTATNGCCCTTGACATGGATCCTGAAAGCCGTTACTATAAACAGTTAGCAAACACTGTTCAGGGTGAAACATTAACTTCATTTATGACAAAACGTTTTCAAAGAGTTGGACCTACCACAGCTTTGAAGTTTGCTGAATTTGCAAAGTTTAAACCTGAACAAAGAATTGGCAATATGACAAACCAGGAACTCGTAAAACTTAGTGATGCATTACAAGCGTTTGATGACTTTTTAGCACCTGATCCAAGTTGTCTTGCTCCACTTGGTGCATCTCCGTTAGAAAAGGGTATGGCACAATTTTTTGAACCAGATTTCCTTACGGTTGTACAGCGTGGTGCTTCTGCATATTCAGGATTCCCATTTATCATAGAAATGGGAATAGCATATGGAGGAAAAATTTCCAGTCATGGAACCAAAGTTTATCGTTTTGCCAATAGAATTCCCCTTCTTTATGACGAGGGAAGTGATGTTGTTCTGAAGGTTGTAAATGACACTGACTGGTCACGATATAAGATAAAAGGAGACCCACCATTAGTAATAGTATCTCATATTTGTTCCACAAGAGTCCCCTACAAAACGGTAGGAAAAGAAAATGTAGCAGACAGACCTGAAATTGAACGTGAATTAAAGCTGGCACTACTTTCTCTTTCTAGAAAATTATCTTCATTCATGTCTAAAAGAGGTCAAGCTGAGGCGGACATAAAAAGGAAAAATCTTTACTCAAAATACATTCCATTAATAGCGCAGTTTGCTACAGAGCTTGCAGGCAAAAAGAAAGAGCCAGATTACAAGAAACTAATTGTGGAGGAACCTATAGTTGAAGAAAAAGTCTAAGAAAAAAACTTCAGATGATAAGCAGAAGATCCTAATCGATCTTTTAAAAAAACATGGGGCAGAAATCTATGATGATCTTAATAATGGAAAATTTCCAAAATTTTCAATTCCCAGTCGTTCAGTAAGTAATATTGTATATGATAAAAAATTACGGCAATACATACTAGGAGCAAATACAGCTATTAGAAATTCAAGGAATTCATCTCAGCTTCGTTCATTTACGCAATTAATGTGGCTGGCATTTTTTGCAAACCGTTTGACTAATGAAAAAAAATCCTCAACACTCCGAGATGTATACTATTCATCCCAGGCGTTTGCGGTTGACTTTGAGGATCAGGGCGAATCTGACAACATAATAGTTGATCTTGAAGCTGTGCTTTCAAGACCAAGAGAGGATTTTCACGTATTTCCTGAGGAAAGGAGTAGTGTATTTGGAGATTTAACTATAGAATATACTGTGCCAGGATACGAGGGGAAAAAAATGAATTTGTCTGATCATCCTGATGGTTATGCAATTGGACCAAGCTTAACTTCATGTGAATTGATTGAAACTAGTGCAGAAGTGATAATCGCAGTTGAGAAAGGTGGTCTGTTTACAAGGTTTGTTGAAGAACAAGTAGATAAAAAATTTAAAGCAATCATTGTCGATACAGGCGGTCAAGCACCTCGCTCTACCAGAACTCTTCTCAAAAGACTTCATGACGAGTTGAGTCTTCCAGTTGTTATTTTAACTGATGGTGATGTATATGGCGAACACATTGCAATGGTAATTAAATCAGGTTCTGCAAACGCTGCACATTTGAGAGAGCTTACAGTTCCTGATGCGAAATGGGTTGGAGTCTGGGCTACTGATATTGAGAAATATAAACTTCCTACTATACCAATGACAGAATCAGACATAAAAAGATGCCATGACCTTCAGAAAGATCCAAGATATCAAGAAGGAATATGGAAAAAAGAACTTGAAGTTTTCTTAAAAATTAAAAGAAAAGCAGAATTAGAAGCATTCTCAAAGTATGGCTTGACAAACATCACTGACAAGTACTTACCACAGAAACTTGAATTGGCAAAAAGTCTTTAACTTATTTTTAGTGTAAGAACACCATTTCTGTACTTAAAATCAGTTATTTGCATTTCACTTGATCCTTCAATCGGAACTTCTTTTGAAAAACGACTGGAACCTCTAACATATAAAATTCCATCAATCAATCTTACCATAATCTTATCATCCGGACCTGGTACCTCAGCAACAAAACAAGTTCGTTTTCACCTTTAATCAAGTCATAGACCCAATTCTTAGCTTCTGCTTCTCTTGCTGTAAATTTTGGAACCACAACTTCTTTTGTCATTTTTTTAATAACACTTATCCAATAAATTGCTGTAATAGCACCTGCTCCAATCAAGACAAANTTTGCAAAATGAGTATCTGCCCTTTGTGTCATNACATATAGCATTCCAATTAAAAGAAGCACAACTATAGGAATAATAAAATTNAATGATTGTTCATTAGGAGATGAAGAGATTTTGGTAAATTTTGACATTTACTANGAAATTCTTTTGCCAAATATAAAGTATCATTGNAATTTTTAGAGTGGCACTTTAATTAGAATAAATTCNTAGAATTTTAAATGAATTATGAGAAGATNAAAAATGATCTAATATCGGAGGTTCGGCTCACCAAAAATCAGNCTGAAGTTTTTTTGTTAGTTGTACTCAAGGGAAAGATGTCTGCTAACCAGATTGCCAAGCATCTAGAAATTTCTGTAGAGGAGGCAATGAAAATATCTGAAAGACTTGTTGAATTAGGTGGTTTTATTGACATGCCCAAAACAGAATTTGAAGCAATGCATCCACGGTTCACAGCCGTAAACATGTATAGAAAAATGTGTGAACGGGAAAACATTNATTTTAAAAAAAATTTAATTGTTGATAATATTGGTATTGCACTTGAAGAACCATATGATGATGTAAGAACTAAATATAACAAAAAGCGGTAAAAACTGCATGGGTGAAATCTACAAGTGCTGTGATAATCCTCAGATCACATACCTATCTGCCGTAAATATCAACATTGATGAAAGGACAGTAGGCAGTGTAGATGTTTGGCGATGTGGAGTTTGTAAGAAAAAATTTTGTGAAGAAAAACAGTTGGGAATAGAATCAATAACTGAAACTGTAGGAATGCCAAGAATTGAAGATAACGAAAAATGGGCAGTTATTATTAGTAAACTCCAAAAAGGAAAAGATAAGTGGAAACTTGTAAGATTAAAACAAAATGGAATTATAAAATATGAAACAGTTGATGAAAAAATTTTAGATCTTAAAATTGAAGATTATAAAATAGTTGATGATTTTCATACCAGTTTCCTCGTTGAAGATCACTTTAACAGGGCAGTAGAAATTTAGATCTGCCTTGAACCTAAAAGTGCA
>JGI26063J44948_1000448_pt1 | contig 10965 bp, 8 predicted proteins | sample MarorgKNORR_S2LV_4_FD_44948 | JGI IMG/M metagenome (IMG submission 44948) | reverse complement strand
TGCTCTTAAAAATAAAAAAAAAATACAACAAAAAACTGAAAATTCTAATTTAGATATGGTTTTTGGAACTCATTCTTTGTTTCAAAAGAATATGAATTTTTCAAATCTTGGATATATCATTATTGATGAACAACATAAGTTTGGTGTTAAACAAAGAAAAGCTTTATCTGACAAAGGAGGAATTAATTGTGATGTTTTGTTAATGTCAGCTACACCAATCCCTCGTACACTTACTATGACAATTTATGGTGATATGGATTTATCTATAATTAGAGAAAAACCAAATATAAGAAAAGAAGTAAAAACCTATAGTAAAATTGATACTAAAATAAATGATGTAATTAAATTTGTAAAAAAAGAAATGCAAAGCGAAAATCAAATTTTTTGGGTCTGTCCATTAATTGAAGAATCAAAAAAAATAGATCATCAATCAGCAATAAAAAAATATGAATTTTTAAATAGAATATTTCCTGATGAAGTAGCGATAATTCATGGAAATATTAAATCCAATGAAAAAGAAAAAGTTTTAAAAAAATTTCTCGAAAAAAAATATAAAATTTTAGTTTCAACTACTATTATTGAAGTTGGAATTGATTTTCCAAATGCAAATGTGATTGTAATAGAAAATGCAAATAAATTTGGATTATCCCAATTACATCAATTAAGAGGTAGAGTCGGACGAGGCGAAAAACAAGCTACCTGTATTCTAATGTTTAAATCGAATTTAAGTGAGAATGCTAAAATAAGAATTAATATTTTAAAACAATCAAATGATGGTTTTTATATATCTGAAGAAGATATGAAATTGAGAGGATTTGGAGATTTATTAGGTTTTAAACAGAGCGGTATTAAAAATTTTAGATTAGCGGATCCTATACATAATCAGGATTTATTTATTTTAGTTGAAAAAGAAATCAAAAGAATTGAGAATGAAGAAAAAAAATTAATAAAATATAAACCATTAATTAAATTATATGATCAAGCCGAAATAATTAACGATTTAGTTTAATTTTTTGGATTTGAAGTACCTGCTGATACAATAAATTTAGACGCTTCTTCAAAGCTCATATCTAAGTATANCACTTCATCTTTTGGAAACATTAATAAAAAACCACTAGTNGGGTTTGGAGTTGTTGGTATAAAAACATTGATTAAATCTCTATCTACTTTTNTTCTTATTTCTCCTTTGTTTTCTTTTGTTGCAAATCCAACAGCCCAACTNCCTTTTCTAGGATATTCAANTAAAACAACACTTCNTCTTTTGCCTCTTTTTCGAGTAAATGCTTCTGTCATTTGACCAATCGCAGAATAAATTGTTCTTAAAATTGGAACTTTTTTTAGAAGTTCATTAAAAATTTTAAGGATTTTTCGTCCAATAAAAGATAATGATAAACCACCAATAAAAGTAATAAACAATATGGATAATACTATTTCTAAACCTGGTATTGAAAATGGAAGATAATTATTAGGATTAATCTCTTCAGGGATAAGTTTTGAAGAAATAGAAATTAAAAAGATAGTAAAATAAACTATAAAGCCCAATGGCACCAAAACCACTATGCCAGCAAAAAAATAAATTCTTAACCTAGATATTATTGAGGATCTTTTTTTTTTTAATTTCGCCATAAATATTGACTATATCTTAAATATATAACAAATATTATGGTTAAAACGAATAACATAAGTAAGAATTTTATTGTTTATGATCCTAATTAATGAAGTAAATTACTAATAAAATTAGATATAAAAGTGAATAGAAGAANTTTTTTACATTTTTTTTGCTACGGGTGTTTATCAATTGGAATCACATCTTGTACGACTGCACCAATTACTGAAAGAAAACAACTGAAATTAATTCCAGAAGCTAAATTAAATGCTCAAGCTGCACAAATATACGAAAAGNTTAAAAAAAAAGAAAAACTATTAAATAATGAAAAATTGACTGAAATTAAAACAATAGGAAAAAAAATGGAAGATTCGATCAGTGAATATTTTTATAGATCAAATATACCTGATCCTACGGCGAATTTCGATTGGGAATACATTCTTATTGATAAAAAAAAAGTTAAAAATGCATGGTGCATGCCAGGTGGAAAAATTGCTGTTTATACTGGTATATTAGAAGTAACAAAAAATACTAATGGTTTGGCAGCTGTTATGGGGCATGAGATTGCACATGCGGTAGCTAAACACTCTGTTGAAAGAGCAAGTCGTAATGTTGCAACAAATGTTTTATTGCAAGTTACAGATTTTCTATCTGGTGGTAAACTTTCTACAATTAATAGAACAACAGGAATGGATACAGTTGGTTTATTAACACAAATGGGAATACTAAATCCATTTAATAGAAAACAAGAAAGTGAAGCTGATTATTTAGGATTAATTTTTGCGTCTTTATCTGGTTATGATATTCGTGAAACAGTAAAAGTTTGGGAAAGAATGAAGGAAGCTAATAAAGGAAAAGAGCCTCCTGAATTTATGAGCACACACCCCTCCTCAGATAATAGAATTAAAAAAATAACAGAGTGGATTAACGAAGTCATTGTGGGGTTTCCACCAATTAAACAAGCTGAATAATGGTGAGCCGTACTGGATTCGAACCAGTGACCCATTCCTTAAAAGGGAATTGCTCTACCAACTGAGCTAACGGCCCAACGAAATTTCTTATATTGATTTTTCTCAGTTAATCAATCGTAAATATTTATAACTTGTCAATATATTCATCGTGAAAATTAGAAAAGGTCCCATTTTTTATATTTTTCCTAATTACTGACATTAATTCTTGGTAAAAATTAATGTTATTCAGTGTAAGCAACATAGATCCAAGCATTTCGTTAGTATTAAACAAATGATTTAAATAATTTTTTGAATATTTGTTTAAACTAAAATTTTTAGTATTTTTATCTAAAGGATCATTATCATTTTGATATTTGGCGTTTCTAATGTTAATTCTTCCATTCCATGTAAAAGCAAGTCCTGTTCTACCAGACCTAGTTGGTAAAACACAGTCAAACATATCAACACCACGTTTAACTGCTCCTAAGATATCTGGTGGCGTACCAACACCCATTAAATATCTTGGTTTATCTTTAGGCAAATGTTTTTTAATTTTATCTAATACATCAAACATCTCTTTTTGAGTTTCGCCTACTGCTAAACCACCTATTGCATAACCATCAAAACCAATTTTTGTTAAATCTGACAACGATTTTAATCTTAGATCTTCAAACAACCCGCCTTGAATAATTCCAAATAAACCTTTATGAGGATTGTTACCAAATTCTTTTTTGGATCTTAAAGCCCAATAACTCGATAAATTCATTGAGTCTTCTATTTTTTTATAATTATTTGTTTTCTTTGGACATTCATCCATCACCATAACAATGTCTGAATTTAATTCTTTTTGAACTCTAATGCTTTTTTCTGGATCAAGAATAAATTTTTTACCATCTATATGAGACCGAAATATTACACCCTTTTCTTTATCAACTTTATTTAGCTTAGATAATGACATTACTTGGAAACCACCAGAATCAGTTAAAATTGGTAATTTACAATTCATAAAATCATGAAGCCCTCCAAGAGCTTTTATTCTTTCTACTCCTGGCCTTAACATTAAATGATATGTATTTGATAATATTATTTCACTACCAGTTTTTATAATATCATCTAAAAAAACACCTTTAACAGTAGCCTGCGTTCCAACAGGCATAAAGGCTGGAGTTTGAATATTACCTCTATGTGTTTGAATAACGCCTAATCTAGCGTGTTCTTCTGATTCTAAAACATTAAAATTAAATTTCTTTAACACAATTAAATTTTAAATCTACTGAGATTTAAAACTAATAATTTTATCAGGATCTGAAACTGATCCATTAGATCCATCACCTCTTTTAATTTTATCTATATGATCCATTCCTTCAATTACTTTTCCAAAGACAGTATAATTTCTATCTAAAAAAGAAGCAGGCTCAAAACAAATAAAAAATTGACTATTAGCACTATTTGGGTCAGAAGCACGTGCCATTGAAATAGTTCCTTTTTCGTGCGGTATATCATTAAATTCAGCATCTAAATCAGGTAAATCTGAACCTCCCATTCCAGCTCTTTTCAAATCAAAATCACTTGATGAAGAATTGCCAAATTTAACATCACCAGTTTGAGCCATAAATCCATCTATAACTCTATGGAAAACAACATTGTCATATTTTCCTTCATCGGCTAATTTTTTAATTCTTTCAACGTGCTTTGGAGCAACNTCAGGAAATAATTCTATTTTAACATCACCATCTTTAAGTTTTAAGATCATTATGTTCTCCTTTGCATTTGAATTGTTTAAAAAAATCAAAAAAAAAATNATTAAATTAATTAAAAATTTATTCATATTTTTTTTTTAATGAATTTATTGTACTTTTAGTTGTAAATTTTTTAATATCTCCTTTTAATTCAATTATTTCTTTAATTAGTCTAGATGAAATAATTTGATTATTTACATCAGACATTAAAAAAATAGTTTCAATATTATTATTTAATTTTTTATTCATTCCTGCTAACTGAAATTCATATTCAAAATCAGATGCTGCTCTTAAACCTCTTAAAATTATATTGGATTTATATTTTTTACAAAGATCTGTAGTTAATGAATTAAAAGAAATAACCATTATTACTTTTTTGTTTAGTTTTAAATCTTTAAATAAAGCTTGTTTAACAATTTCTATTCTTTCTTCAGCAGTAAAAAGATAGTTTTTTTGATTTCCGTTTGAAATTGCAACAATAATGTTATCTACAATTTTTAATGCTTTCTTAATAACATCTATATGACCATATGTAATAGGATCAAATGTACCTGGATAAATAGCTATTTTTTTCATTATTTTAAATTATCATCAATTTTTATTGCTGATACAACTTTTTCATCTCCAGATAATTTAAAGATTCTTACTCCTTGAGTGTTTCTACCTGCTATTCTAATTTCTTTTACGGCAGTTCTAATTACCCGACCTTTATTTGTTGAAATTAAAATTTCATCACCTTCATTGACAGGAAATGAAGATGATACGTTTCCATTTCTAGCAGAATTGACTATACCTATAATTCCCTTGCCACCTCTATTTGTAACTCTAAAATCATAATGAGAACTTCTTTTGCCATAGCCATTTTCTGTTATTGATAAAATATATTTTTCTTTTGCTTTAATTTCTGATTTTACNTCTTTATTTAGTTTTCCATTTTTTTTAGAACTGTCATGATCAATAATAGAAAGGGATACAATTNTGTCCTTATCATGTAAATTTATACCTCTAATTCCTTTAGAAGATCTTCCTTTAAATACTCTTAGTTTCTTAGCTTTAAATCTAATACATTTGCCAAATTTTGTACTTAAAATAATATCTTGATCATCTTTACAAATTTTAACACCAACAATTTTATCATCAACATCAAGCTTCATAGCAATCTTTCCAGAGGTATTTATTGAAGAGAAATCCTCTAAATTATTTTTTCTAATTTTACCTTTTGCTGTAGCAAAAATAATATGCATTCCTTTTTTATCAGAAGTTTCTTCAGGGTATGGCATTATTGAACTAATAGATTGATGATTTTTTAAAGGTAAAATATTAAATAATGATTTCCCTCTAGATGATGCTGAGCTTTCAGGGATTTTCCATGCTTTAACTCTATAAACTAAGCCTTCTGTTGAGAAAAATAATACTTGCGTATGAGTATTTACAGATAAAGTTTGTACAACAGAATCTTCTTCGCGTGTTTTAATGCCAGTTTTGCCCTTACCTCCCCTTTTTTGCTGTTTTACTTTGTTTAAAGCTCCTCTTTTAATATAACCTTGTAAGGTAACTGTTATAATTACACTTTCTTTTTGTATAGTTTCTTCGATATCNTAGTTTAAAATTGCATCTATTATTTGTGTTCTTCTTGGTACTGAAAATTTTTCTTTAATTAATTTAAGTTCATCACTTATTACTTTCAATAATTCTTTTTTTGAATTTATTATTTTTTTATACTGGATAATTAATTCGGCTAACTTTTTAANTTCGTTTTCGATTTCATTAATTCCTAAAGCTGTTAATTTTTGTAATTTAAGTTCTAAAATTGAATTAACTTGAGGTTCAGTAAAACTATATGAAGTTTTTACTTTTTTATCTTCGGTTAATTTAATTAATTTCAATGATTTNTTTATTTTCCATTTAATTCCCAATAAAGATTTTTTTGCAATTTCTGGAGTTTTTGAAGATCTAATAATTTTGATTACTTTATCTAAATTTTCTACAGAAATAGATAGACCAATCAAAATATGGGCTCTATCTTTTGCTTTTTTTAAATCATATTTTGCCCTTTTTGTTACTACATCTTCTCTAAATTTTAAAAAATTTTCTAAAAATTCTTTTAAATTACAAATTTTTGGTTTGTTATCTACAATTGCTAAAGTATTAAAACCAAATGAACTTTCTATTGAAGTATATTTATATAGTTGTCTTTTAATAGTTTCGGGTTCTACGTTGAATCTAAGGTCTATAGCAACTCTAATCCCTTCTCTATTGGACTCGTCTCTTATGTCTCTAATTCCTTCAATTTTTTTATCTCTAACTAGTTCAGCAATCCTTTCATTAAGTATAGACTTATTAACCTGATAAGGTATTGAAGTTATCACCAATCGATCTCTTCCATTTTTTAAATTTTCAACTTTAATATTCCCTCTAATTTTAAATGATCCTCTTCCAGTTTTATAACCTTGTTTAATAATATCTTTTCCAATAATTGTACCAGCAGTAGGAAAATCGGGACCAGGAATATATTTCATCAGTTCATTTAATTTAATGTCTTTATTATCAATTAACGCAAGTGCACCATCTATAACTTCACCAAGATTATGAGGTGGTATGCTTGTAGCCATTCCTACAGCAATTCCGCCTGCACCATTTACTAATAGATTTGGATACTGAGCAGGTAGTACTGTAGGTTCTTTTTCTGTCTCATCATAATTACTTCTATATTTTACTGTATTTTTTTCGATATCATCTATTAGATATTGTGAAATTTTAGAAAGACGTGTTTCCGTATATCTCATAGCAGCGGGAGGATCACCGTCAATAGATCCAAAATTACCTTGGCCATCTATTAATGGCAAACTCATTGAGAAATCTTGAACCATTCTTACTAGTGCATCATAAACAGCTTGATCACCATGAGGATGATACTTACCAATAACATCTCCAACAATTCTTGCTGATTTTCTATAATGTTTAGTCCAATCAAATCCTCCTTTATGCATTGCATAAATAATTCTTCTATGAACAGGCTTTAAACCATCTCTTATATCAGGAAGTGCCCTACTAATAATTACACTCATTGCATAAGATAAATATGATGAACTCATTTCATCATACATTGAGATAGGTTTTATATTTTCTATTTTAGAAATTTCGTTATTTTGCATAAAAACTAAAATGGAATATCGTCATCCAATTCGTTTTGAACTACTTGGGAAGTGTCTTCAAATTTTTGTTTAGAATCTTGAGATGGAATAGAATTTTGATTTCCTCCTCCAAGCATTACTAAAGAAGAATTGTAACCTTGTATAATTATTTCGGTTGAATACTTGTCTTGACCACTTTGTTCATCTTTCCACTTTCTTGTACTTAATTGACCTTCAACATAAATTTGTGCTCCTTTTTTTAAGTACTGTTGAACAACATTTACTAAACCTTCGTTAAATACAACAATTCTGTGCCATTCGGTTTTCTCTTTTTTTTCACCTGTATTCTTATCTTTCCAATTTTGATTTGTTGCTAGGCTCAATCTAGCAACGCTTTTACCATTTACCATTTGCTTGATTTCTGGATCTGCGCCCAAACGTCCAATTAATATTACTTTATTTAAGGTTCCAGCCATACTATTTTAAATTTTATTGATATGAGTTATATAAATATACCACAATTTTACTTGAATATTAATTTTATTAATCTAAAGCAACAAAAATTATGCTTAAAAAGATAGTTATTAAAGGTGCAAAAGAACATAATTTAAAGAACATTTCATTAGAAATTCCAAAGGATAAATTTATAGTAATAACGGGTCTTTCTGGTTCAGGAAAATCATCTTTAGCTTTTGATACCATCTATGCCGAAGGTCAAAGAAGATATGTCGAGAGTCTATCAGCTTATGCACGTCAATTTTTGGACAAAATGAAAAAACCAAATGTAGATTTAATTGAAGGTTTAAGTCCAGCAATTTCAATAGAACAAAAAAATACTTCCAAAAACCCAAGATCTACAGTCGCAACTGTAACTGAAATATATGATTACATGCGTGTGTTATATGCAAGGGTTGGAATTCCATATTCTCCATTCACTGGAAAACCTATAACTTCTCAAACTATTACACAAATAGTAGATAAAATTAACGTACTACCAAAAAAATCCACTATATACTTATATGCACCGGTAGTAAGAGGTCGAAAAGGTGAATACAAAAAAGAAATTCTTTCATACAAAAAGAGAGGTTTTAGAAAAATAAAAATCGATAATGAATTGTATGAAATAGATAAAGTTCCTGAATTAAATAAAAAAGTAAAACACGACATATCAATACTTGTAGATAGAATTGTAATAAATTCTTCATTAGGAAATAGATTGGCTGAAAGTGTAGAAACTGCAGTAAATTTAGCTAATGGATTATTATTTGTTGAATATGAAAATGAAACTTTGCCAAAAAAATTTAGAAAAATAGAAAAGATTATTTTTTCAACAAAATTTGCATGCCCTGAAAGTGGATTTACAATTGAAGAAATAGAACCAAGATTGTTTTCATTTAATAGTCCTTATGGTGCTTGTGAAGAATGTGACGGTATTGGTGTAAAATTAAATGTTGATCCGAAATTAGTTATTCCAAATGAAAAAAAGACAATTGCTGATGGAGCAATAGAACCTTGGTCAAAATCAACATCATTGTATTATGTTCAAACTTTAACTTCTTTAGCTAAACATTATAAATTTTCATTGAATGATAAGTGGGAGAAATTACCAAAGAAAGTAAAAGAAATAATTCTTTTTGGTTCAGATGATGAAGAAATTAAATTTTCTTATGATGATGGTTATGAAAAATATTCTCACAAAAAAACATTCGAAGGAATAATAAACAATCTAGAAAGAAGATATTTAGAAACAGATAGTGATTGGAAAAGAGAAGAAATATCACAATATCAGTCTGATACAAAATGTGAAAGATGTAATGGTCAAAGATTAAAAGAAGAAGCTTTATGCGTAAAAATAGTTAATTTAAATATAAGCGAAGTTTCTGAAAAATCAATTTATGACGCTAGTAAATGGTTTGGTTCTCTTGAAGAAAAATTAGATCAAAGACAATTAAAAATAGCTGAACACATATTAAAAGAAATCATCGTACGATTAGATTTTCTATTAAATGTTGGTTTAGAATATCTAACACTATCAAGAGAGTCTGGAACATTGTCTGGTGGAGAATCTCAAAGAATTAGACTCGCCTCACAAATAGGTTCTGGCCTTACTGGAGTTTTATATGTATTGGATGAACCGTCCATTGGCTTACATCAAAAAGATAATATCAAATTGATTAAAGCTTTAAAAAGATTAAGAGATTTAGGAAATACTATAATTGTCGTTGAACATGATACTGAAACAATGGAAAACGCAGATCATATAATAGATCTAGGACCAGATGCTGGTAATAATGGCGGAGAAATTGTTGTTCAAGGAACATATGATGACGTTTTAAAACATCCAAACAGTATTACAGGAAGATATTTATCACATAAAAGTTTTATTTCTATTCCTAAAAATAGAAGATTACCAAAAAATGGAAGATTTTTAGAAATTACTGGCGCTTCAGGTAACAATCTTAAAAATGTAAATTTGAAAATACCTTTGAGCTGCTTTAGCTGTGTTACTGGTGTATCTGGTAGTGGCAAATCAACTTTAATAATTCAAACTCTTTATAATGCATTAAATTTAACATTGAATAACAACAAATCTAGAAACATCCCAAAACCATTTAAAGGTTTCAAAGGAATAGAGCTAATTGATAAAGTTATTGATATAGATCAATCTCCTATAGGAAGAACGCCAAGGTCTAATCCAGCAACATATACAGGTGCATTTGGACCAATAAGAGACTGGTTTACTGCATTACCTGAATCTAAAAGCAGAGGTTATAAACCTGGAAGATTTTCTTTTAATGTTAAAGGAGGTAGGTGCGAAGTTTGTGAAGGTGATGGTGTTATAACTTATGAGATGCATTTTTTACCTGATGTATATGTTGAATGTGATGAATGTAAAGGAACAAGATATAACAGAGAAACGTTAGAAATAAAATATAAAGGAAAGAGTATTGCAGAAGTTCTTGACATGACAGTTGATGAAGGCTGTGAATACTTTGAAAATATTTCAAATATTAAAATAAAACTACTTACATTAAAAAAAGTCGGATTAGGTTATATAAAGATTGGTCAACAAGCTACAACATTATCAGGTGGTGAAGCTCAACGGATAAAACTTGCAAAAGAATTGTCTAAACGTTCAACAGGAAGAACTATGTATATTCTTGATGAACCTACTACAGGCTTACATCAACATGATATAAAAAAACTTTTAGAAATTTTACAAACGTTTGTAGCTATAGGAAATACAGTTATTGTTATAGAACATAATCTAGATGTAATAAAAACTGCAGATTACATAATTGATATGGGACCAGATGGTGGATTTAAAGGCGGTAATATAATAGCAGAAGGCAAACCTGAAGAAATATGCAATGTTAAAGCTAGTTATACTGGTGAATTTTTAAAGCGTATTTTGAATAATAAGTTCAAAAAAACTGCTTAATTATTAAGGTTATTTAATATATATTCAATAGAATTATGGGTAATTTTTTTGGCTCACTTCCTAAAGTTATAAATGCATCAATTGCATTGGCAAT